>Ga0315284_10005840_pt1 | contig 17511 bp, 12 predicted proteins | sample YL17G09_16_MG_FD_203696 | JGI IMG/M metagenome (GOLD analysis project Ga0315284, IMG submission 203696) | Sediment microbial communities from Yellowstone Lake, YNP, Wyoming, USA - YL17G09_16 | ecosystem: Environmental > Aquatic > Freshwater > Lake > Sediment | place: USA: Wyoming | collected...
TACTTCAGTTTTCTGGAAGACGGAAGGCTGTAGGGCGGGAGCCGGTGTCACTTCCCAGGGCCACCCCTTTTCCTGCGCGGCAGCCCCGAATCGGGCAAGCGAGATCCGCCGCGGCCGACGCTGCCAGGGCCCGACCGGCCCGAATCGGGTAAGCGAGACCCACGGCAAGCCGGGGCAGGCGCCAGCGGTACAACGGGCCGAGATCCGCCGCGGCGGACGCTCCCGGGACAATACAACCGCTTTGTTGTCAGGAGCGTGGGAAGGTAGCGGGCCGGCGCCTGTTTTTGGCGCCGAGTCGTGGAAGCGGAAAGTGCTCTGCATTCCCGCAAATCAAGCGAATCTGTATAAGAGAATGTTGGTATCAAGGGCGATCATGGAGTTCGTCTCGCTTTGGCAGCGGCGCCTGGGAAACGAAGTTCATGCTCTCGATGCCGGCCAGCAAACGGCGGTAAGCGGCCTCTCGATCTCTTGCCCCGGCTTCGTCCAGCGTCTCGACGATGATTCGGACGCGCTGCGCTTCCTGCAGTTCCAACGGGCCGACGGGCTTGAGCACTCCGTCGGCGTAAATCGCGTCTGTAACCTGCGTTCCCTTCATGGCTGCTCCTGGCCAACAGAATACCGCGGCGCCGGGCGACCGGCAAGCATTCCCGATTGCGACAGGAGGTTGGCGAACACAAGGCGGGCGAGGTGTGTGGAGGGTGGCGATGGTGTGGATGGCGTCCAGGCGCGGCGGACGCTGCCAGGGGCCGGCCGGCCCGAATCGGGCAAGCCCGAATCGGGCGAGCGAGACCCACGGCAAGCCGGGGCAGGCGCCAGCGGTACAACGGGGCCGGCCGGCGGGACGCCTGCGCTACATGGGGCCGTTACTATCTAGCCACTTGACAGGCGTGATATGCTATATCAAATGGGCATTGTGTCCGTCACATCTAAATAGCTAAATGACGGACGGCGCGGGGACGCCGCTCCCGATCTTTGACAAAGTGACATTGGGCGAAACGCCGGAGGGACAGAAGTGCTTTGGTTTCAGTCAGCTACGGCAATCAGGGACACGCAGCCTGTTCCGGGCATGGCATGGCGGAGCCGACCCTGTGTTTTCAATGGTTTGCGGTCGCTGCACCTGCATTTCACCTGTTTTAGCAGGCGCCTTCCCTACCCGCGGAGGGTGGCCACGGTCAGGATGGCGCCCAGCAGCCCAACCACAATGACCGTGGCCCAGGTGATCACGTTGTACAGGCGCGAATTGGTGTACTCGCCCATCAGGTCCACGCGGTTGATGAGCAGCACCATGAAAACCAGAATAAAGGGCAGCAGCAGGCCGTTGATCACCTGCGACAGAAAAATCATGCGGATCAGCGGAAAACCGGGGATGAGCACCACGCCAGCGCCAAGAACTATCAACAAAGTATACAGCCAGTAAAAGAATGGCGCCTCGCTAAATCTCTTATTGACGCCCGATTCGAAGCCAAGACCTTCGCAAACAGTGTATGCGGTGGCCAGGGGAAGAATCGAAGCGGCGAACAAAGAGGCGTTGAACAGGCCGAAGGTGAAGAGCAGGGAGGCGTAGCGGCCGGCCAGGGGGCGGAGGGCCACGGCGGCGTGGCCGGCGTCCTTGATCTCGTGCTGCCCGCCGACGTGCAGGGTGGCGGCGCAGGCCACCACAATGAAGAAGGCCACGACGCTCATGAAGATGCAGCCGATCACCACCTCGACGCGGGAGGCGGCGTACTGCTCGGCCTGCACGCCCTTCTCCACCACCGCGGCCTGCAGGTAAAACTGCATCCAGGGGGCGATGGTGGTGCCGATCAGGCCCACCACCATCATCAGCGCTTCCGTGGTCAGCGGCATCCGCGGCCGGGCCACGTTGGCGGCCGCCAGCAGCCAGTCGGGGTGGGCCAGGGCGCCGGAAACGATGTAGGCGATGTAGAAGCCGGAGGCCACCAGGAAGACTTTCTCCACGCTCTTATAGTCGCCGCGCACCACCAGCACCCAGACCAGGAAAGCGCTGGCCGGCACCGAGATATAGGGGCTGACTCCAAAGATCTGGAGGCTGGAGGCCACGCCGGCAAACTCGGCCATGACGTTGGTGAAATTGGCCAGCACCAGCGCGGCCATCATCAGGAACGTGATGCGGAACCCGAATTCCTCGCGGATCAGGTCCGACAGGCCCTTGCCGGTGACCGCCCCCATCCGCGAGCACATCTCCTGGACCACCACCAGGGCGATGGTCATGGGGACAAAGATCCACAGCAGCAGGTAGCCGAATTTGGCGCCGGCCAGCGAATAGGTGTAAATGCCGCCGGCATCGTTATCCACGTTGGCGGTGATGAAGCCGGGCCCCAGGATGGAGAAGAAAATCAGCAGGCGGAGCTTCCAGTCGCGGAGCCAGCGCTTCAGGCTGTGGGCTGTAGGCTGTAGGCTGGAGGAAAGAAGGCTGTAGGCTGTAGGCTGTAGGCTGTAGGCTCTGCGCTCTTGCAAGGTTTTCTCCTCCAGTCTCCGGTCTCCAGCCTCCAGCCTCTTTCTCACAACTTCGATTTCAGCAGGCTGATAATGTCGTCGGCGGTGATGACGCCCGCCAGAACATATTCTTCATCGATCACCGGGAGCGTCAGCACGTTGTATTTGTCGAACAGGGTGATGACGTCGTCCTCGCTGCTGTCGAGATGCGCGAACAGCAGCAGGTCCGGCTTCAGTTGCGCCAGCAGGGTCGAAGGGGAGGCCAGGAACAGCTCGGCCAGCGGCACGGAGCCGGTGAGCCGGTCCTGGGCATCGACCAGGAAAACCGCGTTCGCCGTATGGGCGGTTTCCCGGTTGGCGCGCAGCACGGCAATGGCCGAATCCACCGAGCCGGTCTCGGGGACGGCGATGAAGTCGGTGGTCATCATGCCGCCGGCGGTATCTTCCGGGAACTCCAGCAGCTCGCCCAGTTCCTCGGCCTCGGCCGGCTGCATGTCCTCCAGGAATCCTTTCGAGGTGCGGCCCGGCAGGTCGCCGAGCAGGTCGGCGGCCTCGTCCGGCGCCATTTCTTCCAGGATGTCGGCGGCCTTCTCCGCGTCCAGCGACTGGATGATGGAGCGCTGCACCTTGGGCTCGACCTCGGACAGGGCCTCGGCGGCCTTGGTCTCGTCCAAGCTTTCGAAGATGGCTTCGCGCTCGGCCGGCGCCAGCTCTTCGACGATGTCGGCCAGGTCGGCGGGGTGCAGGCGCGCCAGCTTGTCGTGGGAGATCTTCAGCTTGACCCGGCGCTTGGGGTCGGTCTCAATCAGATCGACGAATTCCCAGGGGATGACGCGGTGCGCCAGGTGCTTCTCCAGGCTGCGAATGGCGGCGAGCGGCAGCAGGCCCTGGAACAGTCGGCGGAAAGCGCCGCTGAGGCCCACATCCACTTCGGCCAGCCGCACCTCGCAAGTGCCGTCGGTACGCTGTTCGAGGAACCCGACGTCGTTGACGCGCACCACCTTGCGGCCGTTGATGTCGATGATCTGCTGGTCGAGCACGTCCTTGGTCACCAGCAACTGATCGTCCCGGGGGTCGAACTCCCGGAGTTGCTCGGATGGAACCGAGAGACGGAAGGCGTTAAGCGAGACCTCCTGGACCGCTTCGTGGCCGATGGCCAGGCGCCGCCCCCGGGAGCGCAGCACGAACTGGGCGACGCGCTTGGGGTCTTCGGCCGGCACCACGGCCACCTCCGACAGCCGCCCCAAGGGCCGCCCGGCGCTGTCCAGCACCGGCAAGCGCAGCAATTCGGTCAGGTAGATCATCTCTCGAGTTCGGAATGCGGAGTTCGGAATGCGGAGCAGCTTTCCCTCCAAACTCCACATTCCACACTGCGCATTATCCTTCGCTTGCTTTGAATACCATGTTCGCCGGTTTAATGCCGCGTTCCCGGCAATACTCGAAATAGAGCGCGCCGTAAGACTCCGTAATGTAATCCTGGGGATGGAACCCCAGGGCCCGCGCCGTGCGGTCGATCCAGGAGCGCGGGCCTTCCAACTCCAGGTAGGTGCCGATGGGCGTGACATCCAGGCTGGCGACGCCCCGGCCCCTGGCCGGCCGGTAATTGGCGCGCCGTTTCTCGTACATAAACATCGGCCGATAGCCGAGGTTGGCGAAGATTTCCAGCAGACGGTTGCCGTCGGCCACCAGGGTCTCAAATTCCGGGCGGGTCTTGTAACGCGTATCGGTGGCGGCAGGCCCCTTGTAGGTAAGTGTCCAGCGCCGGCCATGGCGGCGCAACCGCAGCAGCGAGCCGGCGTGGCGCAGCGCTAGGCCGGGCGTATCCAGCACGGTGTCGCGCTCGTGCTCCCGCCCCGCCGGACGGAAGCCCGAGCGGCGCAGCCCGCGCCGCACCGCGCCGGCGTCCCGGACCGCGAGTTTGATCTCGATCTCTACACTTTTCGACGCCACCCCATATCCTAAGAGGTGTCAGGTACCAGGTGTCAGGTGTCAGGGAAGCAGCATGCCGCCGTTCTCCTGACACCTGAAACCTGAAACCTGAAACCTGGAGTTAATTTTCCCGATGCAGCACGAACTCGGGCAGGGCTTCCAGCGCGCGCTTATGGGGGGAGTCCGGAAATCGCTCCAGGCGCTGCAAAGCCTTGCGGCCGTAATCGGCGGCCCGCTCCAGCACGGTCGCCGGAGTATCGTAGCGATTCAGAATGGTGACAATCTGGCCGATGCCGACACTGTCGAAGGCCCGTTCCCGCAGCACGGCGGCCACCATGCGGCGCTCCTCGGAGGTGCATTGGCGCAGCGCGAAGATCAGCGGCAGCGTCACCTTGCCTTCCCGCAGGTCGCTGGCCACCGGCTTGCCCAGCGTATCTTCACTGGAGGTGAAGTCCAGCAAGTCGTCCACCAGTTGAAAGGCCATGCCCAGGTTGCGGCCGTATTCATCCAGGTCCCGCGCCGCGTCGTGTTTGCCGGCCAGCGAGGCCCCCAGCCGCATGGAAGCCGCAAACAGGCCGGCGGTCTTGCGATCGATCAAATCCAGGTACTCCTCCTCGGTTATATCGATGCGGCCAAGCTTCTCCAGTTGCAGCAGCTCGCCCTCCACCATCATCTGGGTGAGGTGGATGAGCAGTTCGAGGATCTCGAAGTTGCGCTCGCGCAGGGCCATCTGAAACGACTGCATGTACAGCCAATCGCCCGCCAGTACGCTCATGTGGTTGCCCCAGCAGGAATTGGTCGAGGGGCGGCCGCGGCGCAAGTCGGCGCCGTCGATCACGTCGTCGTGAACCAGCGTGGCCGTGTGGATGATCTCCACCACCGCGCCCAACTGGACCGCCGAAGGCCCGGTGTAACCGCACAGCCGGGAGGAGAGCAGCACCAGCGCGGGCCGGACCCGCTTGCCGCCGCTGATCTGCAGATAGTGCCCCAGCGCGGTCACGGCGCCCACCGTGCAGACGGTATCCACGCCGAAGGCCCGGTCCACGCGGTCCAGATCCTCGCGGATCAGATCGAAGACCTCCTCCCGCCGCATTTGCCCGACCCGGGGTTGCACGCTGTACACCATAGTAAGGGATCCAAGCGGCGAAGGCGGAAGGCGGAAAGCAGAAGGCAGCAAAAACTGGCGCTTGCCGCCTTCTGCCTTCTGCCTTCCGCTTTCGGCCACTGCAGCGCCAATTCTGAGACGCTACCCTAGTTTATGGGCAGGTATCGGGCATCAGCAATCGAAAAAAATTAGTGCCGGTCTGTTCGCAAACCCGCTCCGGCGTGATTCCCCGGAGCTCGGCCAGCTTCCGCGCCACTTCGGCAACAAAGGCGGGCTCGTTTCGCTGGCCGCGATGCGGGACGGGAGCCAGGTAAGGCGCGTCAGTCTCCACCAACAAGCGCTCCAGGGGAAGCTGCGCGGCCAGTTCGCGCAGCCCCGTGGCCTTGGAAAAGGTCAGGTTGCCGGCAAAGGAGATGTAAAAGCCCATGGCCAGGCCCCGCTCGGCTACCTCCGGACCGCCGCTGAAGCAATGAAAGATGCCGGGCAGGCCGGAGGGGCGCCAGAACTGCTCGAGCAATTCCAGGCAGTCGGGCCAGGCTTCCCGGCAATGGATGATGATGGGCTTGCCGGCGGCTTGGGCCAGCTCCATCTGCCGGATGAACACCTGGCGCTGCACCGGGCGGGGCGAGTGGTCGTAGTGGTAGTCCAGCCCGATTTCGCCGACGGCCAGCACTTTAGGCTCACGCGCCAACCGCGCCAGTTCGGCAAAGGCCGCCTCATCGGCCAGGCGGGCCTCATGCGGATGGATGCCGACGGTGGCGTAGATCCAGGGCCGCAGGGCGGCCATGCGCAAGCCGGCATCAAGCTGCGGCGGTCCCTGCCCTACCCCGACCGCCAGGATGGCGCGCAAGCCGGCCTGCTCGGCGCGATCCAGCACCGCCTCGCGGTCGGCATCGAATTGCGGGAAATCCAGGTGGCAGTGCGAATCGACCAGCATTTCAGTGACAAGTGACGAGTGACAAGTGACGAGTGACAGTCTTCAGTTGTGGATTGAACTGAAAACTACTTGTCACTTGTCACTTGTCACTCGTCACTTTAGTTTTGAGCCGCTCGGCACATCGTCGGGCACGCTGACCAGCACCGGCTTGTCGCTGCCGGGAAGCACGGCGGCCACAATCATGCCGTTCGATTCGATGCCGCGCAGCTTGCGGGGCTGCAGGTTGGCCACGATGACCACCTTGCGGCCGATCAACGACTCGGGCCGGTAGGCTTCGGCAATGCCGGCCACCAGGGTGCGTGTCTCGAGGCCGATATCGACGGTGAGCTTCAGCAGCTTGTCGGCGCCCTTCACACGCTCGGCGACCAGCACCTGCCCGACGCGCATGTCGATCCTGGCGAAATCGTCGATGGTGATGCGCTCGCCGAGGGGCGGCAAGGCGGCGGCGGCCGGCGCCGGCTCGGCAGCCGCGCCCGCCTGCTCAGCCGGGGCCTGTGGTTCCCGGGCGGGCGTGGGGGCAGCCGGTTTCCTGCCGGGCTTCTGTCCGGCCCTGGACATTTCTTGTTCGAGCCGCCGCATTTCCGCAATCGTGGCGGCCTTGTCCAGGCGCGGGAAGACGGCCTCGACCTTGGCGATCTTGCCGCCGAACGGCAGTTGTCCCCACTTCAGTTCGGCCAGCAACTGCTCGTGGGCCTCGCCGCCCAGGCCCAGTTGGCGCCAGATGCGGCTGGCGGAAACCGGCAGCACCGGGGAGGCCAGCACGGTAACGATGCGCAGCGCCTCGGCGGCGGTGTAGAGCACGGTGGCCAGGCGCGGGCGCTGCTCGGGCTGCTCGGCCAGCGTCCAGGGCTCGTTTTCCACCAGGTATTTGTTGACCGCGGCCACCAGTCCCCAGATGGCCTCCAAGCCCCGCGAAAATTCGAAGGCAGCGAATGCGGCGGTGGCCGTCTGGATGATTTCCGTGGCCTTGTCCTGCACGTCCTGGTCGGTGCCCTGGCGGGAGGCGACCCCGGACGGGTAAGGGATCTCGCCGCTAAAATACCGCGCGATCATGTCCAGGGTGCGCTTGGCAAGATTGCCCAGGTCGTTGGCCAGGTCGCTGTTGTAGCGATCCACCAGGGCGTCGTAGCTGAACGAGCCGTCCTGGCCGAAGACGATCTCGCGCAGCAGGAAGTAGCGCAGCCCGTCGGCGCCCATCACGCGGTGAATGGGCTCGGCGCTCACGATGTTGCCGCGCGACTTGCTCATCTTGTCCTGCTCGAACAGCAGCCAGCCGTGCGCATAGATGCCCCTGGGCAGCGGCAGGCCGGCGGCCATCAGGAACGCCGGCCAATACACGGCGTGGAAGCGCAGGATCTCCTTGCCCACCAGGTGCAGGTCGGCCGGCCACAAACGTTTCCAGCGCTCCTCTTCGGCGCCGCCCTGCGCGAAGCCGATGCCGCTCATGTAACCCATCAGGGCGTCAAACCACACGTAGAAGACGTGGTTGTCGCCCGTGGGCATGGGGACGCCCCATTTCAGGTTGGCGCGGCTGATGGACAGGTCGCGCAGTCCGCCGCGCACGAACGAGACCACTTCATTGCGCCGCGACTCCGGCCGGATGAAATCCGGCTGCTCGCGGTACAGCTTCAACAGCGGCTGCTCGAAGGCCGACAGCTTGAAGAAGTAGTTCTCCTCGGTCACCTGCTCGGTGGGGCGCCCGCATAACGGGCAGGGGTCGCCGACCTGGCCCTCGCCCACGTATAACTCGTCGAAGAAGCAGTAGGGGCCGGTGTAGCCGCCCTTGTAGATGTAACCCGCCTTCTCCACCAAGTGGTAGAACTTCTGCACCGCGACCTTGTGGCGCGGGTCCGTGGTGCGGATGAAGAAGTCGTACTGCAAGCCCAGCTCGTCCCACAACGCCCGGAACGACTGCGCCACCTCGTCGGTGAAGGCCTGCGGCGCCACGCCGGCGGCCTGGGCGGAGCGCTCCACTTTCTGGCCGTGCTCGTCGGTGCCGGTCAGCATCAGCGCCTCGTGCCCCTGCATGCGGCGGAAGCGCCGGATCACATCGGCGACAATGGTCGAGTAGGTGTGACCCAGGTGCGGCTGGGCATTCACGTAATACAGCGGTGTGGTCAGGTAGTACTTGCTCATGGTTTTTGTTCCGCGCTCGCAGGCTGTAGGCCGTGGGCCGTGGGCTGTGGGCTGTGGGAAAAGCGGGGACCGTCCGGCGACGCACCCACAGCCCACAGTCTACAGCCTACAGCCCAGAGCCTTTCCCGTACTGTTCCAGGTAACGGCGGCCGGCCTCGGCCAGCACTCTCTTCAGCGGCACGCGTTGCTCGCGGGCGATCCGCCGGCAGTCCTCGTATTCCGGCGCGAAGTTCATCACCTGGCCCTCCAGGCGGCTGACCTTCACCCGCACCGGCCCGTAGTCGGTCTGGACCGAAACCTGGGCGCGATCCAGCACGCGGCGCTCGGCCGCCAGGAAGCGCACGCCGATGGTGGTGCTTTCGGTGAACAGGAGGCGTGCCAGCCGCTCGCGGTCGGCGAGGTCGGCCACCAGGGTCACCAGCGTTCCCGCCCGGTTCTTCTTCATCTGCACCGGCGTGAAGAAAATGTCCAGGGCGCCCGCGGCCATGGCCTGCTCGACCAGGTGGCCGGCGATCTGCGGGTTCATGTCGTCGATGTTGGCCTCAATCAGGCAGACCGTCGCTGCCGGCGCGGCGCTCTCCAGCCGCCCGGCCGCCGCGTGCGCCGCCGCGTCAGGCGCCTCGCCTATAAGGATGCGCAGAACGTTGGCCCGGTCGGGGAAATCTTTTGATCCCGCGCCATAGCCGGCGGCGACCAGCTTCATGGCGGGCATGGCGCCGAAGCCCGAGGCCAGCGTGGCAACCAGCGCCGCCCCGGTGGGCGTCACCAGTTCCGCCTGGATCCCCGAGGAATAGACCGGAGCGCCGGCGGCCTTCAGCAGCTCGATGGTGGCCGGGGCGGGCGCGGGCAGCTCGCCGTGCTCGGTGCGCGCCGTGCCGCCGCCGACGTTCAGCGGCGAACAATACACCTTCTCGGCGCCGAGCAGCTCCAGGCCGGCGCAAGCGCCGACGATATCGATCAGCGAATCGACCGCGCCAACCTCGTGGAAATGCACCTGCTCGAGCGGCACGCCGTGGATGCGCGCTTCCACCTCGCCCAGCCGGCGAAACACGGCGATGGCGTTCTGCCGAACGCGCGGCGAAAGCTCCGCGCCCTCGATCAGCGCTTCAATCGAGGCCAGCGAGCGGTGCGGGCCACCGGACGAATCCGTCTCGTGGACGCGGGCCTGCGTGGCGGCGATGTGCATCCGCTCGGTGCGCGCCAGGTCCAGCGAAGCGCCGGGCAGGCCGAGGCGCAGCGGAATCGCACCCAACTCGGCCGCCGGCGCCCCAGCGTCGGCCAGGGCGCCCAGCAGCATGTCGCCGCTGATCCCGCTATAGCACTCCAGGTATGCAATTCTCACGTCAAAGGTCCAAGGTCCAAAGGTCTAGGCCGACATCGACCTTGGACCTTGGACCTACAGCAATTGTGGCAGCAAATCGCCGGCCTTGCCCTGCAATGATACGTCGGCGCGGGGCGTGAGCGGCGTCGGGTCGCGGTTGACCTCAATCAGCCGCGCGCCTGCCTGCAAGGCGATGGCGGGCAGCGAGGCCGCCGGGTAAACCAGTGCCGAGGTCCCCACCACCAGCACCAGCTCGCAGGCCTGGGCCGCGCCAACCGCGGCGTCCCAAGTGTCGGGCGCCAGCGCCTCTCCGAACCAGACCACCGCCGGGCGCAACAGGCTGCCGCAGGCGCACACCGGAGGCAGCGGGTCGAGCGGCACGCGCCGGTCGTAATCCTCGCGCCCGCAACCGGTGCAGCGCAGGCGCCAGATCTCGCCGTGCAGGTGCAAGACCGAGCGCGACCCGGCACGCTCGTGCAGGTCATCCACGTTCTGCGTGACCAGCGTGAGCGGACGGACGGGCGCGGTCGCTCCTGCCTTCAGCCGCGCTTCCAGCTCCGCAAGGGCGCGGTGGGCCGGGTTCGGCTCCACGGCCGCAATCTTCTCCCGCCGCCAGTTGTACCATTCCCACACCAGGCGCGGGTCGCGCCCGAAGGCTTCCGGCGTGGCCAGGTCTTCCGGCCGAAACTGCCGCCACAGCCCGCCCGGGCCACGGAAGGTGGGCACGCCGCTTTCCTCCGACACGCCGGCGCCGGTGAGCACCACCACGCGCGACACCTCGGCCAGCAGCCGCCGGGCCGCCGACACACTTGACGGTTGACACTCCGCGCTCAAACCTATCATTCTGAATCATTACTGACGAACTGACAAGGAAAGCTAGCCGCAGATTGCGCGGATTTCACAGATAATCCGTGCCATCTGCGCAATCTGCGGCTGCTCGTCCCGGATTGATCAATGTATCTGGATTTGCAAACGCGCCTCCGCAATACATTCGAGCGGTTCATCCGCGAGCGGTTCAACGTTTCGGCACCGATCATGATCGAACAGCCGCGCCGGCCGGAATTCGGGGAAATGGCGCTGCCGTTCTGCTTCGAGCTGGCGAAAGCCTTGAAGCGCCCGCCGCGGCAGATCGCCAACGAAGTGGTGGAAACCATCGGGCCCATCCAGGGGGTGGCGCGCCTGGAGGCCGCCGGCGGCGGCTACATCAATGTTTTTTTCGACCGAACGGCATTCCTGGCCCGCCTGGCGGCCGGCGCCGAGGACCGCCCCGCGCCGGCGGAGGGGAAGATCATCGTCGAGCACACCAACATCAATCCCAACAAGGCCGCGCACATCGGCCATCTGCGGAACGCGGCGCTGGGCGATACCTTCGTTCGCATCCTGCGCAGCCGCGGGCGTCAGGTCGAGGTCCAGAACTACATCGACAACACCGGCGTGCAGGTGGCCGACGCGGTGGTCGGATTCCGCTACCTGGAGAACAAGACCAGCGACGATGTCCGGCGCCTGGCGGCCGATCCGGCCGTGCGCTTCGACTACTACTGCTGGGACCTGTACGCCCGCGTCTCGCGCTGGTACGACGAGGATCCGGCGCGGCTGGAGTTGCGCGGCCGCACCATGCAGGAGGTCGAGGACGGCCAGGGCGAAAGCGCGCGGCTGGCCGAGGTGGTGGCCGACACCATCGTGCGCTACCACCTGGCCACCATGTACCGGCTGAACGTGGAGTACGATCTGCTGCCGCGCGAAAGCGAAATCCTGAAGCTGAAATTCTGGGACCAGGCCTTCGCCCTGCTGAAAGAACGCGGCGCCATTTACCTGGAGAGCGAAGGGAAAAACAAGGGCTGCTGGGTGATGCCGGCCGACTCCACCGGCGCGGCCGTCGAAGACTCCGACGCGGCCGAGCGCTCGCCCGACGATACCAAGATCATCGTCCGCTCCAACGGCACGGTCACCTACGTGGGCAAGGACATTGCCTATCAACTCTGGAAATTCGGCCTGCTGGGCCGCGACTTCGGCTACCGGTTGTTCCATCGCTATCCCGGCGGGCGCCAGCTCTGGGTGACGGCCGCCGGCGACGAGGACCACGCCGCCCCGGCCTTCGGCCACGGCGCCCTGGTCTACAACGTGATCGACGTGCGCCAGTCCTACCTGCAGAACATTGTGGCCCTGGGGCTGCTCGCCCTGGGCTATAAGGAGCAGGCCGAAAAATCCGTTCATTTTGCCTACGAGATGGTGGCGCTTTCGCCGCGCTGCTCGAAAGACCTGGGAATCGAATTGTCCGAAGAGGACCAGAAGCGCCCCTACGTGGAAGTCTCGGGACGCAAGGGGCTGGGGGTGAAGGCCGACGATTTGATCGACCAGTTGCAGAACCGGGCGCTCGAGGAAGTACGCTCCCGCCACCCGGAGGAGCCCGAGGAGTTCCACCGCCGTACCGCGCGGCAAATCGCCATTGGCGCTCTGCGCTACTTCCTGCTCAAGTACACCCGCGCCACGGTCATCGCGTTCGATTTCGCCGAGGCCCTAAGCTTCGAGGGCGAGACCGGGCCTTACGTGCAATACGCGGCGGTGCGCGCGACCGGCATCTTCCGCAAGCTCGGCGGGCAACCGGACTTCAGCCGCCTGTCGGAAGCGGCGCTGGCAGCGGCGGTGCAGTCGGAATCCGGCGCCGAGTACTGGCAGCTTGCCGTGCTGGCATCGCAGACCACCGCTTTTGCCGAGCAGGCAATGTCCACCAGCGAGCCGTCGGTGCTGGCCAAGTTCGCGTTTCAGCTCGCCCAGGCCTTCAACAACTTCTACCACCGCCATCCCATCCTGCGCGAGCCGGACCCGGACCGGAAATTGTTTTTGCTGTGGCTGACCGGCTACGTGCGCTCGCAGCTTGAACGCGCGCTGGATCTGCTGGGTGTGGAAGTCCCCGAAGCGATGTGAGGTCCAAGGTCCAAGGTCCAAGGTCCAAAGTCACCGGGACCCTTGGACCTATTCCCCGCCGAGCAACGTCCTGCGAAGTTCCCCCTCGACGGAAGTGTGGGCCAGCGCCAGCACTGTGTCGTCCTGTTGGAAGGCGGTTTCCCCGCGGGGCACCAGCGCCTGGCCGTCGCGCAGCAGGGTGACGATGTTGGTATTGGGCGGGAAGACCACGTCCTTTAAGTGCTTGCCGACGACGGGTGAGCTGGCGTCGAGCGAGAATTCCAGTATCTCCAGGTTGCCGGCGCGGATGTTGAGCACCGTGCGGATCTTGCTGGCCGGCAGCGCGCTCTCAATGATCTCGCTGATCAGCGCCGTGGAGCTGACCGTAATATCGACGCCCAGCTTCTGCAGCACCGATTCGTTCTTGGGGTTCTTCACGCGGGCGATGGTCTTCGGGATTCCGAAGTGGAACTTAGCCACCTGGCAGGCGATCAGATTGTCGTGATCGTGGTTGGTGACCGCCACGAAAACGTTGCAGCGGTTGGCCCCGGCCTTCTCCAGGACTTCGGCGGTCGAGCCGTCGCCGCGGATCACCGGACACTCCACCTGGTTGGACACCAGGGCGTAAATCTCGGGATTGTTCTCGATGATGGTCACCTCGTGGCCCTTGTTGAGCAGCATGCGGCCCAGGTAATAGCCCACCTTGCCGCCGCCCACCACGATGATGTACATCGGCTGGTCGTACTGCGCGGGACGCAGCGGCGCCGGCGCAGGGGGCGCGGGGCGCTCCGCCAGGGTCCGGCGGACCTCCTCGAAAGCCGCCTCGGTGCGCGCCGACACGCCCTGCAGCGTCAGCGCCAGGAACTCGGCGCCGGCCACCGTCAATGCCAGCGTCTCAATGCCGGCGGCGTGAAAGCTCTGCTCGCGCGCGACTTCATACACCACGGCCACCACGCGGGGCACCTTGAACAGCGCTTTGGCGATTTGGGCCGCCATCAGGTTGGTGTTCTCGCTGCGCGTCAGGGCGAAGACCACGTCCGCTTTTTCGGCGCCGGCCTGCCGCAGGATTTCAGGATCGGTGGCGTCACCGAACACCACGCGGGCCTGGATGTCGCGCGCCGCCCGCTCCAGCACGCCGCGGTCCTTGTCTATGACCGTGATGTGATGGTCTTCCGTGCTCAGCCGGCGGACCGCCTGGGAGCCGACTCTCCCGTATCCAATCACGATAATTCGCATTGCCACATTCTACCGCCGTAGGCCACGTTTGCGGTTTCGATTCGCCGCCGAGACGCAAAGAACGCGGGCCCTCGCGGACAAGGTTGCGCCTCCGACGGGCCACAACAGCCCGGTCTGCCGCTGACCGAGTGCTTAAGCAAACCGGTATTGACTCTAAACTTCGAACTTCCGGGAGTCACGCGAGTTCAATGCGGAAGGTGGAGCCGGCATCGGGGGCGCTGGCGACCAGGATGCGGCCGCCGTGATCGGCCACCACCGATTGCACAAACGCCAGCCCCAACCCGGTGCCGTGGCGCTTGGTGGTGTAATACGGGGTGAACAGGCGGCGCTGCTCTTCCTCGGTCAGACCCTGGCCGGTGTCGGTTACTTCCAGCACCCCGCGCCCGTCGCGCGACTCGGCCCGCAAAACCAGGCGGCCGCCGTTGGGCATGGCATCGAGCGCGTTCAAGATAAGGTTGCCGAGCGCCTGGCCAAGCAGGTGTGGATCGGCACGCACCACGACCGGGTCGGGCGGCAGAGCAAGCTCGATGGCGACATGGCCCTGGTCGATGCGGGCGGCGTAAAGCCGTGCCGTCTGCTGGAGGAGGGCGCGCAGGTCCACGTCCTCAAGTTGCGGTTGAGGCATCTTGGCGAAGTCGCTGAAACGGGAGACGATACGCTTCAGCTCCTCAATCTCGGCCAGAAGCGTTGCGGTGCCTTCTTCGAAAGCCTCCTCGAAGCCGCCGGCATCCACTTGGCGGGCACGCCGCAGGTTCTCCACCGACAATTGCAGAGGGAACAGCGGGTTCTTCAGCTCATGCGCCAGGCGGCGGGCCAGCTCGCGCCAGGCCGCGACGCGCTCGGCCTGCACCATCCGCTCGCGGTGCTCCTGGAGGCTGGCGGCCATGCTATTGAAGGCCAGTGCAAGCCGCGCCAGCTCGTCATCGCCGCGCGGCTGGATGCGGAAGTCCAGGCGCCCCTCGGCCAATTCTTGCGAGGCGCGCACCAGGTCGGCGACCGGGGCGGTGATGCGGCGGGCCAGCAACAGGCTGAGCAGCAGCGCGGTGGCCAGCGCCAGTCCGCCGGCCACCAGCGCGGTCCAGTACAAGGAGCGAATCAGGCGTTCGCGCTCGCCTTCGGACACGGTCACCACCAGCACGCCCAGGGTTCGGCCGGCGGCATCGCGCACCGGCATGGCGGCCACCGCCGAGCGCGAGGCCTCGAGTTCTCCCTGGTAGTCGGCGCCGCCCAGTCCCACCCGCTCGACGACCCGCTGCAATTCCTCGGCGACGGCTGCGGGGACGTCGGCGGCGCCGCCGGCGGCCTGGCGGAAGCCGCCCTCGCCCGCCAGCCGAAACAAAGCCACGTGCTCCAGGCCCGCCTGACTCAACTCACGGAGAAACGACTGACCCAGCAGGTGGCCGCCAAGCACGTGCAGCTTATGAGCGCCGAGGGAGACTTCGCGCACCACTTCCACGGCAAGCACCGGACCGGAGGGCAGGTCTTCGAGGCGAACAAACGGCGCGGTCCGGCCGAACAGCGATGCCGCGCCGGGTTCGCGGTAGCCGGCGCGCGCTTCCCACTGCGCCGACGACAGGACAGTGCCGTCGCCCGCCATCAGCTCGAGCAGTTCCAGTTCGTGGACGCGGGCCGCCTGCCCCGCCTCGGCCAGAAACGCGCCGGGAGGCACCGGCGCGCCGGCGGGCGCCGCATTCAGGGCGATGGCCACGCGGGTGACCGCGTCGTCTTCGGCGGCCGCCGCCACGCGCCGCGCCGCTTGCTCTCCCCGCCGCTCGATGGCCGAGCGCGCCTGGGCCAGCACCTGTTCGATTCGCTGCTGGTCGCTGCGAACATAGGCGCTGCGCACCAGTCGCGTAGCCACCAGCGCCATGACCGCAACGGCCACCAGCGTTGTGGCTCCGAAGGCGAACAGCAATTTCCAGCGAAAGCTCATCGAACGCAGGTTCCAGGTTCCAAGTTCCAGGTTCCACGTTTCGGCAGGAACTTGGAACTTCGAGCCTGAAACTTGGAACTATTTCTTCCAGGCGTTGGCCAAATCCAGAAAACCGCTTTCGTCCAGCCGCACCTGCTCAAGCCCGGGCTGGAAGCTGTAAACGTCGCGATAGTGCAGCACGGGAATGGCGCGCGCCGTTTCCAGCGCCTCGCGCTCGATCCGGTACTGCGCCTCGGCTCGCGTTTCCGGCGGCCCGACGACGACGAATAGGCCCGGTATTTCGCCCTTGAGCTGATAACGCTGGAGCAGATCGGCGAGCGCGACGCCGGGCGCCGCAGTGCGCAGGCGCGCGGACTCCAGGTACAGGTCGTGCGGCGCCGACTCCCGCGCGGCGGCGTAGGCCGCGTGCGCCAGGCTGTCCACGCGCAATTCCACGCCGAGCGCGCGAAAATCGAACGTCAGGCGCGAAGCGATCAGGCGGGCAACGGGGTCGGAAGCGTCATGGATCAGCCGCAGCGCTACGCGCGGCAAGCCGGCGGCAGGCTGGGGCTTGTCCGGCGGGCGGCCGAACAGCGATTCATAGCCGCTCAGCCAGCCAGGCAGAAGGCCGAACGCGGCGGCGGCCACGCCCGGCGGCAGCAGGCGCGCCAGCGCCTCGCGATCAATGGCCTCCGACAAAGCGCGGCAGGCCGCCGCGCCGTCGCCGGCCAGCAGCGCGCTCTTCGCGGGCACGCCCAACAACAGTAAACTGACCGCCGGCGAAGGCCGCGCGGTCCCGGGCGGGCGCGCCTCGGCCGGCGAATTGGCGAGCACCTCGGCGCGCTTCAGCTCGAACTCCACGCGTTGCCTTCGCGCCTCCACGCCGAACTCGGCTTCGATGGCATCGAGGAATGGCCGGCCGGCCCAATAGTCGTCGAACGCTTCCAGCCGGGCGCGGGTCCCGGCAGCCCACGCGCCCATCTTCCATGGCCCGGTGCCCGACCCGTCAGCATCGGCGATAGCCAGCGCCGGATCGGCCAGCATCTCCGGCAGGACCGGAAGCGGTTCGGAGAGGTCGCACACCAGGCGCGCCGGGTCGGGCGATGAGCACACAAACTGAAGAGCGCGCAGTTGCGCGGCGGCGGCAGTCTGCGCCCGCGTCACCGCGCGTTCCACGGCCGCCCGGGCCGCCGCCGCGGTCAGCGCGTTGCCGCTATGGAAGCGCGCGCCCGGACGCAGGTTGAAGATCCAGCGGCGCCCGCCCGCTTCCGCGCGCCAACTGGCGGCCAGCCGCCCCTCCACTCCCGCGCCTGTTCGATTGCCTCGCAACAAGCTGGTCAGCGTTTCGTAGATCGAGCGGGCCAGCAACCGTTCGGGAAGAGTGGCGGCCTGCGCCGGGTCGTAGGTCTCGGCCGTCTGCGAAAAACTTAGGCGCAGCGTGTCACCATACCGCGGCCGGGCAGCCGCATCGGCGGAGGTCCAAGGTCCCGCCAGGAAACAACTGAGCAGGAGTATGCGCCGCACCAGCAAGCGACCTTGGACCTTGGACCTTGGACTTTGGACCTTCATTGAGAGCA
>Ga0315284_10005841_pt1 | contig 17510 bp, 2 predicted proteins | sample YL17G09_16_MG_FD_203696 | JGI IMG/M metagenome (GOLD analysis project Ga0315284, IMG submission 203696) | Sediment microbial communities from Yellowstone Lake, YNP, Wyoming, USA - YL17G09_16 | ecosystem: Environmental > Aquatic > Freshwater > Lake > Sediment | place: USA: Wyoming | collected...
CATATAGTGGAAACGAAGCTTATAAAGATGTTGCAAAAAGAACAAAGATTTCCGTTGTTGATGGTCTGTATTTTATTAGTTCAATGAAGTCAGATAATGAATATGATAACGATGCTCCAGAAGCAATAGACGAAGATTCTTTAAGGTATGTTATGAGATTGACTCCAGGTGTAAAAAAAATACAAAACTTTTCGTTTTATTATCAATTTAATTATTTAAGAGCTCCTTATGATAATAATAGATATCTACATGGGACAACTTCTTATGATGGAGAAGGAACTGGTTCAGAAGTAAACACTCCAATTACTACCTATATTATAGACACTATGGCAAACACTGGATATATGAATCTTGTTGTAAAACACGCAGGATCTTTGGAAAAACTTTACATAGAACCAACGGGAGAAATTGTTATTCCTTTAGCTTATGACGCTCAAACAGAGCCAGACATAGAAGGTAGATATTTCTGTCATCATACATTTCAGACAGATGTTTCTGATATTTTCTTTAGAATGGAAAGTAGAGATCTTATTACACCTTATGACCAGGGACATGGAGTTGATTATGATTTTACTTGGGACCCAATTACAAATTTAGATCCTACGAAAACAGAGTGGACTTCTTTGGACAAAGAACTTGGTCTTGATTATACTAGTCCAACAAATCCAACTGATTCGGATTATGAAATGTATACCGGTTCCAAAGATCCATATGCTGAAATTCTTGTTAAGGGATTAACATTTAGTAGTGTTGATATTCCAACCGTTGATGAAGAAACAAAGACCATAATAAAAAGCGTAGCTATAAATGGAATAATAAAATCTACAGATAGACGCCCGAATGAGTTTATTGGAGATGGTGTGGAAGTTTCTTCTAATGATGAAATAGTCGTAGACTTTCCTGCTAATATATATGTTAGCGAAATATCTTTTGTTGTTTCTGTTGGATCTTATTCAGGACAGGATAGTAATTCTTCATTTGAATTTGCATATATTTCTCAGTCAACTATAAACAAATATAATTATAATGTGGTAAGTGAAGACGACTGGATTAGTGCGGGTTCTCTTGGATTTGATCCCGATGATTATTCGGCGTCAGAACTACAAGAGGGGGTTGAAGTAAAACTGGATTCTCTTCAACTCTTTATGAAGTCATTGAGAATTTATGTAAAAACAGGAATAACTTTTACAATAAAAGATTTTGTAGTTAAGAGCTTTGCTTCTGCTTCAGGTAGTACATTTACAAAGGGAGGCGGAGTTAAAAATCAAGATATGATAATCATTGACGACACTCATGGACTTATTACTGGTAAAAATGCCGATAATACAGATGTTGCTTCTTATGCTGAGTTCAAAAATGAGGATTCATATGTTGTAATTGATTTTGTGAATATACCAATTAATAGAATTACCATGAACATTGTAGGAGGATTATCCAGATCAATGAAAGTTCATTTATGGAAATATGGTGAATCGGGCTATGATACTGATCCAATATATGATGATGTAATTCAAGATTATATGTATTCCATAGTAAATTGGGACGCAAGATTGAATTCGGCATCTGATACAGTTGATGTTAAAATTTTGTATAATGATAATGAGAGCACAGCTTTGACAGATTCTGGTCTAGATCCATATGAACATGCTTCTACATTTAATTCTGTGATTAGTGGCAGTACAAATTATTCACAGCATTTTTCCAATGGGGCATTGAGGAATTATATTTTTAGGCCAAACATTTATAAGTCAAGAAATTTAACCATAATAAACAGCGAGACTTATACTGGAGCTGGAACGACATATCATGGAACTATTTCAGTACCATCTCAAATGGACGAGAATGGCCCATTTGGAAGCGATCAGGGAGAAAAGGGAGTTATTGAAAGGTCGGTATTGATTGAGTTTCCGGTTGCAGCTATTAAAAAAGTAAAGATAACCGTATACGGGTTTGAAGAAAACAATATGGACCCAATTAGAATAAATGGATTTAAAGTTTATTCACCGCTTGTTGATTCTGATGGTGTTGCTGTATGGCCTTCATCTTCTACATCATGGAATATTGTTTTGAGGGCAAATACCATTACCTCGATTTGATTGGAGATTGTTGATGCAAATCCTTAATATACCTATAATTGGAAGAAGCTCTATTTCTTATCAATATGATTTGGAAATTTCTGTTACTGGTTCCCATTATGTGTATGGGTATGGTTATGGATATTTTCAGAGTAACAATCCTCCATATTATACTAATAGCTATTTTGATATATTTTCTATAGAAGGTGATTTAATAGGATATGGTGTTGGTCTTAATCAAATTGTAGGTTCGACTGGAATTGGGACGATGCCGTATGGATCTTTTACAGCTGGTTATGGATGGGGATATGAAAAAACGACTTTTCTTTCCGGGAATAGTTTGGATGTTTTAAGAATTTATGCCAAGGTAACTCAAAATGGATCGATTCCAATAAATCCGAGTAATATTCCTGTTATTTTTACTGGTGGTCCTGGAGTTATTTTAAGTTCAAATGTAGTTTATACAGATTCATACGGAATAGCATATGTATATGTTAGAATGGATTCAACTGAAATTAGAAATGTTGATGAAAAAGGTGGTAATCCTAAAAATCAACCATTTCCTAATATGGGGTTTGTGGTAGTTGAGGCAAGAGTTGCGTTGGAAAACATAGAAGGAGATTGGAAATATGAAATTGAAATGAATGCGACTCAATCTTTTGGAGAAGAATATACTGAGGCGATTCCAATACCAGTGACAGGAAGTAGCATATTAGGGATTTAAAAAATGATATCAAAACGCTTAAATATTTCTTATTACTCTGTCGATTCAAAAAGTCCTACTATCATTTCTCCGAAAAATGATTCGCATTGGACAAATGATAGAGATGTTACTTTTAGCTGGAAGTATAATGGTAGAGACGGTCAGTATAAATTCAGAATTCAGATTTTTAAAATTCCTATTGCTTATTTTTCTGATGAAAGTGCCTATTGGGATAACAGGGATGTTAGTGGAGCTGCAACAGATTATACTCCAGAAGAGATAGTAACACGGGCAGTTTCCCTTGAGTATATAACTTTTGGAAGTGGAGAAACTTGGGAAGATTATGTTTATGATACTGGAGAGATAGAAAAGTCTGAATCTACTTACAACATTGATCTCACTTCATTCTTGCCGATTGATGGTGATTATTATTGGAGAATTCAGACAGAAGGTTTTCTCTCTTTAGGTTGGAGTCTTTTTGCTAACGATGGTCTTGTAAGACTTGATAGTGGTGTCCCTTTAATTAAAAATGTGTGTGCAGAGTCTATTTGGAATAATTCTCCAACAATTAGTGTTTTATCAGATATGTCATCCCCTTATATGTTTGTTGAGAGCGAATCAGAGGTTTATAGGGGAATTGATGATGGTTCTGATCGTTCTGGATTGTATATTTATTATGATTATAAAGACGAATCACTTATTATCCGTGGTAAAGGGGGAAACTATAATAAGGAAAGATATTATGGAATTATTACATTTCATACTGAAGCAAATGCAGATAAACCAGATCCAGATATATTTGTTTCTGATGTTGTAGATTATATATCTCCTTATAAAATAGACAGGAATACTAATGGATTTGGTCCGTTTGAACAGAGTGGGATGGCAGACGATTATCTTGAATGGGGTTTTGTAAGGACAAGTGAAAAACTTTTAGAAAATGGTTGGTTTGATAACGAAGAGGCTTTAAAAGGGAAAGCAATTCCTAAAAAATTTCCTTCTTTTCTTCTTAACTTGGGAGTTATTTATGGAGAAAATATGAATTTGCCTGGTCTTGTATCTGAGCATTTTAGTACAGACAAATCAATGGCTAGTCTTTTCCCATTTACTTCTTTCAAGGTAGTAAAAACTAGGAAATTTAATTTTCCTACAGGAAGCTCTAAACTTGATAATCCAGTAATCTATTCTGATGGTTCTAATCTTATTGAAATGAGATATCCCCCTCCATTTCAGGATGTCTTTTTCTTGTTTAATTCTACAGGAACAAAAATTCTTTGCTATGGACAATACAAGGATTGGTCTGATCTGTGTAATGTGTTAGAAAACCCATTAACAACAGAAGGTCCATTTGACTTAATTAGAGGATGGGATGTTGATAATTATCGTGACAACACTAGTCCTGAAGAAAATACAGGTACACCGTTTTCAGGAGATTTTTTTTCCATATTTGAACATGAGGGGACAAATATAAATAATGATGGAGGAACCAACAATCCATATAATGGTATTTTTGGAAACGGATCTATTGCTAGTAGATTGCTTGCGTGTGGCTTAAGTGATGGTTATGCATATATGCCAATTACATTAAAGTCATATGTTATGTCTTTTAATATATCTAATAAAGAAGATAAAGATTCTGTATTAAAAATAAAATTAAACCCATTGGCTTTAATGAATGTAGAAAATGGAGCAAGATCATCTCAGAAACTTCATTCTATTTCCATACATATGTCTAAGGATACGGATTGTGTGTTTGCATCTCAGAGTGGTTTTCGTTCAAATATACTGATAGATGATATTCATATTGGTAGAGGAGCGTGTTCTCCAAGATCTTTGTCTATATTTGATTCCGATAGATACACTGGAACAGGAAAGGTTTATTTCAAGACAATAATGAACCCAGTACCTAATATAATTTGGTTTACTGGTATTCATATAGACGCAACCGCTGGGGCTACTTATACAAATAATGGACAAACTTTTACGGTTATTGAAACAGTAGCTGCTGGAACAACTCTAAAGACATATGGAACAGGATCTCCATCTGCTACTGGAACTTTAATTAAGGCAAGTGGAACCGGAGATTCTCCAATTACATATACATCTAATGTAAACTTATTAAATCAACGTATCGAAACAACTACTTTTGCAATTGATTCTGATAATGAATACTTTTTGAATGAATATAATAACAATCAGACAGTAGCATTTAACTCAATTTTTAAATTAAAATTACCAGAATATGAATATATTCCATATTATTATCCTGGTGCTGTATCTTATTTGTATTCTGCAGATCAACAAGCTCCAGTTCCAAATGTTTTTACCGCAGATAAACCAACTCCAACAAGTGATATTGTTGGATGGGACGCTTTTAAAATTAAAGTGGCTACACAAAACTTTTCGGATGGATTACCTTGGGCTGATATGATTTATTCATGTGATTATGTTCAATTTAGCTCAAATTCAATCTTTATGGGACAAATTTCTCCTTATTTAACAAGTCTTACAAAATGGGATACTCTTGATGGAACTTCTAATATAATAGGAAAAATTAATAACTATTCAAATATTTATTTGAGGCTATTTCACACAAAGACTTTTGTTGAATATGGTCAGTTTGGAAATACCACATTTTATGATGGTGTAAGCTTTGATGGTGTTCAATATAACAGAACAAACTATGGATTGTTTGGGATTTGTGATTTTGATAAACCTACTACAGATTTGGATGATGAAGACACTGATCATTTTTGTAATTTGTATTTGAAAGATTTTAGCAATTTACCAATAAAGAGATCTATTAAGTTTTTATCCGACACTGGAGAAAATGTTAGCAGCGTAATTGTTAATGATTTTTTACAAGATACGGTTGAAACGATAAATATTTTAACAGATCAGGTAAATCTATCTACTGTTTCGGGGGAGTATTTTTTTGTTGGAGACAAAAATGTTATAACATCTATTTCTTCAAGCTTGGAAGATAGGGTTCCGGCTTGGTTATATGCAATGTCAGAAGATCAGGGTTTGACAGAGAGTTTGATTAGTGATGACAAATCTTTTCAAGGTTTGTATGGGTCAGGAGAAATTAGTATAAGAAATTGGATGACTTCTCTTGGAATTGAAAGATCTTTTGGTGGACATTATATAACTAGATATGTTGATTATGGAACATATCATGATTTTCTTTCTGAACAGATTCTCAGAATTATAGGAGATGCTCCAGAGATTGGGTCTGCTTTAACTTATAGGAATCCTCTTAATTCTTTGACTCTTTCAAATGGGGATACAGGAGAAATAACAGGAGATACTTTTTCTTTGGGAAACATTTTTGGTGTTGTTTATCCGAATGAAACAGATGAACAAAAAATTAGGATTTTTTTTGATGTAAACGAGTCTATTTCTGGAATAAACAAATATAGATATGTGATTCAGAGTATTACAACAGAAAATGTTGATTCTGACTTGTTTGGCAATCGTGAAGGTTGTAGTATTCAAACAAACGGACAAGTAAAAGTACAGAAAGTAAACAATTATCCTGTAAATTACAGCTTTCCTTTATTATCTACGGATCATATTACTAATTTAACAACTAGTAGAAGTTCTTCTAAAATTATCGAATATTTATTAGAAAATGATCCACAATATAATGTTTGGTATGACATATCAAATGTTGTTGACAGAAGAAACGACACGAATTTAACAGGTTATGGAGTTAAAAGACTTTACTGTGATATACCTGTGCAACCAAAAAAAACAGTAATGATTCATTTTCAGGTCAAAGATAAAGCTGGTAATATATCCGGAGTTTCTTCTGTTGCTTTTTATTTGCCTCTTTATGATTGGGATAAAACTTCATCAGATTCTAATGTGATTGATAATTCAGACGGAACTTATACAATTACAACAGCATCAAATCCAACAAGCTTAGTTAAAACGGGACATACCGTAGTTATAGAAAGTGGAAAAGTTCCCGCTGGTAGATATTTGGTTGAGTATGTTGGAATAAATAAGATTGTATTCAACGCAGTTACTGGATATGGAAACGGAACTATAAAATACTATATTGATTCTACTCCTCCTATTATAGAAAAAGCAGATATATCCGTTGATGATGGAAATCTTGCTGTTTATTCAAATACAATAGGAGGTAAAAGATTTACTAGATCGGTTTATAGAAGCGATATGTCAGCTTCACGCTCAATATCAATAAGTAATGTTTTGTATAAAGAAAGGATTCATAATGGCACCTCTATTACTGATACTTATAAGGATTATGATAATTATGGTAATCTTTTTATTGGGTTTAGTGATAATTATGGGTTGCACTTTAATAATTATGCCCCATATTCTTCTATTGTAAATTGGGATTTTTCTAGGCCAATTCCAATTCAAATGAAATCAACCAGTATTTGGAAGAGATATTATGATCCTGATTGGTTTTTTGATCCTAATGATGTAAGACATTATACCGTAGATACTGTTTCTGAAATGGCTTTACTTGAAGATTCGTATAGCGGTAACATAAATAAATTCCCCGGTACAGGGGGTGGAACATCTATTACAATAATTGGTCTCATGGACGAATCTACATCTTTGGATAGTTTTTCAAGTGCGAAGGCGAAATCAAATCCCATATCTAGAAAGATACTAGAATTTAGAGAAGAGCTAATTGGTAAGAAGTTGGTAATTGGAAGTGATTTGTCTTTGAAATTTACGATATTACATATTTTTAAGTCATCTAACATCCATACGGTTAGAAGGCTCCTATCTTCTGGTGAAGATTATGATATAGATCCAAACAAAAGAAATAAAGTGTGGATTGTTGTTGAAGATCCAGATGCCATTTGTGCAATGGTTTTAAGTAGAAGATTTCAGGAATATCCCAAAGTAGAAGGGGCAAGCTATCTTAGTATACTTTATGATCTTAAGGGTATAACAGGATGGAGAGAGAGGGCCTCTTCAAGGGAAAAGGAATATGAGGATGATACTTATATAGATTACTCAAACAATGTAGAATCTTTGGACCCACTTGGAGATAAAGTATGGCATTTTGGGTATCCATCAGGAGCTGATGTAGATTCCGAAATTAGTTCGATTGTAGACGGAGCTTTGGATGCCCAAGTTCCTGGTGGAGTTCGGTCTGCTCCGCCTTCTATTACTGCTATTAATGGAAGTCCTGCCGAAATGGAGTGGGGACAGGATTATTTTGATTGGTTAATGGAGCATGAGACATTTTATATTGATCCATCTGTTCCGTTGAGTAAGAGCTCATCGTTAAGTACAAAAGAGGGCTGGGTAACACAAATATTTAAAATATATTCAACTGAATCTATCTCTACATCCGGGATGGATATGTGGCAAAATTTAGGACATCATAATTTTGTTGGATTAGAGATTTTTGATCGTTTTGTGTTTGGAGATTCATATACTATTACCGGTATTATCTCGTCTATAGATTCAGCAAATTCAATAGTTAATTTAAGTAGTGGAAAATTCCATTTTTCCATGGGTGGTGGATCTTCAATAGATGGATTTGAATATATTATTGAAAAGTACGACGGTGTTACTACTACAACCGTTGATACAGGAAGAATAACAGATGTTAGTGACGACGGTTGTTCTATTGTCGTTAGTAGTGATCTTGATTTCACGATTGACTCTATATTTGATTATAGAATTGTTGTTTCCGTTGAAGCATTGCAGTCTAAAAATATTACAACTAATGAAGTATATGATATTGGTTGGTGGCCAAGTGTTGACGGTGTTTTAGTCGCTCCAGATAGAGATGTTTATGGATCTACATCTGCCGCAGATACATCAAAAGGATCAGAGCTGGTGTTTGCTGTAATTTCGTCTGGAGCATTTTATGTTAACGAGTCTGGTTATTACACATTCAAACTTGAGGGTGATAATGAATCATATTCTGATTTTACAATAGATTATATGAAAACACCCACAAGAGAAGGGGATATTACTGATATCATTTATGACAAAGATAATGCGGAATATGATGATTCTATTGTTGTTGGAGGATCTTTTATTGAGGAAAAAAATAAGACTTTTTGTTTGAAAAGAGGATGGCATATTGGTCGGTTTAGATATCATTCTGTTAGGAATCAGACATTTAGATCTGTTCGTTTGCTGTTTAGGTCTACAGAGTGGGATGCCGAAGAATGGGTTCCATTTATGGCTTCTAGAAATACATATAGTGGAATTTATTGGGGGAAGAACTTCAGATCTATCCATTGTAAGATCTTAGATAAGTATAACAATAGACATCCAGTAGATGACATTTCCACTTTAAGGAATAAAAGCTCTCAATACTGTAGGGCAATTCTTGGATTTGATAATTTTTCTTCAAAAGTTTCTGATACTTATGCAGATAGAGTTCTTTGGGCTATTAGAAATGCGGCATCTGTAAGCGGATCGCTTACTCAAAGCTTTGATCCATATTATCATGGAAAGATAAGTCAGTCTTCTTTATCAGCATACGGGAGGACTTACGCTGGTCAGGTTTTTGAAGAGGCATATGCTATATATGAATCAAATATTTTTGATGGTGGGGCTGATTTGAGATTCTGGAGAAAAATTACATGGAGTCCAGAAACACAGCCAACGGGCACAAGTGTTGAATTTTATATTCGTACAGCTCCGAGTGAAGCAGAATTAATTGGAGAAGAGGGATCTTCTGGTAAAAAATGGAATAATGTTGGAACAGATGGTAGTGAAATTATTCTTGCGAAATTTACCGATCCAAATGCAGCAAACAATCTATTAAGATTGACTCAGCAATTTAATACTACAAACGAAAATGAGACCATAATAAATAGATTTATTCAATTTAGAATGGTGCTTAGATCACAAAATCAAGATGTCGTTCCAAGGGTTGACGACATTACCATTATATACAGCAAAGAAAATTCTGTCAATTTCTTTACAACCACATTTAATTTAGAATCAAATCTTTTAAGAATGATCTTGGCGTATAATGGAGATAGTAGTGTTACAAGTTCTGATGTTGCTTTGACAGAAATTCAATTTGGGTTATGCACAAAAGAGGAAGCCGATGGAACGGTCTCTACTAATTTCGACGATTATACAGTTATTCCAACTGAAGAGGTGTTTAGTCTTTCTTCAATTGGAGTTCAGGAAAACGATAAATTTAGAATAGGTATTAGGTTCATTTCTGCTTCCGAACAAGTGCCGATTTGCTCAGAATTTTCTTGCATGTGGGAAACCGAAGGAATAAAACAGCAGGTCAAAGACATAAAATCAAATCTGTAGAGTAATATAAATGATCAGAAAAACACCGTATTTAAAAATGCAGTATTTTACAACAGGGGAGTCATATAACGCTAACGCAGATATGATGCGTCTGAAGGCTATAGAGACGTCTATAGATGTTGCGATGAAGGTAACTGGGGGAGGAGTTATTAGTGGTTGGGAAGTATCTAAAAACACTTCTGCTTCAGATAATTTTTCCCTTTGTGTCAGCCAGGGAATTGGTATTATTCCCGTTGAAGTTGATGAAAATGCAGAATTCAAGAGTAATGTACCGGCCACAACATATGAAAGTCTTTCTGGGATAGATCCATCGGAAGATCTTCATTATATGGGGATTCGCACAAATGGGGATTTGTCTTTAGCAACTCCTAGTGTTGGTAAAAGCCGTATTAGCTTAATTTATGTAAAATTGAATAATGCGTTTGTAAGCAAATATAAAGAAATTGTAGGAATTCTTGATCCAGTAAATAATCCAGTTACGGTTACGATTGGATCTGGAAGCTCAGAACAATCTCTATTAATTAATTCTTATTATGACAAATGGAATGCCGTTGATAGCTTGATAGAAATTGAGCAAGAGATTCAGATTGAAGTTATGCCAGGAGTTAACGATATTCCAAGTTCAGGATCTTACAGGAATCTTGAGCCTCAATCAGAATATCCAATATACAATTACACAATCAAAGGTGAGCTAAATTATAATAAAAACAATAATGATTTTACAGTATTTGTTAACGGAAAATCATTTCATAACGAAGGATTCAACATTGATGGAAGCACTTTAGTTTTTAATGATCCTCTTCAATTAGAAGATCTTGTTACTCTTAGAATCGAACCAAAACATAGCTTGATTTTAGCAGAAGTTGAAACAAACGAAAATGGCATAATTCGTATTGATAACACAGTCAGAACTTCAGTTTATGAGAAAATAGGTGACAAATTTGTTCAGCAAATATTGTCAAAACATATTCACGACAATATAGGAGATTCTCCTGATAAAATTCTTCTTACAACAGAAACTGGTATTTTGTCTTCCTCTTCTGTTTCCGATGATAATACATTATATAAGTTTCAAAAAAGTTTTACTAGTTATAGTTTTAATTTTGACGCAAATACATATACTGAAGAAGTATATATTAATGGACTTCTTACTGTTGAACCGTATGTTCTGACTGATACTGGAAGTGAAATTCAAATAAAGTTTTCATCATCTCTTTCTCCAAATAGTGTTGTAAAAATAAAGTTAATTATTAAGGACGATTTTTCTCAGATTGATGGAAAATTGTTGATTAATGATTATAATGTTTCAAAAGAAAAAATAGACATTGAAGTTGATGCAGCAGGAGTTTCGGAAGGATCTCTTTATTCTGATACAATTCCTTTATTAAGTCATGTTGGAATTAGTAATAAGATAATGAAGCCATGTAATCCAGAAAGTGGTGCGGACTATGTCCATCGCACCGAAATGTCATATGTGGCTAATTCTGGTAGAGAATTTTTCCCTGTTTACAAAGACAAATCAAATGGGAAAGGTGTTACTTATTTACATTCTATTCAAAAGGAATCCAGTGATATTGTTTATGCTTGTGCTCCTGGTGGACTTCTTTATGTGGATAGAGAATATCTTGTAGGAGAAAGACCAGAGACAGCCTTTGTTGGATGGGATATGTTGAGTATAAAAGGTCAAGATTCTTTTGGATGGACGATTCCAGAGTTTGATAATCCCATTTTTGTTTCAGATGTGAAGAATTCTATTGCCTCTACAGACAGATCGTTTGTTGTTGGTGAAAAGTTTGTTTATAGTATTATATGGGATTCTGGAATTCCAGTTGTTACAGAAGTAATCAATCTGACTGGAGACAAACAGGGAAATCTTTTACAAACTCCTGGATTTACTAGTATATTAGGGGCTTGTGGTGGGGAAGGTGTTCTTAATCTAGACGGCGACGATTATACCGTATATCTCTTGACTAATGATAGTAAGGTATACTGCTATGAGTATTCGGCAAAAAATAGAGGTGAAAGTCTTTATGATATAGTTTCAGATCCGCTTTGGTCAGAACCTGAGAAAATATTTGGATGCACGGTTGGAGAAGATTTTGTTTTGTTTGTTTCCGAATCTTCCGGTGAAATATATATTAATCAGAGAATTTTAATGAAGCTGAACTCCAGTGTTAATACTGGATCGGTTACAATTCAGGGAGTTTTTAGTCCACCTTCATATTTATCTAGTGGTGAGAGTTTGATTTTTGCAGGAGACAATTCGAATGGTGAAAAGACTCAATCTTTGAATATACAGTCCACTTTCTTTGATGTATCTCCAGCGTTGAAAAGAAATTATAGTGGAATATATGGTACTTATTATAATACAGTTGTGATTAGGGATTGGGTGAAGATTTCTACATCTTCTAGTTTTTCTGGATCAGTAAAAAAGGTTATATGTGCATTTGATAAGATTTTTGTTTTAACCGATACAAATATATATTACACAGATTATTCTTCTGACATATTTTCAATAAATTCAGTTAAAACATGGACAAATCTAACAACAACATATTCTGGATTTAATGATTTTGTAGCAGTAGGAGATGTTACAGAGACAGCTGGATATTTTGTTGTTGCTGGAGAGACAGGTGTTAAGCGTTGTTATTTTAATGGATCTTCTTTGGTTGTTGAAGATTCTTTAAATTCCGGATATGGAGAGTCTATTAATAATCTACTGTATCCATCATATCATGTTCAGGTTGATTCTGGAATTTCAAAAGAATCTAATGTGGTGTATTTATGCACAAAATATGGTGTTTTTCAAAGTACGGATAGTGGATATTCGTGGAGAAACACAATTCAAATTTTAGGGAATCCAGAATCTAAGTTAAACCCAATTGTGTATCCAGAGGCTGTCTGGATAGTTTTGGGAAAAGACATTGAGGCTGGGAGGATTTTTGTTACAAAACAAGGATATGTTTCAGGTTTTGGATATGGATATGGATATGGTTTCGGAGAAGGTCTTGATTATTTTGATGTGTTGTCTCCAAGTGTAATTTCTTCTACTTATGGACACGGAGTGGATCAGTTCGAGGTTATTTATGAAAATGTTTATGGTTATGGGTATGGATACGAAATTCTAAATCCAGTTGCTGGAATAGAAGATAATGATTGGGTCTATTTTGAAGGCACTTCAGTGTCTGGATATGGACAGAGCCCACTTAGAATTCTGGGTACAGGTTTTGACTGGGATACTGCAAGATATTACATTGATGTTGAAGAATACGATGGATATTCTGCTGACCTTGGGCAGACTTTCGAAAATCAGATTATTTATGCATACAAAAAGACTTATCCACTTCCAATTATTGACGGAGATCCACAAAATGTAATTTATGGGATTTCTGATGTTTATCCATACATTTTTGATGCGTATCGACAGTCGGTAGTTTTTGATTCTTATATATCCGAGGAGGCGGGTCATGTCGAGATTGCCTCTTTATACAAGTGTTTTGAGTTGATAGAATCTTACGATTTATCTGGTTTTGAAGATATAGGAGACAATAAAATAAAATGGACTTCTCCCGGTGGTTCTGTTTTTGATGGTGAAATAAGTATAGATCTTGGTGGAGTTAAATTTGTAGATTCTTCGGCTGATTATCCATACGGACTTGGACCTTGGATTCGTAATGGAAACAAATTTACATTGCCATATTTTTGGAATATGGGACATATTATTTCTTTAACAGCATCTGGAGTTACAATAGGAGATATTGGAGATAATAGTCATGTTGATATTGAAGACGCTCTTTCGACAGAAGAACGTGGAATTTCTTATGGAATGGGAAATGTAAGAGATTCTAATTTCTTGAATGTTTTAATGGCTATTCAGCATAAACATCCATATATTTATCCAACTACACAGCTGGAGTCAGTTTCTGGAACCGTAGACAGTTTTCTTGACTATCATGTTGGTGGTATTGATCCATACATTGTTGATTCTAGTAAAAATTATGGGGCAAACGTTCTTGTTGGAAGAAAGATCTCTTTTTCTGGTGAAAAGTCAACACACACATTTACTATAATTAGAAATACTTCAGATAGAATTTATTTACAGAGACATTTGAGATATAACAGATATAACTCAAACATACTTGATAGTGTTGGACAGAAGGTTACAAGTTTTGTTTTTGGTACAACGGCGGTTTATGATAGTATTACTGTGTATGTTGGCGGGGATAGAGTTTTTTCTGGATGGAGTCCAACGCTTTCTACAGACGGAAGTATTGTTGGAGTAACATTTGATACAGCTCCAGCAGAAGGTATTGATACTGATCTTTGGGTTGACTTTGTTTATGTCGGAACTGAAGATTTTATTGATTACAACGATGTTATCGTTGTAGGTGGAACATATGAAATCTTAACAGAATCTATTTCTCCATTCGATAATATATCTAATACCTTTGTATCAAGGTATGATGAAGATGATTTTATTCTAGATGAAATAAATAGTTTTATAGAAAATAGCTATCTTACTGACGACTATGCAATAAACGATAATATTGGAGAGTATGGTCGTTCTTTATTTTATGTCTATTATGATGAAAATAATGAAAACTTTTATGCTGGGACAAATATTGGAGTATGGAAAAAGTCTTATGTGAATAATTATTTTGAAAAGACCGGACCAATGTTGTCAACATTGGATGCTACTGGAACTATTTCTATTGGAAAAAGTCTTAGTGAGGCATATATTCAGTATAACAAGACTACAGAAGAATGGAAAGTAAGTTGGGGTGGAGGATTTGGACAAACTGATGAAAACAACAATCTTGAGAACATTAAAATAAACTTGATTGAGGTTTGTCCTGGAAATTCAAACATAATTATTGCGGCTTCGGACACTGGAGTGTATAGAAGTGTTGATGCAGGAACGATCTGGGAGTGTATATGGGATACGGCCTCAGATAATAGGACGAAAGAATATCCAGAAGTAAAATCGATTGTTTTTGACGACAAACATCCTTGGGTAATAAATATTACAACAGTTGAAAGTCTTTACAGGAGCTACAATTATGGAACAACCTGGACTCATATTGAAAGCAGAAATTCAAGATGGACTGGTAATTCTGGACAAGTTGTTTTTAGCTATCAGGTTGACGATTCTGATGCTCGTGCTGGATACTATATAGCTCATAGCTCATTTTTATACAAATTAGATAACAATCTTGGAGATTTTGGAAAAGCTGTAAGCAATACAGGATCTTCTAGATGGACGGAATCTATTGATATTGGTTATGATTCCCTGTTTAGAAGAGGAATAACATATCCTAATGTTTCTAGTATTGTTAACAGCAGATATAACCCAAGTATTGTATATATGTCATCTGGAACATATGGAGTTTTTAGAAGTTACTTTTTGGGTTATGCACCAGAAACATACACTACCGTTGATAACATAAACCATTTATGGACTGCTACTGGATTAGCTTCTGAATCTTTGAATTTAAATTATTTAAATACTACAAAAACAGCAGAAATGACAAAAACAACTGCATTTAATCATCTTATTACATCTTTGAATATTTCTAGTAAAGATTTTGGTAGCTGGGGATATGTTGCATTTGTGGATTATACAAACAATAAAACTTATATATCTTTTGCTAGGAACCCAATGATTAGGCAAAATCTTATTGACGGAAGTCTTGTCGGAGGTTATCTTTATCTTAAAACTCCAGAAAAAAGATTTTTCAAAATATTGGAATATTATGATAGGGGAGAAAATATAAATGAAAACTATTTTACAAGCTATCATGATGAAGTTTTGGCTGGAAGAAGAATCGAATTAGTTGTTGAAGGGGTTTTATCTCCAGATTATATTCCATATGAAGGAGCTCGTGTTTATAAATCAGATGACGAAACATTTCATATTATTCGTGGGGATGGATGGTCAAGTTCCGGTTGGCTTTTCCTGTCGTTTTTTGGAACATGCAACGGTAGAACAACAAAAATAAAATTGGAAGATTTGGCAAGCTTGGATTGTCGTGTTTATGCGGCAAGAGAGGACGGAATTTTTACTTCCGAATCTTATGGTTTGGTGGTTGGAGAATCTACATCTGATAAAACATTTTTAATTTTGGATTTTGCAGATATTTCGAAGGTTCCAGTCTTTATGCAATCTGGAGACAATGCTTTGGTTGGTTATGCTGTTGGTGATTCAAAACAGGGAGAGCAATACGAGATATTTGAGTCAAAAGATCTTCCAGCATCGTCTGCTTATTATGTGGACATTGCTACTGGTTCTGGAGGTGCTCGTTCTGAGAATAGAAAACAGTATGTATGCAGAATCCAGGATTCAACAACTAGTTTTACGGAACGGACTGATGTTTACAATTTGTGGCATAGGATAAATTTTCATGAATTGCATAATGTGGTTCTTTTTAATTTGATTTACGATACATTAGCAGATACGGATGAATCAAAGAGAATACATTTCTCGCAAATGGTATATGAAAAGATCAATGAGTTTCCTTTGACAGCTTCTGCTCCTGATGATATGATGTGTAGTGCTCTTTGGGTTGGATTTGATAAAGGATCACTTCATGAGGACACTGGTATTTGGGAGGGAAATTGGCCATATACTCCATTACATACGAATCCACAGGATTTTGTTGGAAAATATGTAGGTCACAGAACATCAAATAAAAAATACAAAATAATTGATGCTGTAGTATGGGACGACAGCTATGATGGCACTTTCCCCGCCAATTATGATAGGTCAAATATTCATCAATTTGACACAAGGATTTTGTTAAGACTTGAGGTTTATACTCCTGCTTATTGTGATCAGGCATCTTTATATTCATGTGGAGAAATTTATTCTTCTTCAGATGACAAGATATACATTAATGAAATGGGATCGATTGGAGAAAATGAATTGCGGGGAGTCGTGATTCAGATTGAAAACACAGGAGCCAGTTATACTGTTGTTGCGAACAGTGGGACAGAAATTCAATTAAACAAACAATCTTCTTCGATTCAGGCTGGAGATAGATTAGTTGCCAATTATTCGCTTAGAGGAGGATCTAATAGTCTTGCTATAAAGTCTGTGGGTGGAACAGAATACTTGTTTACCGTTTCTGGAGGTATTTGTTATCAATCAGAGGATAATGGGGATTCTTGGAAATCTATTGTTTACGGAGTTCCTTGTGACTCAACAACGGGAGGATATACCGCCTCGTTTGATAAGATAAAAGTTTATGGAAATTATTTATATGCAATTTCAGAGGAAGAAGGAATATACAGAACATCTATATCTGACTCAAATAGATCGATGTCTCTTCTTACTGATTCATCTGGAGAAGGTTTAACCTCATATAACGTTTATGATATTTCAGTTGATAATGATTGTTTTTATGTAGCTACTGGTTCTGGTATTTATTTTCTATCAGATTTAGGAG
>Ga0315284_10005842_pt1 | contig 17509 bp, 13 predicted proteins | sample YL17G09_16_MG_FD_203696 | JGI IMG/M metagenome (GOLD analysis project Ga0315284, IMG submission 203696) | Sediment microbial communities from Yellowstone Lake, YNP, Wyoming, USA - YL17G09_16 | ecosystem: Environmental > Aquatic > Freshwater > Lake > Sediment | place: USA: Wyoming | collected...
GGACTCCTCGTATGCTATCTGCTCTTTGATATCAAACCGATTGCCGGCAGAACACTCAATGCCATCCTGGCAGATGAGGTCTTCAAGGTCTGGCCTTTGGGGGGATTGATTGCCTTGATCACCATCCTGTCCGAAGGCGCCCTCCTCTTTGATGCGGCCCAGGCTGGGTTCATTGCCGGTCCACGGGTCATGGCGAACATGGCTATTGACCAGTGGTTCCCCCGCCGTTTTGCCTCCCTGTCCGAGCGTCTATCCATGCAGAACGGTGTCCTACTCATGGGTGGGGCCGCCATTCTCCTCTTGCTCTATACGCATGGATCCGTTTCGGCGCTCGTGATCATGTACTCCATCAACGTCTTCCTCACCTTCTCTCTCGCGCAGCTCGGCATGATCAACTTCTTCTACCGCAAGCGGGAGACGGATACGGCGTGGAAAAGGAATATCTCCGTCCATATGATAGCCTTTATCCTCTGCATAACGATTCTCACCGTTACCCTGTTCGTTAAATTCGCCGAGGGCGGTTGGATGACCCTGCTCATCACCTCCTCCCTGATTGGCCTCTGCTACCTCATTCGCAGCCACTACCGCAAGGTGCGGAAGGGTATCCGTTCGCTGGATGACATCCTCATGGGCCTGCCCGTGAGTACCGAGATGAACACCGACCCCCTCGATCCGAAAGAAATGACGGCCATCCTGCTTGTCGGTGGCTACAGCGGTTTCGGCCTGCATACGTTTCTTTCCATCTTCAAGAATTTCCCGGGGGTGTACAAGAATTTCATCTTCGTCTCTATCGGCGAGATCGATTCCGGTTCGTTCAAGGGAATCGCCGAGGTGGATGGATTGCACAACTCAGTGGAGAACAATCTGAAAAAATACGTTGAGCTGGTGCGGAAATTGGATTTCCCAGCCGATTACCGTATGGATATTGGGACGGACGTGGTCGAGAAGGCGACGAACCTCTGCGAGAACATTGTGAAGGAATTCCCGAAGTCCACCGTCTTCGCCGGCCAGCTGACCTTCCGCATCGAACACCCCTTCCAGCGGATTCTCCATAACGAGACCGCCTTCGCCATCCAGCGTCGGCTCCAGTGGTCGGGCATCGCTATGATGATCCTCCCCATCCGCGTCATGATATGAAGCGTGCCTATCCTCTTGCCCCTGGGACAGGATCACAGAGGAGAGCGAGGCGCGTGTCGAAGATCAGCGTATTTCTGGATAGAGACGACACCATCATCAGGGACATACCTTATCTCAACAACCCGGAGATGATCGAGATCCTCCCCGGAGCGCCGGAGGCCATCAGAATGCTGAATATGAGCCATATCTCCGCCATCATTGTCACCAATCAGTCCGGCATTGCCAGAGGCTTGCTGTCGGAAGAGCTCCTGGAAGTAATACACCGGAGAATGCGTGCCCTGTTCAGGGAAAAAAATGCCGATATCGACGCCATCTACTACTGTCCCCACCACCCGGAAGGCATCGTAGAACCCTACCGGAAAGTTTGCGGATGCAGAAAACCCGCTCCAGGTATGCTTCTCCAGGCTGCAACGGATTATGGCCTTGACCTGAAGCACTGTTATCTGGTTGGGAATAATCTCATCGATATCAACACGATTCATAGCGTAGGGGGGAAGGGGGCCCTGATCGCCAAGGAAGGCGGACCAACCGCTCCGGCGGATTATGTGGCCAAAGACCTCATAGAGGCGGTACGATGGATACTTCTGGACATAGCACGGATAATATGATCTAAGAGATAAAAAAGGGCTGATCTTTGCTTTCAATACATATGACGGAAATCAATTACATATTGATACGCGACCTCAGAATTTCCAAACAGCGCTGCGGCAAGCATTGGATTGTGCTCCGCTTCACGGTTGAGGGTATTCAAGGTCTTGGTGCACCGTACTGTTTGCGGCCGCTGACCTCGAATGTTAGGTGAAACTCAGATAGAGATGTTCAAAAAAAGAAGGGGGTTATAGAATGAATATTTATGTAGGCAACCTATCACGTAACGTCACCGAAGATGATTTACGACAGGCTTTTGAGGCCTTCGGGCAGGTCGCATCCGTCACTGTTATCAAGGATAAATACAGCGGCGAATCAAAAGGTTTTGGGTTTGTGGAAATGTCCGCTAAAGCTGAAGCGCTGTCTGCAATCGAAGGTTTGAACGGTAAGGACTTGAAAGGGCTCAAACTTAACGTTAATGAGGCGCGCCCACGCTCCGACGATAATCGTGGTGGAGCAAGACGGGGCGGGGGCGGGGGTGGGGGGCGACGCTTCTAGGAAGAGGCTCCCGGACATAAGAGCCGGAGCACCTTTACACTTGACTACTCGCTGCGGCGGACCGCAAACAGCGCCGTAGCGAGCAGTGGCATGTGTACCGTTTTACTGCTGGGGATTTTGGCGCTCCCCAAGGTTTGCGGTCGTTGCCCTTGAGCTTTGGACTGAAAGCTTTTGCTTCCAAAGATAGATTTTTCAGAACCTACGCTGCGTTCAGGGACGACACCGTGTGACGGCTCCAGTCGATTGATTGCCGGGCCGGTAGTGGCTTTGTCCGCTTGATTGAACCGCTTTCCTTCATTTCGTCAGGAGCGGCTCAATCAAGCGGATGTCTGGCCCCCTTCACCCGGAAGAGGGAAGGCGGGCGAAGGATAGGGGCGTGTTTTTAACCGTTAGCCTTTGAGACGCGGGTCGATGGCGTCGCGGATACCCTCGCCAAGCAGATTATAGCCAAGCACGGTGAGCAGGATGGCTATGCCCGGATAAAAAGACAGCCACCAGGCCACGCCCAGGACCTCCTTACCCTGGGTGAGGATATTGCCCCAGCTCGGGGTGGGGGGCTGGACGCCGATGCCGAGGAAGGAGAGCGCGCTTTCGGTGAGCACGGCGCTGGCGATGCCCAAGGTGGCGGAGACGAGGACCGGGGCTAGGGCGTTGGGAAGTATATGGAAGAAGATGATGCGCAGGGAGCTGGCGCCCATAGCGCGTTCGGCGAGCACGAAGTCGCGCCCTTTGAGAGAGAGGAATTCGGCGCGTACGAGACGGGTGATGCCCATCCAGGAGGTGAGACCGATGACGGCCATGATATTGAAGATGCCCGGTTCCAGGAAGGCGATCACCGCGAGGATGAGGAAGAAGGATGGGAAGCAGAGCATGATATCGACCAGGCGCATGATGCAGAGATCCACCATACCGCCGTAAAAGCCGGCTACGGACCCGAGGACGATGCCGATGGCGACGGCGATGCCTACGGCCACGAAGCCCACCTTGAGGGAAATGCCCGCCCCGAAGATCATGCGGGAAAGGACATCTCGGCCGAGCTCGTCCATGCCGAAGGGGTGCGCTAGAGAGGGCGGGGCGAGTATGTTGGCGACGTCGATGGCGGTGGGATCATACGGGGCGAGAACGGGGGCGCTAATGGAGATGACGAAGAAGACCAGCACGGTCACGAGACCTGCCACAGCGAGTTTATCCCTGAAGAAGCGCGCCCAGAAGTTCATATCATGCCATCCTTATACGCGGATCGGCGATGCTGTAGCAGATATCGGCCAGGAGATTGCCTAAGAGGGTCAGGACGGCGCCTATGGTGAGGCTGCCCATGATCATGTTGTAGTCGCGCATCATGATGGCCTGGTAGAAGAGCTGGCCGAGGCCGGGGATGGCGAAGATGCTCTCGAAGATGACGCTGCCCCCGATGAGGCCGGGTATGGAGAGCCCGAGGATGGTGATGACAGGCAGGAGCGCGTTGCGCATGGCGTGCTTGTAGATGACAGTGCGCTCGGGCAGACCTTTGGCACGGGCGGTGAGGATGTAGTCCTGGCGGATGATCTCGAGCATGCTCGCCCGCATGTATCGGCTCAGGCCCGCCAGCGATCCGAAGGCCGAGATGAAGACCGGGAGCAGGAGGTGTTGCGTGACATCCCAGACCTTGCTCATGAAGGTCATACCGAGGTACTCAGGAGAGTGAATACCCGAGATGGGGAGCCAGCCTAAGCGCACGCCGAGGGTATCCATGCAGATGAGCGCCAGCCAGAAGCCGGGGATGGAAAAGCCGATGAAGACGATCACCGTGACCGTCCGGTCGTAGAGGCTGCCGCGCCTGACAGCGGAAAAGACACCTAAGGGTATGGCGAGGAGAAATTCCAATACCATAGCGGCGATATTGATGTAGATGGTGATTGGGAGCCGCTCCTTGATCTTGTCCCATACCTGCCGTTCGTCCGAGGAGATGGAACGGCCGAAGTCGAGCTGCATGAGGTTTTTCATCCACAGGAAATACTGGACGGTCAGCGGCTTATCAAGTCCGTAATGTTCTCGCAGGCGCTCGATGGCCTGGCGGGTGATGTCCGGATTGAGCTCGGTCTGCATGGCCGTCGGTTCTCCGGGGGCCAGGTGAATGACCAGAAAGCAGACGATGGTGATCCCGATGAAGGTCGGGATGAGGACGGCGAGGCGCTTGGCGAGGTAGTTCAGCATGATACCTTATGGGACGACGCTGTACTTCTGCATGTTCTTCGGCACGTACCAGTCTTTGAAGTTGTAGGTTATTCCCGCAGGCGCTGGCACGATTCCTTTGATGCGCGAGCTTACGGCTGGCAGGCTGTAGGGAACGTAGAGGAAGACATAGGGCTGCTGTTCGGCCAGGATCTCCTGGATCTTGTCGTAGCAGCCCTTCCTGACTGTATTATCGAAGGTGTGCCGGCCCTTGACGAGGAGGTCGTCCACGGCCGTATCCTTGAAGGAGATGAAGTTGAGTCCATTCGGACCCGAGCTTTGTGAATGCCAGACCTCGTAAAGATCGGGATCCTGGAGGATGTTCCAGCCAAGGATGACGGCATCGAAATTCGACTTGTCGACAAACTCCTTTAAAAACACCGTCCATTCGATGATCCTGATGTTCACCTTGATGCCGATGCTTTTCAGCCGATGCTGGATGATCTGGGCAGTCTTCTCGCGCAGGGGATTGCCTTGGTTGGTGATGATGGTGAACGCAAAGGGCTTGCCGCCGCGGTCGATGATTCCATCGCCGTCGTGGTCGGCATAACCCTCCGCATTGAGGATTGCCAGGGCTTTCTGTGGATCGTAGGGGTACTGCTTGACCTGCGGATTGTACCAGACCGTACCGGGTTTGTAGGGTCCCGTGGCTTCCAGCCCGAGCCCGTAGAGAACGCCCCGGATGATCTCCTGCTTGTCGATGGCGTGGGCAATAGCCTGCCGTATCTTCACATCCGTAAACGGTGCGCGCTTCAGGTTAAAGCCCAGATAGGTATATCCGTCGGCGAGGTACTTGTACTTGACGAACTTGGCCTTGAAATCCGGGTTATCCGTTTGCCTGAGATACTGGAGGGGGGTCAGCCCCATGATGTCGATATTGCCCGCCTTGAGTTCCATGAACTCGGTGGTCTGGTCCGGGATGATGCGGTAGACGACCCCTGAAAGGGACGGCCGACCCTCGAAGTACTTATCGAAGGCTTCGAGCACGATCCGGCTTCCAGTCTCCCAGCCCTTGAACTTATAGGGCCCGGTGCCGACCGGTTTACGCGCCAGCTCCGACTTTGTGATGTCCACCCCCTTGAGGAGGTGCTCGGGAAGGACCTCGAGACCCCAGCTGATGAGAGCCGGAGCGAATGGTTTTTCATAGCGAATTTCAATGGTGTAGTCATCGACGATCCTTACATCCTTGACGAGCTTGTACTTTTCGGCATAGGCCGTGGGGGTCTTGGGGTCGATGATGGTCTTGTAGGTAAAGAAAACGTCTTTTGCGGTCAATGGCTCTCCGTCATGGAACATCACACCTTTTCTCAGGTGGAAACGCAGGAGCTTGTCGCCATCCTCGATCTCCCATTTTTCGGCCAGGTCGGGGACGATATTGAAGTCCTTGTCGTACTTGACCATGCCGTTGTAGATGTAGCCCGCCACCTCGTGGGAAGAGCTGTCGGAGGCCAGCATGGGGATGAGGTTCGATGCGTCACCAATGGAGGAAGACATGAACACATCCCCGTAGGCCGGCGTGTCTTTTGGCGCTTTCTGGGGGATCTTGTTATTCTCCTGTGAGCATGCTATGAACAGATACAAGATAACGATAACCGCTATGCTTACTTGTCTTTTTAAGTCCATAATGACAAAAGGATAGCAGAATGGCTACGTTTGAACAAGACCACAAATCTCGAACCCCCCGACCCCCTTTGATCTCCGGGGGTGTCAACGATTTCAAGGGCATGTCGTCCGCTGGACGGACTCCAGCGGACGACATGCCCTTGAAATGGGTAGTCATCATCCCCGGGGAGAAGTGATGCGGTACAACCCTGTACCGCACCTATCGGCCGGCTTCAAGGCCGTCCATTTCCGCAATCCTGGGGAAATGCGGCATGGAAGAGAAGGGATTTAAGATGAGGTTTTTTGCGGATTTGCATGTGCATTCCCGGTTCTCCAGGGCTACGAGCAAAGAACTGACCATCAATGCGCTCGGGAAAGGGGCGGTGCTGAAGGGCCTCACGGTCATCGGCACCGGTGACTTCACCCATCCCTCCTGGCTCAGCGAGATCGAGCAGGATCTTGTGGAGGCCGAGCCCGGGCTCTTCAGCCTGAAGCACGATCCGGGCGTCCGGTTTATCCTCACCACCGAGATCAGCACCATCTACAAGCAGGGGGAGCAGGTGCGTAAGGTCCATCACCTCCTTGCCGCCCCCGATCTCGAGACCGTGCACACGATCAACAAGGCGCTGGCCAGGGTAGGCAATATCATCTCGGACGGCAGGCCCATACTCGGGATATCCTCCAGGGATCTGCTCGAGATTGTTCTTGAGGCCAATAAAGATGCCTTTCTCGTACCTGCCCATATTTGGACGCCGTGGTTTTCGGTCCTGGGATCGAAGTCCGGGTTCGATTCCATAGGCGCGTGCTATCTGGACCTCGAGCCGCATATCTTTGCCGTCGAGACCGGGCTCTCATCGGATCCACCTATGAACCACCGCGTGATGGGCCTGGACCGGTATGTCCTCGTATCGAATTCCGATGCCCACTCCAGCGAAAAGCTCGGCCGAGAAGCCATCATCTTCGATTGCGAGCCGGACTACTTCGCCATGTTGGCAGCCCTCAAGACGGGAGAGGGTCTGCTCGGCACTGTCGAGTTCTTCCCCGAGGAGGGCAAGTACCATCTTGACGGGCACAGGGACTGCGAGGTGGTCCTCGAGCCCGAAGAGACCGCGCGTCTGAACGGGAGGTGCCCTGTGTGTGGCAAACCGCTCACCATCGGGGTGTTGAGCCGCGTCTATGCGCTCACCGACAGGAAGGAAGGCAAACCGCTGAAAGCAAAGCCATTTTATCCTATCATACCGCTACCTGAAATACTCGGGGAGAACATGCAGATCGGCCAATCCTCGGGCAAGGTGAAGGCGGCCTATGCAAACCTCGTGAGGAAGCTCGGCGGCGAACTCCCCCTGCTGCTCGACGTCGATCTGGAAGAGATACGTAAGGCGGGGGGGGATATGCTTGCTCTGGCCGTATCGCGCATGCGGGAAGGCAAGGTCTTCAAGGAGGCGGGGTATGACGGGAAGTTCGGCAGGATCAGGGTCTTCCAGGACCAGGAGATCGATCTGCTCTTTGACGCCCATCCAGGCGGGAGAAAGAGAGGCAAACCCCCTGCAGCGGATGATCGCGATGGGAGCAATGCACAGGCGGGGGCTGGTCCGCGCGAAAAGGCAAAAGCGAGCTTCAATCTTGCACAGAGGCAGGCCATAACATTCGGCGAGGGCTTCCTGGTCGTGAAAGCCGGTCCTGGGACCGGGAAAACCCGCGTCCTTACGGAGCGCATGCAGGCCCTGCGGGAGCGGGGGGAAGGGGCCATCCTTGCTATTACGTTCACGACCAAGGCCTGTGCAGAGATCAGGGTCCGCCTGATGACCGATGTGCTGGAAGTCTATACGTTCCATGCCCTTGCAGCAAGGCTCCTAAGACAGACAGGAATTCCTTTCGCAATCGCGGATGAGTTGCTGGTTGCTGAGCGGGCAGCGACGCTGGGGATGGGGGGTGCAACCTTCATCGATGACCTCCTCTATCGCCAGAGCGTCGGGGAAGGGCTCGATGCATCCCAGAGCCGGTTGATTCAGTCCCTCAGACAGGATGGTTTTTTCACCTATGAAGGACTCATCATCGAGGCGATCAGAATCCTGGAAGCACCATCGACGCCAACCTGGGCCCATATCCTCGTGGATGAGTTCCAGGACATCAACCCGGTCCAATACCGATTCCTGAAAGTCCTTTCCAGGAATGCACGCAGTGTCATGGTCATCGGCGATCCCAATCAGGCCATTTACAGCTTTAGAGGCGGCAACCCGAAGGCCTTCGATGATTTCCTCTTTGATTATCCCTCGGCCACGTCCATCGATCTCAAGGAAACCTTCCGACTCCCGCAGACCATTGCACATGCATCGAACGCCTTCATCGGCAGCATGTGCGTGGAAACCCCTCGGGAGGGCATCCCGATCCAACTCATCAAGACATCCTCTCCTGAGCGCTTTATCGCGCACGAAATCGATGCCCAGGTAGGTGGGCTTACGCATACCACCGTCCACAAGGCCAAGGGGAGCTATGCCCTCTCCGATATTGCGGTGATCGTGAGAACGAGGCATCAGGCCCTTCCCGTTATGGAGGCGCTGGCACGGGCCTCTATTCCCTTCGATGCCTCCTATGCGAGGCCGCTCTCGGAGATGCCCGGCGTAGGCCAGAGGCTCGCCATCCTTGAGAAGCGCGATTTCCTTGGGCACATCAAAGGCGTAGGAGTGAAGACCCTTGAGCGTATGCATTCAGATAGTGATCTTGGTCCGGGGATATCGGAAAAGATCGGCGCGGCACGACATTTCCTGGAATCACTTCAGGGCACGCTGATCAGTCAGATACATACGATCGAACGCTCATCCCTGTTCAGCCTGCCCCTCCTGGATGAGGAACACCCCTTTTACCAGTACGCGCGGACCTTTGCATCGGACCTACAAGGGTTTCTCGATTTCTGTCGGTTGAGCAATGACAGTCCGCACGACAGCGAAAAGGTGAAAATCATTACCGCCCATGCGGCCAAGGGCCTCGAATTCGGCTGCGTCTTCATCACGGGGCAATTTCCCCTGCCGAATCAGCCCCTCTGGGAAGAAAGGAACCTCTTCTATGTCGCCCTGACGAGGGCAATCCATCATCTCTACCTGGTCTGCCCGGATGGTCCGTTTCTCTCGAACATTCCCGCAGCGCTCTGTCAGTTCCACGCAGAGAAGTTTAAACCCAGGTCGGAACAGATGATACTCTTTGAATGAGGAGCACCCTATGAGATTCGGAACAGAAGACATTTTCTATAGCATATTGCTTATCATCTTGATTGGTTTCTCTGCTTTTTTCTCGGCCAGCGAGACCGCCCTCATGCGCTCGAACAGGGTCCGCATCCGCCATATGGCGGAGCAAGGGAAACACGATGCCAGACGACTCGCTACCATATTGAAGGAACCTGACCGCCTCCTGAGCACCATTCTTGTGGGCAACAATTTCGTAAACGTATTGAGCTCGGCCCTTGCAACCGCCATTCTCATCGCGTTCTTCGGCGAACGGGGAATCCTCTATGCCACTATACTCATGACCGTCATCCTGCTCCTTTTTGGCGAGATCATCCCGAAGACCATGGCAGCCTACAAGGCCGACGATATCTCCCTACTCGTGGCCTCTCCGCTCAAGTGGATCATCGTCATATTAAGCCCGGTCGTAAGATCCTTTAATCTGATATCCCGAAGTATTGTCTCCCTCCTGGGTGTGGATATGAGCAAGGTGGATCACATCACCGAGGAGGACATCGGATCTGCCATCTTTCTCGGCCACATGGACGGCTTCATCCAGGAACCGAAGGCCAAGATGCTCTTGTCCATTATGGACATGGACTCCTTGCCGGTGCGCAAGGCCATGATCCCCATCCACGACGTAGAGGCCCTCGCCATAGACACACCCTTCGAAAAGATCGTGGAGACCGCCTTGACCAAGAACTACAGCCGGTACCCCGTATACGAAGGCACCCATGGCAATATCCTCGGCTATTTCCACATCCGCGACGCCTGGCAGTACATCGACAAGCGGGAAAAATTCACGATCAAGGACTGCCTTCGTGAGGCGCACTTCGTCCCCGAAACGAAATCCATCCTGAAACAGCTCATCGACTTCCAGCAGATGCGCGTCCACATGGCCTTCGTGGTTGACGAGTATGGGTCGGTCAAGGGCGTCGTTACCCTGGAGGACATGATCGAGGAGATCACGGGCGACATCTCGGACGAGCACGATGCCGTGCTCGCCTCGATCGTCCCCATCGGCGCGCACAGCTTCCTCGTCCAGGGGAATATCGCCCTCAGGGATCTCGGACGCTCCATGGACAGGGGATTCCCGGAAGACGTCGATACCCTCTCCGGACTCATCTATGCCGTCCTCGATCGGATACCGGAAGAAGGCGAGACCGTGACCTGGGAGGATTTGCGGCTCAAGGTGGAGCGCATGCGTGGCAATCGCATCGCCAGGGTCCGCATCACCCTTCCATAGCAGAGCCTGCTCTTTTTCAATCCCCCGACCCCTCGATCTCAAGAGGAATCAAGGTTCCGGGTCAAACCGTCGGTCAAACCGATTACGGAGAAACGGGGATTGACAAGCTCTTGAGTTGATCCCTAAGGTGAACATGGTGCATCTGCCGGTGCAGCATGCGCCGCTGAAGTTTTTGCGTGCATGTTTCCTGTCGAAAGGAGGGGATATGAAGGACAAGATTGGTAACCAGAATGCATTGTACCCCATGCCGGTCACGGTGGTGGGCGCCCTGGTCAACGGGAAACCGAACTTCATCACCATAGCCCATGTCGGCATCCTCAATGCCTCGATCCCGCATTTCATCTCGCTTGGCATGGGGAAGATCCATTACACAAACCAGGGTATCAAGGAGAACAAGACCTTCAGCGTCAATCTTCCCTCCGAGGATATGATGCGGAAGGTGGACTATGTGGGGATCGTCTCCGGGAAGAAGGTGGACAAGTCCAAGGTGTTCGAGACGATATACGGTGAGCTCCAGACAGCGCCTATGATCAAGGACTGTCCCATCTCCATGGAGTGCAGGCTGGTGAACACCGTCGATCTGCCGACCCACGAGGTCTTCATCGGTGAGATCGTCGCTTCCTATGCGGACGAGAGGGTGCTGACCAACGGGAAGATCGATGTCGCCAAGCTCAAGCCGCTCCTGTTCGACATGAGCAGCAGGAAGTACTGGTCCCTGGGGGGGGCTGTCGGTGATTGCTGGGATGTGGAGAAAAAGATGGAAGGGTCGTGAGACCAGGACGCGGCCGCGGAGAGCATGCCGCGCGTCTGATGCAAAGTGATTGCTCACGTTCAACATACCTGCGAGAGGCATGAGGATCATGGCGGAAGCGAAGTATCGGTGGGATTCGATAGAATATGCCAAGCACTCACACGCCCAGTTCGCATGGGCGCGAGAACTCTTCGCCAAGCTCGATTTGCAGGGGGACGAGACGCTGCTCGACATCGGGTGCGGAGAGGGGAAGGTCACGGCCTATATCGCCGAGCGTGTACCCCGGGGGGCGGTCGTCGGCATCGATAATTCCCGGGAGATGCTCACCTTGGCGCAAGAGACCTTCCCGCCGGAAACATACCCCAACCTCACCTTTCTCCATATGGATGCCCGGGAAATCAGCCTTGAGAAGAAATTCGATGTGGCCTTCTCCAACGCCATGCTCCATTGGGTGAAAGATCACCGACCGGTGCTCAAGGGGATTAAGGCATGTCTCAAGCCATCCGGGCTACTGCTCTTCCAGATGGGGGGCAAAGGCAATGCCAGCGATGTCGTCAAATCCATGCTGCGGGTCATCGTCAGAGAATTGTGGAAGGGCTATTTCATGGAGTTACCCTTCCCGTATGCCTTCCACGGACCCGATGCGTACCGGGAATTGCTCACGGAGGCAGGATTCGAGCCGATGCGGATCGAGCTGATCCCCAAGGACATGCAGCAGCCCGGCAGGGAGGCGATGGCAGGCTGGATCAGGTCGACCTGGCTGCCCTATACGGGGAGGATACCCGCAGCGCTTAGGGAGACGTTCATCTTGGAGATCGTCGATGATTTCCTTATCCGCCAGCCCCTCGATGCCGAAGGCATGGCCCATGTCGGTATGATCCGCCTGGAGGTCGAGGCGCGGAACCCTTGATGCCGAGGCATTGTCGAATTCCGAGCACAACCACATGCGAAGCAGCCCTTCAGCATCGTCGGTAGTTTGTGAAAGTCACAGCCCCCCTCCGGCGGGGGGAGAGGGCCGGGGCTAGGGGGTCGCTTTTTGAATGCCATTTGGTATCAATCCCCCCGAGGCGCCCGCCGGATGTGGAGATGGAGAACCTCTGAAGATTCAGTGGGGGATGAGCTTTTAATTGCAGGATGCAGGACGCTGTTCAGGAGGTCGTGATGGACAGGGCGGTCTGATACTCCCTGAAGATCATGGGGATCACCTCGGTAAAGGTGTTCACATACAGGATTTCCACCGAATACGGGGAGTCCTGCGCGAGCTTGATGACATCGGGTTCGTTCTTCTTGGGGATGATGACCCGGGCGATCTTGGCCCGCTCCGCGGCCAGGATCTTTTCTTTGATACCGCCCACCGGCAGCGTCCTCCCGGTCAGGGTGACCTCTCCGGTGATGGCCGTATCATTCCGCATGGGTCGGCCCTGGAAATGGGATAAGAGGGCCGACAGCATGGCGAGCCCGGCTGACGGTCCATCCTTGGAGATCGCACCGGCAGGGACATGGACATGGATGTCGATCTTGGAGAAGTCGAGCATGTCGAGGAAAAGTTCAGCGGCATGGCTCTTGATATAGCCGAGGGCTATGCGCACCGATTCCTGCATGATCGTTCCCATGTTCCCCGTGAGTTCCAGTTTCCCCGTACCGGACATGGAGGTGGTCTCGATGAGGAGGATCTCGCCGCCCGCGGATGTCCACGCGAGCCCTGTGGCCATGCCCACGCAGTCGCGCTCCATGGCCTGCTCCTTGTAGCGCGTTGACGGTCCAAGGTATTCCCGTACGGCCGCGCAATCGATCTTTTCCGGCACCTCCTTGTCGGCCGCTACCATCTTAGCGATCTTCCGGTAGAGCGACTCCAGCTTGCGCTCCAGTTCCCGTACGCCTGCTTCCATGGTATAGTGGCTGATCAAGATTTGGATGGCTTCATCATCGAACACCGGATGCTGCGTGTCCAAGCCCACGGCCTGGGCCTTCTTCGGCAAGAGATGGAGCCGGGCGATATGGAACTTCTCCGCATCGGTATAACCGGGGATCTCGATGACCTCCATGCGGTCGAGCAAGGTCGGGGGGATGGTTTCGGTGGTGTTTGCCGTCCCGATGAACATCACGTGCGAGAGGTCGAAGGGGATTTCCAGGTAGTTGTCCTTGAAGGAGAAATTCTGCTCGGGATCGAGGACTTCGAGGAGCGCGGAGGCCGGGTCCCCCCTGAAATCCTTGCCGATCTTGTCGATCTCGTCCAGGATGAAGACGGGGTTCATGGTCTTGGAGCGCTGGATCTCCTTGATGATCCTGCCGGGCATGGCGCCGATGTAGGTCCGCCTGTGCCCTCTGATTTCCGCTTCGTCGCGTATCCCGCCCAGGGACATGCGGATATACTTCCTCCCCATGGCGTTGGCAATGCTCTTTCCCAAGGATGTCTTGCCCACACCAGGCGGCCCGCAGAAACAGATGATCGACCCCTTCGATCCCGGATTGAGTTTCTTCACGGCCAGGAACTCCAGAATGCGCTCCTTGGCGTCCTTCAGATCGAAATGATCATTATCGAGGACCTCCTTCGCCTTGTCGATATCGAGGTGATCGGTCGTGTAGGAGTTCCAGGGCATGTCGAGGATAAAGTCGATGAAGCTCCGGTTGACCGAGTACTCCGGGGAATACTGGTGCATGTATTTCAGCTTGGAGATCTCCTTGTTGAGGATAACCCGTGCCTCATCCGAGAGCGGGGTGCGTTCGATGCGCTCCTCGATCTCTTTGATGTCCTCCACGAAGGGGTTGTTCGCCTTGGCGGCTATCCCGCGCTGCACCCGGGGATTCAGCCGGTTGAGGTACCCGAATATCAGCTTGATCCTGGCGATGCTGTCCGGGGTATACAAGAACCTGATCTTCTCCTGCTGGGCGAGTTCGAGGTTGGCGGCCACCATATCCGCGAAATGCCCGGCGTTCTTGGCCTTGGTGAGAAAGGACGCATTCGGAAAAAGGAGCTTGACCAGGGCTTTCACCCCCTGGATGAGCCCCTCATTGAGGAGGTTCTTTTCATACACATCGGGCAGCTCCCCGATCATGATTTCCCCAAGCTCGCCATCGAGACTCTGCAGGGCCCTTATCCGGCATAACCCCTCCAGCTGGAGATTGTGGCCATGCACACCTTTTATAAAACACCTGATTCCGATATCGCCCATGCCCACCGGTCTTTGGAAGAAGAGGGCCAGCTCCCTCTGTTCCTTGAACAGGTGCTCCATCTGAGGGTTCATCGAAACGGTGAACGTATTCGCTGGAAAATAGATGCTGTCCTGAATAATCATCGTAAGCATGCAGCAAAGCCTCTGGCATTCTATTATACATAGTTACGGGGCAGGATCAAGGGGCAGTATATGGAATAAAATCCTCGAATTATACACGCGAAGCAAGGCCGGAAATTACAGCGTTACCCCGCAGCCTCCTCAACCGATCTGCATCTCCCGTGCGGCGTTATTGCGTCTCGCCGCATGATCACGGTCTGGCCTTGACCATGGGGAGCTCCTCCCAGGAGGTGGTGAACCTCCGCGACATCCTCTCTCGGCGCATCCTCCAAGGGCGCTCTATCCCGCTGCCTGCCTGGATGAGGGTGTCCGAGCCCCACCGCGCGTTGATCATGTCCACGGTCTGCATGAGCCTGTGGCGCCGTTGCGGGTTCGCCTCCTGCTCGAACAGGTTCATCTGCACCCGGCCCCGCGGCACGAGCCCGGTGAGCGTGACCCCCACCTTGCGGTAGGAAAGACCCGGCTTGAATATGCACTCCAGGAGGATATGGGCCTGCCGGATGAGCGTGGGCGTATAGGCCGTCGGCTCCGGCAGTTGGGCGGATGCCGCATGGGTCGTGAAGCACCCGTCCTGGAACGCGTCCTCGAGGAGCACGACCTGCATGCACGCTGCCGCCGACCCCTGCGCCCGCAGCTTCTCCGCGGCCCGCGTCATATAGGTGGCCAGCGCTTGGGAGATCTGCGCGATGTCGTTCACCTTCCGGCCGAACAGCCGCGAACACGTGATCGCCTTGCGCGGTTCCGGCATGGCATCCATGGGGATGCAGGCTATGCCCCGCAACTCGTAGACCGTTCGCAGACCCACGATGGTGAGATGCTTCTTGATCCATGCATCCCGGGCACGCTTGAGATCGAGGGCGGTTGCTATCCCGTGCTTCTTGAGGAATAGCGCATGCGTCCTGCCTATCCCCCATACGTCTCCCACATCCAGACCGGAAAGGATCTCGTCCGCCCCTGCGGCAATATCGAATACCCCGCCGCGCTGCTTGGCCATCTTGGCCGCCGCCTTGGCGAGCGTCTTCGTTACCCCGATCCCGATGGAGACCGGTATCCCCGTCCACCGCTTCACCGTCTCGCGGATGCAGCGCGCATGCTCGAGCGGAGAGGCCGCCCCGTCAAAGGTGAGGAAGGCCTCGTCTATGGAATAGACCTCGATGTCGGGATGGAGCAGGGTGAGGGTGTCCATGACCCGCCGCGACATGTCGGCGTACAGGCTGTAGTTCGACGAGAAGACGCGCACATGGTGCCCCTTGATGATATCCCGGCACTTGAAGAATGGCTCGCCCATCTTGATGCCGAGGGCCTTGACCTCCTCCGACCGCGCCACGATGCACCCGTCATTGTTCGACAGCACGACCACCGGTACGCCCTCGAGCGCGGGATTGAACACCCGTTCGCACGAGACATAGAAATTGTTGCAGTCAACGAGGGCAACCTGCTTCTTCATACGATCTTGTGGATCACCGAGGTCACGACGCCCCAGACCTCGAGCTGCATATCCCCCCCGATCTCGATGGGCTCGAAATCCGGGTTCTCCGGCAGGAGATAACACCGATTGAGCTCCCGGTGGAAGCGTTTCACCGTGAACTCCCCATTGAGCACCGCGATCACGATGCTGTTGTCATACGGCTCGAGGGCCCGGTCCACGATGAGGATGTCCCCCGGATGGATCCCGGAGCCGAGCATGGACGTCCCGTCCACGCGCACGAAGAACGTGGCGGAGGGATGCTTGATGAGGAACTCGTTGAGGTCGAGCGAGCGGTCGACGAAATCGTCCGCGGGCGACGGAAACCCCGCACTCACCCCGGCGGTAAAGAGCGGGATCTCCATGCGCGTATGACCCTCGAACCGCCAGATATCCACGACCTTCACCCCTTTCTTCATGTCCTCCATCCTACCACCTTCCCCCCGCCATGTAAAGGCACCTGCTCTCTTCGCCCCCATCCCCCATCCGGGGGAAGAGGGCCAAGGGTCCGCAGGATTGAGCAGCTCCAGACGGAATGCAGCGTAAGCGGTCCCATCCTGCGGACGAAGCCGCCGCCGGCCCACTTTCTGGTTCATCCGGTAAAAGCGTACTTTTCTGAACACAGCTTTATTATGCGGGTTTGGCAAGCGAGGATCATTTTACCGAAGAGACCTCCACTTTTATGTCGGACACCCTCATGCTACCACACGGGTATATGGTCCCCTCTCCCACAGAGGGGAGAGGGGACCCTTGATACATCGGGGAAGAACGCTCTTCCTATCACCAAGAGACCGTGGGCTCAAATACGTACGCTTGTGCCGGGTGAACCCCTTTTCTTATGAAAGATGCTTGATGAATTGACATTATGGAATCTCTCCCATATTACAAAGGGCAGGTGGATGGCAGTTTTTGGAAAGGAGTCTCGGAGGGAACCTTTTTCCAAGAAGGTTTTCCCCGGGGATCAGAGGGGATAGGTATGGATGCGAATCAAAAGGTGCTCCTGGTCGATGCAGGCACGGGGTTCTACCGCATCGAGCGCTTCAGGGTCGGGGACTTCTTCGGACCCGTGGACCTCGGCCTCCATCTCGCCGGAAAATACAACAGCCTCAACATCGGGGTGGGCCTTCTCGCCGGTTCCATCTTCCCCGGCTCGAACCGGATGATCGTGAGCGGCTTCTCCCCCTGCTGGGGCGGGTTCTACATATCCTCCATGGGCGGAGCAGGTCTGGTCTTCGACAATCTCGGCCTCAACATGCTCTGCCTCGTGGGCAAGGCGCCGATGCCGTCCGTCCTCTGTCTCAACCGCATCCACGGGGAGGAGATCGAGGTTGCGCTTTCCCCCCTTGATCTGGATTGCATCTGGAAGGAAGGCCGGGGCGGGATATATGGCCTCATGGACCATGTGCTGGAACGCTTCGGCGAGCGCTATGTGACCGATCC
>Ga0315284_10005844_pt1 | contig 17508 bp, 21 predicted proteins | sample YL17G09_16_MG_FD_203696 | JGI IMG/M metagenome (GOLD analysis project Ga0315284, IMG submission 203696) | Sediment microbial communities from Yellowstone Lake, YNP, Wyoming, USA - YL17G09_16 | ecosystem: Environmental > Aquatic > Freshwater > Lake > Sediment | place: USA: Wyoming | collected...
TGAGGGGATCAATGCGAGAGTTGATTCACTGGAAAAGAAAGTCAGTGCTTCCCCCCTCGTCAAGGACGGTGTTGATGGGCTAGACGGGAAAGACAGCGCCCCCGGCATCGACGGTAAAGAGGGAAAGGCTGGTCTCGATGGCAAGGACGGTGCTCCCGGTCTCAACGGTAAGGATGGTTCTCCTGGCATTGCTGGCAAAGACGGTGCTCCTGGCATTGCTGGCAAAGACGGTATCAACGGCAAAGACGGTGCTCCTGGAGGTGCTGGGCAAGACGGTCTCGATGGCAAGGACGGTACCCCTGGCATCAACGGAAAAGATGGCATCCCTGGAGTTGCTGGTAAAGACGGCCTCGACGGCAAAGACGGTGCTCTTGGAGGTGCTGGGCAAGCCGGTACCCCCGGTATTGCTGGTAAAGATGGTATCGACGGAAAAGATGGCGCTCCTGGAGTTGCAGGCAAGGATGGTTCTCCTGGCATTGCTGGCAAAGACGGTCTCGACGGCAAAGACGGTGCCTCTGGTATTGCCGGCAAAGATGGTGTTGATGGTCTCGATGGTAAGGATGGTGCCCCTGGCATCGCTGGAAAGGAAGGAGTCGCCGGTAAGGATGGTGCGCCTGGGGCTGCGGGCAAGGATGGTTCTCCTGGCATTGCTGGCAAAGACGGTGCTCCCGGCATCGACGGTAAGGATGGTGCCCCCGGTATTGCAGGCAAGGATGGTTCTCCTGGCATCGACGGCAAAAACGGTATCGACGGCAAGTCTGTTGATGCTGAGGAACTGACAAGCGTCGTTTTGCAGCGTGTCGCGATTGTCCTTGATGATGTTCCCTTTCCAAAAGAAGGCGCCCCCGGCATCAACGGCAAGGATGGTTCCCCTGGCATTGCTGGTAAGGATGGTGCCCCCGGCATCAACGGCAAGGATGGGGCACCGGGCCTAAAGGGAGAGGATGGTCTCGACGGCAAAGATGGCTCTCCTGGTACTGCTGGGAAAGATGGCTCTCCTGGCGTCAACGGCAAGGACGGGGCACCCGGACCAAAAGGAGATGCTGGTCTCAACGGAAAAGACGGCACGCTTGGAGTTGCGGGCAAAGATGGTGCCCCCGGCATTGACGGTAAAGAAGGCGCTCCAGGACCAAAAGGAGAAACAGGCCTCGATGGCAAGGATGGTAGGGATGGCATTGACGGCAAGGACGGCGCCCCCGGCATCAACGGCAAGGATGGTGCACTGGGTGAGAAGGGGGATGTTGGCCTCAACGGTAAGGACGGTCGGGATGGCGCCGATGGAAAAGATGGTGCTCCCGGCCTCAGTGGGAAAGACGGCGATCCAGGACCAAAGGGAGACGCCGGCATCAACGGCAAGGACGGCTCCCCGGGTAGGGATGCGTTTGAGCTAGACATCTTGCCCGCTCTTGACCAAAAGCGCAGCTACCCTCGGGGGACGATTTCTCAGTGGGGCGGTGGGTTGGTGCGGGCTGTGCGGAACACAGAGCCTTTCGATGATGGTGACTTGTTGGTTGACGCTGGTTGGTCTTTCATCGTGCGTGGGGTTTCGATGATTGATGTGCACCAGCATGAAGACCCGAGAAAGTTCACCTTCTCTTTCCTTTACAACGATGGTTCCGTGGAAAAGAAACAAGTCGTCATGCCCGTGATGATCTACCGGGGCGTGTGGCGGGATGGTTCTTTCGAGAAGGGCGACACCGTGACCTACGGTGGCAGCTTGTGGCATTGTGAGCGGGGCACGATCTCTAAGCCCGGCACGACAGAAGACTGGAAGCTCGCAACGAAGAAGGGCACTGATGGCAGGGACGGCAAGCATGGGGAGAAGGGTGAGCGCGGGGCTACGGGGCGTTCTGGGAAAGACTTGCCTCAACTTGGATTCGACGGGACCAGGGGTTAACGTGAAGTGGTCCGTGCCCCGCATGTGGGAAGGCAAGACGGTAGCGATCCTTGCCAGTGGTCCCAGCATGTCAAAGGACACGGCAGAAAAGGTTCGTGCTGCGGGGGTGCCCACTATCACGATCAACACGACCTTTCGACTTGCACCTTGGGCTGATATGTTTTACGCCGCAGATGCACGGTGGTGGGATGTGTATTGGAAAGCCGTCAGTCCCTTGCCCGGGTTGAAGGTGACGTGCGAATCGGACGCACCTTTTCATCTCCTTCCAGAGTTGCTTCTACTGGGGAACAGTGGGAGGACGGGGTTTGATCCCAACCCCGCTTTCGTTCGCACAGGAGGCAACAGTGGGTATCAAGCCATCCACGTCGCGGTGCAGGCCGGAGCGCGGCGAGTATTGCTCTGCGGTTTCGACTTGAGAGGGGAAGGCCATTGGCACGGCATTCACCCTGACCCTCTTCGGAATGCAGGGGAGGGACTCTTTCCACGGTGGATTGAATGGTACGAGACGCTATTCAAAGACTTGTCTTCCATGGACGTTGAGGTGTTGAACTGCACTCCCAATTCCGCGCTGCAACTGTGGCCGTGTGTCTCGTTGGATGAAGCTCTTCTTTTAGTCGCTTCTGCATGAGCCAGCCACGCGCACAGATCGTGATGCGGGACGGTCTCCACTATCGACGCACGGCGTTTGAGGAAGGTCTTACCAAGACAGGGTACCGCGTCAAGATTGATGTGCTGGACCCCACGAAGGAAGACGTGCTGGTGATTTGGAACCGTGCACATCGGGGTGCAGAGGAAGCGTACCGCTTTGAGCACGTGGGCGCACGGGTGCTGGTAGCAGAGAACGGCTACCTAGGAAAGAACTGGCTAGGGGGGAATTGGTATGCCTTATCTTTGGGACATCACGCAGGTACTGGTGAGTGGGTTGTGGGGGACCATGCACGCTGGGACGGCCTCAATGTCGAATTGGCACAATGGCGTGTCGGGGGCACTGAGACCGTTATCCTCGGGCAACGGGGTATCGGCGAGTACCAGGTCCAAAGCCCGGATTGTTGGGCTGAGAACTGCCAGAAAAGATTTGGAGGGCGCATCCGCCCGCACCCCGGCAAGGATCACGATGCCGCCACCCCCCTTGAAAAGGATTTGGAGAACGCAGCACAAGTGATTACCTGGGCGAGCAGTGCGGCTCTTCGTGCTCTGTTGATGGGTGTGCCTGTGTGGTATGAGTTACCTCGGTGGATAGGGGCAGAGGCTGCAAACCACGTCACTGACTTAGGTCTCCTTCCACCAAAGCGTGACGATGCTGCGCGTCTCTCGATGTTTCGAAAGCTCATTTGGGCGCAGTGGCAGTTGGATGAGATTCAGTCGGGGGCCGCTTTTCGGCACTTGCTGCAAGCGATTTAGGGGGCTTCCGGCTACCTAGCTATGCCCCCGCTCCCGAAAACGTCGCTATAGGCCGATTTCGACGCTTGCTGCTGGGGTTGTTTATCACAGGGGAGAGTCGATGCTCAACTTGTACGTCGGATTTGACCCAAGAACGGAAATCGGCTTCCACGCCTTTGTCTCCTCCGTTCTTCATAACACTTCGGTGCCGGTGAGCATCACTCCTCTAAGTCAGAGCAGGATGAGCTTCTGGAAAACGGGGCAGAGAGACGGCACGAACGATTTCACCTACGGACGTTTTCTAGTGCCCTGGCTCAATGGCTTCACGGGCTGGGCACTGTTCGCGGATGGTTCAGACATGCTTGTGCTAAGTGACCTTGCAGAGTTGTGGTCATTGCGAGACCCCTATAAAGCGGTGCAGGTGGTGAAGCATACCTACTCTACCAAGCACGCGAAGAAATACAGGGGCTCGTTGATGGAAGCAATCAACGAGGACTATGTCAGGAAAAATTGGAGCAGTCTGATGTTGGTGAACTGTTCCCACTTTTCGTGGCGTGACTTGACCCCAGACGTGGTGGGCACGATGTCGGGGTCTGACCTTCAAGCCTTCAAGTTCATACCCATCGCAAAGCACTTGGGAGAGCTCCCCTTGGAATGGAATTGGTTGTGTGACGAGTACGGGGAGAATCCGGAGGCGAAACTTTTGCATTGGACGACGGGCATCCCCGCCTTTCCTCAGTACGCCAACGCGCCGATGGCGGATGAGTGGGCACGGTCAGCGCTGCGAGTGAACCACGTGACACCATGAACAAAATCACTTCCCGCATCGACGCCATCACCGGAATCCCGTTGGCGTACCGGCATGAGTACCTACCCGCCCCCAAGTCCTGCAAGATTGAAATCACGGCGAACTGCAACTACAAATGCCGCTTCTGCGTTCGAACTCTGCGCGAGCAAGACGGGGAAATGGACCGTGCTCTGTACTCAAGGCTGATCCGTGAGTTGCGAACGGCAGGTGTTGAAGAGTTGGGGTTGTTCTACATCGGCGAATCTTTTACTCTGAAATGGTTGCCTCAAGCAATCAAGGAAGCGAAGGATGTCGGTTTCCCCTACGTCTTCTTGACCACCAACGGGAGTGCGTCCACCCCCTCTCGGGTGCGGGACTGCATGGAGGCCGGGCTTGACTCATTGAAGTTCTCGTTGAACTTTCCTGACGCGAAGCAACTGGCGGAAGTGGCCCAGGTCGGGGAACAGTATTGGCAGCGCGCGGTGAATAACCTGAAAGCCGCTTTCACGGTGCGGCAGGACGGTAAGTTCACGTGTGGGCTCTATGCCAGCAGCATTGCCTTCGACGGGGAGCAGGGCCAAAAGATGAAGGCGTTGGTGGAGGAGATTCGCCCCTTCGTGGATGAGCACTATTGGCTCCCCCTGTACGGCATGAGCGGCGCGAGCAAAGCGGCAGGGATGAAGCCCGGGGCAGGTAATCCGGGCAGGCTCGACAAGATGCGTGATCCGCTGCCTTGCTGGGCGGTTTTCACAGAGGCCCACATCACGGTGGATGGGTTGTTGGCGGCTTGCTGCTTTGGAAGCGGCATAGAAGGCGACCTCATCATGGCCGACCTCAACAAGGTCAGCTTCACGACGGGGTGGAACTCAGAGGCTTACCGCGCACTGCGCAAGGCACATCTCAACAAGAACGTGACCGGGACGGCGTGCGAGTCCTGTGTCGCAGGATGAAAGGAAAACAGCGATGACGATCACCATCGTGATTGGCCCCCCGTGCTCGGGGAAATCAACGGTCGTCGAAAAGAAGAAGCGAGTCGGTGACGTGGTCATTGACTACGATGCGATTGCTTTGGCAGTGGGATCGAGCACCCCGCATGACGCCACAGGGAGCATTCGAAAAGTGGCGCTGGCGGCGCGCTGGGGTGCAATCAACAAGGTGCTCAGCGGGATTGAGGACAATGCGTTCATCCTACACACACGGCCTTCATTGGAGCAGCTTCAGAAATACACGGTCATGGGGTCGAAGTTTCTTGTGGTCGATCCGGGAAAGGAAGTTTGCCTTGCACGGGCAAGAGCCGAGCACAGGCCCGAGGGGATTTTTCAAGCCATTGAGGCTTGGTACAGTTCCCCTCCGAAGATTCCCAGCCCCCTGCCCCAGCGCCCGGTGGTGCGGTTGTGAAGCTGCCTGTTGTTCAGATTAAGGACTGGAACGAAGACGCCCACCCTCCTGCGCTCATTGCAACGTCTTTGGAGGGGCTGGTTTGAAAATTGTCAGCGCCTACACGCCGATCCCGATCAACGAAAGCGTGAGCCCCGGGGACTTTCACAAGGAGTTGGCGCTGGCGGGATTCGATTGGTTGGATGCGTTGCAGATGCTGAGGTCTTCCGCGCAGCGACGGGCTGGGGTGGAGACGTTCGCGATCACGAATGCAGAGCTTCCCTTCCCCCACTACCGCTACGCGACGGCAGAGAAGAAGTTGATGCTCTGGGTGTTGGAGGTATCGCTGATGTACTTGGCGTCTGACGACTTCGATCAGAACACCGTGTTCATCGCCCCCGACAGTCTTGTCCTGAAGCCTCTGGACGTGTTTGGCGACTTCGACATCGCGGTGACGTGGCGGGGTCCGAAGTTCCCGTGGGATGGGGAATTTCCGGCTAGTGCGTTGATGAATGGTTTGCAGTGGTGGGCGGTTGCGGGCAAGAAGAGGTTGGTTGCTCTGTATGAACAAGCGCTCGACATTGCGCGCGCTCTTCCCGAAGCGGAGCAGGACTGGGGTGCCGACACTATCCCTCTGGTGCGTTTGCTGGGACCGTTCGAGCCCGGCTTGTTTGATCGCGGGGGGCTGGCTTTGCGTGTCCTTCCCTTCGGTTCGCTGCTGACGATAGTGGAACACCGAAGGGGTAAGAAGGAGCCTGCCTCAGCTTTGGTTGTCGATTTCAAGTATCGGAACAAGATGCACATGCGGGAATACTACGGGGCGCACTTCACATGAAGTTCGCAAAGGGTTGGGCGTTTCCTGACGTAGACGAGTTCATGTCCGCGAACCTCCCAGATGACGGACGCTATCAGGGGGATCATCTCGACGCCGCATTACGTCATGTGCGTGGGTGGGCGACCGCGGTGGATGGAGGCGCGCATGTTGGTACGTGGTCCGTCCCGATGTCAAACAAGTTTTCTTCAGTGATTGCATTTGAGCCGAGCGTGGACACCTTCGAGTGTTTGGTTCACAATTTGCGTGAACGGGCAGCGAAGAACGTAGACGCGAGAAACCAAGCGCTTGGTGCCGCCCCCGGGAAGATCAGCATGACGATAGAAGGCTACGAGCGCGGAATCCGAGCTACTGCGGACGCGCTGAAGACTGCCGCCACGAATACGGGGGCTCGATTCACGGCGCCAGGAGGAACCATCGACAGGGTGATGCTTGACTCCTTGGAGCTTCAGTCGCTGGACTTCTTCAAGTTGGACGTGGAAGGGGGCGAAGTTGAAGCGTTGATGGGCGCTCGTGAAACGCTGCTCCGCCATCGGCCTATCGTTCTGTTTGAGGACAAGGGATTCTGGAAGCGCTACGGGTACAAACGTCACGCTCCGCAAGAGTTCTTGGTTTCTATCGGTGCACACCATTTAGAGAGAGTGGCAATGGACGAGATTTGGGGGTGGCTTTGAAGCTACTCGTGACGGGGACAAGTTTCTGCGAGTGATGGTTGAGGGAGAAGCGGAGCCTTACTTTCGCCGCACGCAGGTATTTGGGTTTGGCATTAGGAAAGGAACAGGTCAGTGATCCAGTCAGTTGTCTATTCCAGTAGGGATTACTACGCGGGGTGGCCCGCGAATCATGGTGCGTGGCAATGGGGAGACGAGTTCTTGGTTGGCTTTCTTCGTGGGCGGTATGCCCGCAAGTCGATGCACAACATCGCGGAGCCCTTCGAGAAACTCTTGGCGCGCAGCAAGGACGGTGGCTACACCTGGGAGGTGGAGTTCCCCGGTGTTGACTTTGAGTGCATTGCTCCGGCTCCCACTGCCCCCGCGTTCGTCTTGGGCAAGTCGATCATGCGGGTGTGCGGTGTCTACGATCATGGGGGAGATGTTTGCTACGAGCCCGGAGGCTTCTATCTTTCAGAAGACCGGGGCTATGTGTGGCACGGCCCCTACCCGTTCACCGGGCTTGAGGAGATGTTCTCGGGAGAGTTCCTTTGCACTGCACGCACAAGGGTGCATGGCGGGATGATTTTCCTGTCTCGTGGAAACAAGATGATGTGGGGCACGGATGAGACCTTCTGCGCCGTACACGATGGAAAGCGGTTTGCCTTCAAGTCCTGGGTATGCAACGACAACGCTCGTGCTGTGATGCCAGCGGTGGCACAGATTGATGGCAGGCTTGTGTGCGCGTTGCGTAGAAGGAAGACGGCGAAGCGGGAAGGTTGGGTGGATGCTTTTTCTTCAGACGATGCTGGTGCCTCCTGGCAGAAGCTGGGGCAGGTAGGAGTGACGGGGAGCCATAACGGAAATCCTCCCGCACTCATCGCAACGCCGGATGATAGGTTGGTTTGCTGTTACGGTGATCGGGACCACGGGAACATTCTCTGCACCGTGTCCGAGGATGCCGGAAAGCATTGGGGATCGCCGATGATCGTGCGGCAGGCGGACACAAAGGACAGAGACATTGGCTATCCCCAGTTGTTTCTGCGCAGTGATGGCGTGCCTGTGTGTGTCTATTACTGGGCGAGCAAGGAGAGGCCGCAGCAGCACATTGCGGCAACGTCTTTGGAGGGCTTGATTTGAAGCTACTTGTGACGGGGCGCCCCACCAAAGGCAGTTGGCCTATTCGGGGCGTACAGCTTGGCAACGCGATTGGGGCACACGTTGAAGAGAACGCAAACTCGGTGAAGGGCTACGATGCCGCCATCATCGTGAAGCGTCCTCGCGCCGACTTGCTGGAAAGGCTGAGGCAGAGAGGCGTCCCCGTGATCTGGGACATCGTAGACGCTTGGCCGCAGCCCGAGGGCAATACCTGGTACAAGGATCAGTGCGAGGCGTGGCTGCGAAATGAAGTTGAGACGGTGAAGCCTAAGGCAATCGTCGCAGCGACGGAAGCGATGGCAGAGGATTGCAAGTCCTTTGGCGTTCCCGTGTTCTCTCTGCCCCATCATGCAAGGCCTGGGCTCAAGATCAACCCTATCCGGGAGCATGTGCAGACGGTGGGGTACGAAGGCGGTCCCCAATATCTTGGGTGGTGGCAGGGAGCGATTGAAAGGGCGTGCGCAGCAAGGGGCTGGCGCTTCGTGGTCAATCCAGAGCATCTCGCAGACCTCGACATCGTGCTGGCTCTGCGGCACTGTCAAGGCTACGCAGCAACACGGTGGAAGAGCGGTGTGAAGTTGGCGAACGCTCAGGGAAGTGGCACCCCCTGCGTTGTCAATCGAGAGTGCGGATACTTGGAAACACGGAGCGGTGGAGAGCGCTGGGCGACGGATGAGAATGAATTGAGGCAAGCGTTGGACTACCTCACTCCCCACGCGGCACGGAAGCTCGTGCAAAGAACCTTTCTTGACCACACGCTCCCGCTTGAAATCATCGCAGCGAGATATCTCAAGTGGCTAAGAGCGTTGAATTTCTAAGAGACCCAAGCCACGTCTCTTCTGTCACAGGCACGAAATGGTTGCCGGTCTGTGTGGCAGGGGCTCGCTCCGCAGGTCTCGTTGCAGAGGAGACAAGGTACTACGAAGGCAAGAGTGAGTGGCTGTGTGTGTTTGGTGTCGGCGATCCAAGCTACAGCGCAGCACGCACCAAGCACCTAGCAAAAGGTGGGAGAGTGATTTGTTGGGACATTGGTTACCGTGGGCAGAGGGTGGTGGTGAACACAAGCCCCGAGAAGACCTACACAAGGGTGAGCATCGATCATGACCATCCCCGCCCCCTGTTCTTGGATCGCACAGTGTCTGATCCAAGTCGGTGGCTCCAGGTGGTTGAGCCTTTTCGCTCTGACGCCAATTCAGAAGGGCCGGTGCTGGTCGTCGGCATGGGTGACAAGTCACATAAACACCTGAATGAGTACTCGTGGGAGCGACGAGCGTTGGTGCTTGCTCAAAAGAGGTTTCCGGATCGGAAGATCATTTACCGCCCCAAGCCGAGAAGCAAGCACGCAGAAGTGCCTGACGAAAAGAATGTTGTGCCGTGGCCCAACACGGTAGGGGGCCTAATCGAAGAAGCGTTGCGGGGTGTGAGCTTGGTGATTTGCAAGCACAGCAACGTGGCGGTAGACGCTTGCATTGCAGGCGTGCCTGTGGAGTGTGAGGACGGCGCAGCGCTTTGGCTCTACCGACATGGAAGTGCGCCGACCGTGGCGCAACGCCTAGACTTTTTGCATCGCCTTTGCTGGTGGCAGTGGCGGTTTTTTGAAATGCGGGCGGCCTGGGAATTTCTTCTAGGAGTGCTGGATGAGACAAGATTCGTTGATCGGAAAAGCGGTCAAGACCTTGGTTGATCTTGACAAAACTGACCTCACCAAGGACGACGTGAAGACCGCCCTCCGCCCCTTGGTACAGGATGACGTGCAGATGTCGAAGGTGTTGACTCGGATGCACCACCATGGATACCTGCGCAAAGTGGAGCAGGTAACGAATAGGGCACGTAGGAACTTTGGTCGTAAGGAGGTCTTTTGAAACCAATCGGCATCAATCTCAACGTTGGCTGCGGCCGGCATGTCCTTGACGGATGGACCAACGTAGATGTTGTTCCCAGCCCCCGGGCTGCACGCGCCCCCGAGATACTGGCCCCTGCGTGGTCGATTCCGTTGCCGGATGCAAGTGTCTCGGAGTTGATGGGCATCCATATCTTTGAGCACTTCTACCGCTGGGAAGCGGACACAGTTCTTGTGGAGTGGCGGCGGTTGATGTGCCCCGGCGCGCGGTTGGTTCTTGAGATGCCCGACCTAATCAAGTGCTGCCAAAATGTTGTTGACGGCAGGGAAGAAAAAGTCCCAGGCCAGTTGACCATGTGGGGACTCTTCGGAGACCCAAGAGAAGGAGACGTGTTCATGTCCCATCATTGGGCGTGGACATTCAAGACACTTGCTCCTGTGCTAGAGGCGCATGGGTTCGTTGACTGCAAGGAAGAACAGACAGAGTGGCACCGTACCGGAATGTGGTTCCGGGACTTTCGAATCACAGCAAGGAGAGGTTGATGACTATTGACTCTGGTGTGCAGGGGCACGCTCCGTCGGTGTTGATAAGGCCGCTGCGCGAGCACTTGACGGTAAAGAAGTTGATCGCTGTGTTGCAGTCCCTCCCACAAGATGCGCTTGTGGACGCGGAAACGCTGGAGGCGACTTCTGTCTGTGAAGCTCGGTACGACCTCGTTCAGCACACCGTCTACTTGAGTGGTGCAAGGTGAGCGCAGTGCTTGAGAAGGAGAACCCAGAGGCGGCGAGGTACCGCAAAGTCTGGGAGTTTCAAAAGTACCGTGAAGTCGCCCCTGGCGAAACGGCGGCGATGACTTTCCTTTCCCAAGCAAAGCCTCCGCCTGACGCAGAGTGCATTGACTTCGGTTGTGGTACGGGGCGCGGTGCGTTGATGCTCGCGTTGATGGGGCGGATGAAAGTGACGATGCTGGACTTCGCCGACAACTGCCTCGATGAAGAAGTGGCAATGGCGTGCAAGACTCAACCTGACCGCATCAAGTTCTGTGTGGCGGATTTGACGAAGCAGATTCCTACCATCGCTCCGTACGGGTACTGCACGGACGTGATGGAGCATATTCCAACAGAAGACGTGCCCCTGGTGCTCTCCAACATTCTCAGCGCCGCGCAGCACGTTTTCTTTGCGATATGCACGGCTCACGATTTTCACGGGCCAGCGCTGCTGGGACAAGGAGAGCATCTTCACCTCACTGTGAAGCCCATGGATTGGTGGCAGGCGGCGCTGACCAAAGCGGGCGCCATCATCCACTGGGGCAACAGGGATGATGAGGAGATGATGTGCTACTTCTACACCAGTGGGTGGAAGGATGCAAAAGATGTTTTGCCTGAGGGCCATGTCAACACATCCCTTGAGATTGTCACTGCGCAAACTACTGCCAACATCAACGCGGGATGGAAGCACGCTCAGCCCTACGACAGACAGGACAGGGAGGTCGTGTTGCTGGCAGGTGGGCCGTCTCTGGCAGAAGGGATAGATGAAATTCGCAGGTTGCGGGAAGTTGAGGGGGCGGCGATCATCACCACCAACGGCGCCTACAACTGGGCGCTGGAGCAGGGGCTCAAGGTCAGCATGCAGATTGTGGTCGATGCGCGGGAGTTCAATGCTCGATTCACGAAGCCGGTGGTAGATGGTTGCCTGTATTTGATAGCGTCTCAAGTGCATCCAAAGACGCTAGAGGGCTTGCCTCATGATCGCACCTTTCTTTGGCACAGTGGCGTGTCAGACGACAACGCGAAGTTGGTGTTGGAGAAGACTGGTCACTTCTTTCCCATTCCTGGAGGAAGCACCGTCGTTCTCCGTGCCATCCCATTGCTCAGGATGCTGGGCTTTTGGAGGCAGCATATCTTCGGGTTCGATTCTTGCGTGAAGCGCATTGGTGGAAGCCACCACTCTTACGCACAGTCCGAAAACGATGGCGAGATATTGTTCCCTGTAGGGTGCGGTGGAAAGCAATTCTTCTGCTCTCCCTGGATGGTGGCGCAGGCGAGCGAGTTTCGTGGCCTTGTGAACAGCCTTGGTGATGTCGTCGAACTCAATGTCGTAGGCGACGGCCTCATTGCCCACATGGTCCAGACAGGGGCCGATTTGCAAGATACCGCGCCAACATAGTTATCTTCCCCGCTGCCTTCGCAGCTTTTTTCAACTGCCCTAAAGGAGTCCATCATGGCAGCCACTGCCTTTCAACTTTACAACCGTGCCAAATACAAAATTGGGCATGGGGACATCGTCCTCGGTACCGCCGTCCTTCGTGTCAAGCTCCACACCTCGGCGTCGAATGCCTCGACGTTCACGCTGTCCACCTTTGCGTCGATCACTTCGGAGATCAGCGCCCGGGGCGGCTACGTGGCCGGCGGACGCTCCCTGCTGTCCATGGTGTGGAACACGGGCGCAAGTGCGAAGAGCTACAAACTCGATGCCGCAGACATCGTTTTCACGGCGTCCAACTCCGCGCTCAACAATGTGAAGTTCGCCTGCATCGGCGTCGCCGCTGGCTTGGCGCTGTGCTGGTCAAGACTGAGCACTGCCGCCTTCACTGTGACGAGCCCGAACACGTTGACGATCCAGTTCGCGACGCTGGGTATCCTCACGTTGGCATGAGATGCCCCTGCCGCCTCGGGTCTTGAATGTTGGTGGGGGCACGAGCCGCGACCTCCCCCCGCACTACAAGGGCTGGGAGCAGGTGCTTCTTGACATCGACCCCAACGTGAAGCCCGATGTCGTCTGCGATGCAAAGGAGATGCGCAAGTTGCCCCCTGCAAAATACGACGCGGTCTTTTGCAGCCACAACTTAGAGCACTTCTACAGGCATGAGGTGCCTGCGGTGTTGGCGGGCTTTCTGCATGTCTTGAAACCAGATGGGTTTGTGCAGATCGCGGTCCCCGACATGATGGAGTTGTTTGAGCGTGTGGTCAGAGATTGCAGGGACATTGATGAGACGTGGTATTCGTCGTCGGGTGGCCCCATCTCTTTTCACGACGTGATCTATGGCTGGGGCAAGGCTGTGGCGCAAGGCAACCTTTACTATGCACACAAGACTGGGTTCAGCGATAAGACGTTGACCAAAGCCTTGAGCAGCGCCGGGTTCCGTCACGTGATGACGGCGCGAGAGCAGGGAAACCTTCACGCCTACGCTTTCAAGAGCAAAGCGAAGCCCACGCCAGCGCGGTTGAAAACTTTAGGAGTCCTCTAATGCCTTTGACCATCACTCATGCGAAGAGCGAGACGATTGCCGATTTCGCAGGCGTCATCACCGGGTTCAATAACTCCGGGGGCAGTACCACCATTCAAGCAACGAACTTGGTGCGTCCCAGTGATTGGAACTCTGCCCACGAAGTCACTCTCTCCCTCACCGGGTCAGAGGTTGCGAGCTTGTTCAACTTCGGTTCCGGGCTCACCAGCACCACGAACACGGCGGGCGTGACCGTAGGGATGACGGACCTGAATTACTTTGAACCGATGCCGGTTGCGAATTCAAGTCTCTTCGCCCCGGGAATTGGCACGTGGTATTTCGCTCCTTTCATAGTGCCGCTGAACATCAACAGCGGGCAGATCAACTTCTTGGCTGCGGACGTGGCCGGGTTTCTTCATGCCGCCAACTTGTCCCTCGCAAGCACGGGGTCTGTGAGCAGGTACCAAACTCTGAATCACAAGCTCGCACTCTATAAAGAGGGAACAGGAACCAACACCTCCCGCCTTGAATCCTTCTGGAGTGCTGATTGTTCTTTCCTTGCTACTTGGCGGCTTGCACTCAGCACAGCCAATTCAAGTTCCGGGACCATAAACGAAGGGCTGACACTCAGCTTCCCTGCGCAGTTTGACCGCTCTGGCGGTGTCACGTACAGCAGCACGCAGTCAAGCACGATAACCGCTGTAGGTACCAGTACGGTGTCCTCTACCAAGGTGCACAGCCTTATCACACCTGCCGTGGCGTACTTGAGCGGAAGTCGGGTGATGATCTCCCCGTTTGCAACCTTCCTGCCTGCGGGGAATTACTGGTTGGCTCACATGCTGACAAGTAGCAGTAGTTCTACAGGCACATCTGGAGGCGTAGGGGTTGCGGGAACGATGTTCCAGACGCAGAGCTTGGTTCACATTGCGGACTTTGACGCGCAGGCCTTCAAGCAGCTTGGGCAGTCCGTAACGAACACGAGTTCAATGTTCCAGAGGTTCCAAGGATCGTTGGCCACGACGACATCTTCCCCAATGGCTTTCGTTGCGGAGTCTGACTTGAGAGGGTTCGCCGACAACCAGCGCCTGTACTGGAACTATGCGCGGGAAGTGTTCTAACATGAAGCCTCAATCGGTTAGTGCCTTTATCGGACCTTCGCAAGGGGCACGCACTGCCATGAAGCCTCAATTGCTTTTGCAGGAGATGCAGACGGAGGGCCGGAACAACGGCTCCCCAGGCAAGACGCTTTCTCGGTTGAAGGACTCTGGGGCATGGAAGCGTCAGCGCATCATCCGTCTAAAGCCCGCAGGGGCGAGCATCGCCACGAAAGTGGCCGATACACACGAGAGCTTGGCCTACCCCCCAAACAATGGTGTGGCACGGGTGCTGGCAATCGGAATGGAGGTAGGGGAGGCGTACAGCACCGCGATCGAACAGATTTTGATGCACCCAGAGCTATCTCAATGGGAATACGTCCTGACAATCGAACACGACAACATGCCGCCTGCGGATGGTGTGCTTCGTCTTGTTGAGCGGATGGAGACGCATCCAAAGTTCGCCTGCATCGGCGGGCTCTATTTCACGAAAGGCTACGGGGGAGTGCCGCAGATTTGGGGAGACCCGAAGGACCCCGTGCTGAACTTCCGCCCCCAGCTTCCCGACCCCGCAGGGGGGCTGGTCGAGTGCTGCGGAACCGGGATGGGTTTCAACCTCTGGCGCTTGAGCATGTTCAAAGACAAGAAGCTGCGGCGCCCTTGGTTCGTGACGCAGAAGAAGAACGGCATCTCGACACAAGACCTTTACTTCTGGGCAGACGCGCGGAAGTATGGCTACCGCTGTGCCATCGATTGCTCGGTGAAGGTCGGGCACTACGATTTGGAGAACGACATTGTCTGGTAGAGGAGAACACGTGAAGGTGACCAAACTGAAGTTCACGGAACAGAAGGTAGAGACGCGGCTTTGCCTCGATCTTGGCACAGGCAAGGGAAGGAACAAGCCCGAGGGGTTCATCGGTGTTGACATCATCGACCACGAGGGCAAGCCCCCTAAGAAGATCGACGCCGTGGAGGTGTGCCACGACTTGCGAACCAAGTGGCCCTGGAAGTCGGGCAGTGTTGATGATGTGCAGGCGAACTATCTCATCCACTACTTCACCGTGAGTGAGCGAGTTCACTTTGTCAATGAACTCTACCGCGTGCTGAAGCCCGGGGCCAAGGCACTGATCTTGACCCCCCACTGGTGCTCGGCAAAGGCGTACATGGATTCGTCCGTGCAGTTTCCCCCGGTCTCCGAGGCGTGGTTTGTGATGCTGAACAAGGGTTGGAGGGAGATGCAGAACTGTGTGGATCGAAGCGGGCTCGTGTGCAACTTCGATCACACGCTGGGATATGGAATTCACCCGGGCATCATTTCGAGAGCGCATGAGTACCAGCAGCACGCGATGACGTTTTGGAAAGAGGCGGCACAGGATTTGATCGTCACACTCATCAGGGACTGACCCACCATGCTAGTTCTATCCAACGCATCAAGCCTAGTCCGATTGACGTGCAGCGGTGCAGGTGCAGACATTCGCGTCCACGCTTCTTGGACGGATGCCACTGGATCAGTTGTCGGTCTCGGTAGTCAGAACACCGCTGCCATCACAGACACGACGCCGACGACTGTTGTGCCCTCCCCCGGTGGTGCCAATACGCAGCGCAACGTCAAGCATCTCAACATCGCCAACATTCACGTATCTGTCGGCCCCTCGATCATCATCGAACATTACGACGGCACAACTTACGAACAACTCATCAGCGTGACGCTGTTGCCGAGCGATACCCTCGTGCTCGATTCGACAGGCAGGTGGACGCACCGTGACTGGCAGGGCGCGGAGTACACCTACGCAGGACCGCCTGTTGCAACCCTGGGCATCGCCAACACGCTCGCTGAGACGATGCCTCGGGAGCTTTGTGCAGAGGTCAATAGCACCATTCCCACTGCGAGCGGTAAATTGTGGCTGCAACTTATCTATCTCTACGCCGGACAGGTCATCAACAACATCGCTTTCATGAGTGCCACCACCGGCGCAGTTGCTCCGACCAATTACCGGGCAGGAATCTTCGACTACGCAAACCGTGCCCTACTCGCGCAGACGGCAGATCAACTCACGACGACATGGGCTGCAAACACTCTCAAGATCATTCCGTTGACCGCTTCCTACAAGGTGCCTTACAATGGCGTCTACTACCTTGGTTTATACATGGTGGCAGGGACCATCATCACCATGAAGGGCGGCACGGCAAGAACGGGTGGGCAGTTGGCAGCACTTGCTCCCGTTCTTTGCGGGGATTCCTCTTCTGGATTGACGACAGCATTACCAAATCCGGCTAGCGGTATAAGCGCTTCAGCTTCTACTCTCTGGGCAGCGGTGACTTCTTGAGTAAGTGTCATGCTGCTACTGACCGGCACCAGTCATCTTCTCCGGGTAGTGACGGGCGCAAATGGTGCCGATGTTCGAGTCTACGCGGAGTGGCTTGAAAACAATGGGGGCACGATCACCCCCGGCAGTCAGGGCACCGCCGCGATCACCACAGCGACGACCACGACTATTGTCCCTTCCCCTACTACGGGGAAACAGCGCAACATTACAGGTTTGAGCGCCACCAACATTCACGCCACCGTTGCAACGCGAGTAAGGGTGGAGCACTTTGACGGTACAACCGCCGCGTCCTTGATGAGTGTGATGCTGTTGCCGGGTGAGAACCTCACGCTCACGGAAACGGGAGCTTGGCAGCATCGAGATGCGTTGGGGGGTGCTGAGTACAAATACGTCCTACCCCCGAGAACAGGAATCATGGCGCCCACGGGTGTTCTCGCCGAGAGCTACCCGCGTACTCTTGTCACCGAATACGATGCGAATATGTTTACCTCAAACAGTCCATTTTCCCAGAGCGTCATCCTTACCGCTGGAATGGTCGTCACCAACTGCGTTTTTATGAGTTCTGACACAGGAGCCACTTCGCCGACTAACTATCAAGCAGGCATCTATAACTCTGAATACTCGCTTGAGGCGTACTCGGCAGACCAACTCACGACACCGTGGCCTGCAAACACTCTTAAGTCGATTCCGCTGCTTTCTCCTTACCTGGTACCAAAGACCGATCTGTACTTCATCACGCTTTACATGACCGCCACTGCCCCAGTCAAACTTAGAGGGATGAATCACTCGATGTACGAATTACAAGGTGGTTTGCGATCTGCTTACGGAGCCAATATAACTTCATTCATTCCTGGGCAGATGAATTCCTGGATTTACAGGCCGCTGGCTTATGGTTGGAGCATGTGGTGTGGTGTGAGTTGATGTCTCTCATGTACGCAG
>Ga0315284_10005845_pt1 | contig 17508 bp, 44 predicted proteins | sample YL17G09_16_MG_FD_203696 | JGI IMG/M metagenome (GOLD analysis project Ga0315284, IMG submission 203696) | Sediment microbial communities from Yellowstone Lake, YNP, Wyoming, USA - YL17G09_16 | ecosystem: Environmental > Aquatic > Freshwater > Lake > Sediment | place: USA: Wyoming | collected...
TGCAAGGTTAATTTCCCCTCGACTACAATTGTTTGCAAGAAATACAAAAAGCTTTCCTGGCAACATGACTGAGCAAGAGTGGTCAATCATTCTTAATAAAATGTGCGAATCGTTCGAGTATTATGGTAGTGAGGAGCGTTGGAGCGGAGACGAGGGTGCGGATATAAATAAATACCAAGAAGGTCTTGATCTTTTTGCAAAACATTATGGACACTTATGGTCATGAATAAAGGTATGGTTACTATCATGTGTGTCGCGCTCGTTCTAATGGCGGCATCACTGTTTGGTATGTGTGTTATTGGCTGTAGTCTTCCGGATCCACCAACTGATAAGGAGATGATGCAGAACACTAATGCAGTTGACATTCTTAAGACTCCTGGTGGATGGAACAATGTTCTTATTCTTAGGGATGAAACGCGGCATGTTACCTGCTATGATTCTGGTAGCGGCATTTCTTGCGTGAAGGATTGATCATGGCGATTAATACAGCTATTTATGTTGGTATGGGAAAGCGTCAGGCGCAGAATAAGTCGGAGATTGATAATCTAATTTTTAGATTGATTCGAGTTGATGCTGAGGATTTTCTTAGTTATCCCGATGACGTTCGTGATGATCGTATTTGCGTTGAGATTGACGATAACAAAGTTACTAAGGCAACTATTCGTTAAATGATGTATGTAGTTTTAGTTGAGCATAAGTCAAAGGAAGCAATGGCTGACTTGATGGCAGCCATCATTGTGCAGTTCCCGTTGGAGAAGTTTTCCATTGTTGGCTCAGAAGAGAAAGGTTATCAATTCCATATCAATGGAGTTGGCGATGAGAGGGTGCCCAGGATTTATGCTAGCAAGTTTCTAAAGACTTGGAAGCCCAAACCTAAGGAGGATGAGATTAAGGTTATTCATCAGACTGATTTTAAGAAGGTCGCGGTCGCTCCCATCAAACTGACCGGCACGTCTAAGTTCGACGACATTCTAAAATCTATCCTCCCCAAATGACAGTAGTCGTTATAGTTGAAATGTTTTTGTTTGTACTTGTATTCTCTGATGTTGGTGATCCGTTAGAGGATTATATTTTTAATTGGTAAAATGGAAAATAATTATTCAGTTCGTGCGATTCGCGTAACTACAAGTTGGTTTGGAACCAGAAAGTTTTATCAGCCTATTAAGCATGATGAGCGCTCAGGTAATCCTTATTGTTTTCAAGATTCAAATGACATGACATCAGTTTGGGGATATGATACTGAGGATGAGGCTTGGAAAGTTGTTGATGCAGCAATTCATCAAGACTATTGTGATGAGGCTGAAAGCCTTCATTCTTCTTATGATCGTTGTCCTGATTCGGGACGCGAAGATTTTCACGTAGACGGTTGATAAAGGAAAATTATAATGGGTCTTGATATGATGATCTATGGTTGTATAAATGATTCTGCTCCGGTAGAGGAGCTTGCTTATTGGCGTAAGCATCCTAACCTTCATGGGTATATTGTTAATACTTTTGCTGGTGGCGTTGATGAGTGCCAGAAGATTGATCTTGATCTTGAGTCATTGCACAAGATTATTGATGCAGTTAATCTGGGCAAGCTGCCCACTACTACTGGTTTCTTTTTCGGAACTTCGTCGCCTGGATATGATGCATCTACCATTAAGGATCTGCTTAATGTGACTGCTTGGCTGGAAGAGCATCCTGAAGGAAAAATTTTCTACAACGCTTCTTGGTAAAAAAAATGTCAGATAAAACTAAGCCTTCGCATAAGCGAAACCATCGACTCTATGAGCAGGACGCTTTAATTAGCAAGAACGAGCCTCGTAAGGACAAGCGTGATAAGCGCAATAAGTCTGGCAAGGAATGGAAGAGAGAGCGAGAGTCTAACTAAAACTCTCTAGGATATACCTGGGTACGTAATAAAACTTCCCATTAAATTTAATGGAGTATAAAAATGTACCATGGTTGGTTCTCCGCTTCTGCGGCTAAGAAGTTTGGCTATGCAGTCTATCTTGATAAGGATGGATTGGAAATTCGAGTAACTGAAGTCTGTAGTAGTGACACTCCTACTAGTAAGTGGAACGACGCAGTTTATGTTGGATTTGTAGATAAGTGCATTAAGGGAAACAATATCAATTTTGATATTAGCCCTGAGCAACTGCTATTTCAGATTCAAGACGCTCTTGCAGAACAGAAGCGTTGTGAGAATCAATTCAAACAAACTGGCAATTGTTTCTGTTATGTGTGCCCGATTACTAAGCGGAGCAACTAATGGATAAGTTCCTTGTTAACTCTGAGCAAGAATATATTGATTTGTTTTCAGACTTTGATCTTTATGAAGCCGAAAGGTTTATGGGCGTCGAGTTTGCTTTTGAAGATGGAACCTATCAGGACGATACTGAAGATGAAAGTCAAAACGTAAGCAAAACTATTTATCGTAAGTTTGAAGAGAATTACTTTCCGGCACTTTATCCTTGTGTAGTCATATTTGCTAATGATAAAGATTTCGATAGGACCGGACCCACTTGCTTGAAAATTTTGGAATTTATTTATCCGACAGATTTTGTTAAATGAAAAACATTGCAGAAATTAAAACCCGTATTGGATATGAGGAATATTATTTCCTTATTGTTCCCGACGTTGCTGCTGGTAAGAAGTATCGATATACAATGTATCGTGTGCCTTCTAGCCCTTCACGTCGTATTAAGGTAGTTGCCAGAGAATGCACACTGAAAGATTGCAGGCTCATTGCTAAGAGATATCGTGTGCCCGTACAAAAAATGTTTTATAAAACGTTTGTTTATACATAATTAAAATGTTAATCAAAGCAGATCCGACTATCATTAAGTCTACAAAGATTTACTTCAAGTCACATATCCCTTACAGGTATACATTGCGTTACTTGCCGACAGCCCTCCCATCGTTTCCGTACGCGGTGCATAGAGAGAACATGCTGTTAGTTGGCGATACGTGGGAGCCTTCAATAAGATACTGGGCTTCATTCAATACTGCTATTGAAGCTGCCGAAAAAGAATATCAGAAGAAGATTGACAGCGAAGGATCTATGGGCTAACATGACAGCAAAAGAATTTGACTTACAGTCTCCTGTTAAGATTGATCGATGGGTCGATATTGAGTCCTCTGAAGCTAAAGAGCTTGATGAATATAGGGATGTTGCAAAGAAGATTATGCGTATTGGTTTTGAAGATTCCTGGATGAGTATAGATTCTCTTGGTCGCATTTGGGGATTTGATCCAAAAAGAAATATTTATTTTCCATTCCATTTTGAGAATGGCAAGGAGCTTATTGGTTATCGTATTGCCAAGAAGGCAGCTAATTAAATGAATAAGTATTCCAATATTCCTTGGTATAAGAGATTCTTTTTAGTTTCTTTTGCTTGGGCGCTTATTGCATTTGGATATTGGTATTTCCATGTTCCAAATCTTCAGAGCACCGAACAGGATGAAAAAGAAATGGCTGATAAGCTACAGAAAGAACGTGCTCAATTAAATAAAGAGATTGGTTATCGATCTTTTGATCGTCTTAAAGAAAAGTATGGCGACGAATGAATCATGTTGTTTATACGATGGCAGTCGGGGCGCTAGGGTTTCTTGGTTGCATTGTAATCCCTCTATTGATCGGACTGCCTTGTAGCTTATTTCTGAATAAGCAGATTAGGGCGCCATTTAGCTTTGTTGCAACATGGTTCGTTGGTGCGGCAACGATTGTATTAGCAATCTGCTGCTATGTATTTGGATCGCTATTTGTTTAAATTTGCGGGCAGTCAGGGGATGATTAGTCTATCGATGAACCTGTGTAGTGGTACCATTGGAAAGCGCGCCAATAAGGACTACCTATTATCCATGAGTGCAAACCTCTTGGCGTCCCCTGACTGCCCGTAAAAAAGTAAAAGGAATAATATAATGGGAATGTTTAATGATTCGGTTTCTGCTGAGCGTACTCAGTGGACTTACAGTTATTTGGGCTCGGAGCTTCTTCTTCATGCAATGAGGCTTTATACTGATTATCTGAATAGAGAAACTGTTGCCCGTTCCAATATGTCTGAGTATATGAAGGATATGAATAGGCATCAAAATGATCCTGATATCCAGCGATCTAAGTCTGACATTCAGACCTATGGTACTCTGAAAGAACAGTGTAGCGTGTTTGTTCATGAGTTTACTCGTAACCCACTTATGTCTTATAAGCTTGGTCTTGGAGACGTTACCTTCTTTGGGCTTCACGAGGCTAAACTATAATGAATAATCATAAATGGTATGTATCAGAAGCTGGTCATCCATTTATGATCGAATATACTTGTAGTAAGTGTAATGTAAAGTGTGCTGTAATGGATGGAGAAAATCCATACACTGACAAGCAATGTTTGCCCGAGGTTAAATTAAATGAGTTTCCCGAAAAATAAGCGTCGTGAGATTGTTGTTGGCGGAGTGAAGTATGAGTGGTGTTTTAGTAAGGGAACGCTTTATTACAAGCGCCTTAATGATAAGAAGCTCATTGCTATTGCAGCTCCTTACGCTGATAAGATTCAGCCCAATAATGTGGCTGATTACATTCTTAATAAGAAGGGAGACGTTGCTACTCCCGCCCTGATTGCTTCGGCAAAGAAGATGTATGACGAGGCAAAGATTAAGGATCGTTCAACTTTCAAGCTGTATGTTTGGCAGGGCGTTCTTAAGAATTGGTCTTCTGGATCAATGATTGCATATGCTCGCAGTCTCAAAGAAGCTCGCGATTCGATCAAGAAGGATCTTGTCTGGGACAGCGAGACTGTCAATAAGGATCTGCTCAAGGAGCCTGATCTTATTATTCATGGTAAGCCTTCGGGCTTTTGTTTTTGGGGAAGTGATTAATGTCTAACGATAATGATATTGTTGTAACGCCTGTATTTGAAGCAACGTTTGCAGAGCCGGTTTTCACATATCCGGTGTTTAATCCCGATCCTGATCAGAGCTATTATGACTTCTGTAAGTTTGATATACGAACTGGAACAATCACACTTGCCGAGAAGATTAAGAAGAAGAATCGACTCCTTCATCTTGAAGTATATCTTGGCGGTGACATTGGTACACGAACTATCGTTGCCGGTATTGCAGAAAGCTTTGCCCCTGAGTTCCTGATTGGGCTTCAGGTTATGGTTGTTACTAACCTTGAGCCCCGTAATCTCGGAGGCTTTACTTCTCATGGAATGATCCTTGCTGGTAAGGGTCCTGCCGGATTGGCTCTTGCTGGTTGTATGGGCATGCCTGATGGAACTGAAATTGGATAATGAAATATAAAGTTGAAGCTAGGGGTGAATGGACTGCTGATCTTAAAGAGCAGTTTGGAAAATGCTATAGTGTTCACGACCTCTCTGATGCAGAAGTAGTTGCCGCTATTAAGAGGCACGGTCGGGCAGAGATTATTACGCATGATGACTCGCCTATGACATTGGAGTTTCAAAACGGTTATGACTGAGAATGAACTTCTTGATTTGCATATTGCTACTGCTAAAGAGCGCCATGTCCGCGCGATTTTTACCCGTCCGCAATATTATAAAGATAGCCCCAATAATAATTGGAAGCTTACAATAAATCTTGAAACCATTAAAGATATGGGTCGCATGGATCTTTATAATAGAATGGTTGATAGGCAGAAAGCTATTAAAAAGGCTGATGCAGAATGCTTTAAGCAGCACGGCAGATACGTGACTCAAGAAGAATTTGAGTCAGCTATGTTTAATAAATGAAAAGTTTTTTAGTAACTGCACTTATCATGGTCGCAGGCTGCCGCCCTCCCATCAATGTTGAGGCTCCCACACTAGTGCTGGTCGAAAACGTAGAGGCTAAGTCATTGACTGACGATCCTCCTTATGCCCCTACAGTTAGGTGGAAGGCTTACGCTAAGCTACCGGGAAGTGATGATGTCAATATAGGTTATAATGATCTTCAATCAAATGGAGATCATGAGCTTGATGGTCGTACTTTTACATGGGGAGCTGTTAATGCATCTATTACTTTAGATGGCAGACAGATTCGACTTGATTGTAGTACGGGAGCCTCTGGAAAGTTTTATTGTCTTTCTGATGCTGCAACTATGACTGCAACTTGTGAGAGAATGGTTTTTCAATTTACCTGCAAATTGCAGTAAGGCTTATACAATGACTAAGGCTCAACTTAATAAATTTAAACGAGTATTGTGAATGGGATTCGTCACAGGTTTGTTAAGGAGATAACTCTATGAGTACTTTAGATAAAGAGTTTAGGGAGCTGATTCAATCTAAGATTGATGCTGCCGCAGCGCTTATTGAAGAGGCAAATCAGCTTGCCTCTTCTAAGGGAGAGAGCCTTTATGATCTCTCTAACGACTATGGCAATGATGATCTTGAGTCAGAGGATCAAACCTCTGTAAACACTTACGATTTAATCGTTGCGCTTGATAACGCTGGCTGGCAAACCAGCAGCATGGGATGTTAATATGAGTAAGTATACAAAGAACACCAAGGCTCATCTTATGGATGAGGAGTACCTTGAGATCGAGAATAAGGTTAAGCAAGCGACCGCGCTTCTTAAAGAGGCAAATGCTTTGGCTCTTAAGAAGAACTGTACTCTTCGCGATCCTCCCATCACTTCTGATGGTGAGGAATTGATTAGTACGTGGGAGCTTATCTCTGAAATTGGAAAGGGCGGCTGGCGTACTAGCAGCCTAAGTTGTTAACATGAACGATATCAATAAAGATTTTGAAGAGCTTGCAAAGCAAGTTGCAGCTAAGCTTGCTGAGGCAGCTAAGCTTATTGAAGAGGCAGATGCATTAGCGGGCTCTCTAACTATTAGGGGCGTTGTTTCAAATGAATTTTATGATCTGCAAAGTGTTTTACAAGATGCAGGGTTTGTAACTGAAGCTGATTACTGGAACCGTTCAGGCTGTTATTAAAAGGTTAATATGAGAGCAATTAAAGATACTGATTTAGTTGGCAAATCAATTAAGGCTATTGATAATAGCTCAGTTAATACGCTTGTACTAATTTTTACTGATGATTCTACGTTAGAGATTTGGGCAGAAGAAGCCGTCATTACTAGTGCGGGCTCTATTCCCGGAATTTTCGTTAACGATTAAGGTTTAATTTAAAATGATTCTCATTGGTTCGCGAGCACTAGCATTAAGAGCATCAGAAGTTCTTGCTAGGGCTCCGCTTGATTTTGATTGGATATCTACTATGGATGAATATAATTCTTGGCTTGATAAGAATGCAAGCAAGATTAATATCACAAAAAACTATGCTCTTCAAGACGGCAAGAAGATGATCGTCGAAGGCGATACCAATTGCGAGTTCGAGATCATTCAGCCTGGTTCAAGCAATGAGATGTTCTCTAATCTTGTTGACGAAGACAGGGAAACTATCGACACTTCGTTCGGTAAGATTCCTAATCTTGATTTGCTTTTCGCACTCAAGTCTTCTCATAAGCATCTTAAGAACAGCCCTCACTTCTGGAAGACTCTTAAGGACTATCATCGTATGAAGGCGGTTGGAGCTACCATTCGACCTGAGTACATGGACTTCTATAAGCTTCGAGAGAAGGAGACTTACACCTATTCGCACCCTAAGTTGAATCAGGATAAGAAGTCTTTCTTTGCTGATGATGCGATTGACTATGTTCATGATCACGATAGCATTCATGCTGCCGTTAAGATCATGGATAAGCCGGCTTACACTTACTTCGCCAAGGATGGAGAGGAGGTTCAGTCTTCAAAGAAAAAATTCTTTGAATGTAACAGGGATGTCCAGCTTCTTTCTGTTGTAGAAGAGTCTGCCGTGCTTGCAGTAGAACGTTCTTTAGTTCCGCATCCCGGCGTTCTTACTGTGCAACAGGCATGGGGAATGGCATTCTCAAAAGTGCTTACGTCAATCACTTCTGGTTGGTGGCGAGCATTTGCTTATGACAATGCTTTCGATGCGCTTAAGCTTTATCCCGCCGACTATTGGGATAAGTTTAACGTTGGTCTTGCTAATGGCACTGTTAAACCCTTTAAGAAAGCACTTTATTGATATGGCTGAACTAATTAATCTAGAAGCTTATCGTTTCTTTAAAGCTGTCAAAGATAGCCTTAAACGAGATAGTATTAAGTGCAAGTTCAGCTATGATGATAGTACGTTTGTCGCTCTTGTAGCGCAGCTCAATTCTAATTCTATTGGGTTCTCTGAGTTCTATACGAAGGTTGCAGCTTATGCAATGTCTCTTGACAGTGTTACTGTCAAATCTTAACATCTATAATTTTCACCCGACCGCACTTGTCCAGCATTATTGACAGCGGTTTGCGTTGGATGGCTGGCACGGAGGTTGCAGTGCGCTGGTCGCTCTTGACTCTCCCATCAATTCGATGGCTCTCGTAAGAGTGCGGCACGTAGCGTGCTGTAACGAAGCAAACGCTCTTAACTTCTTTCTTAAAACTTTTGATTGTTGAAAAACAATTCTTTATCTTCTACAATAAAATCGAAGCAAGACTTCGATATCAAAAAAAGATAACTGAATATCAATTCAGCAAGCAATAAATGATGCGTTATCATTAGCGTATCATGCTACGTTAGTATTACATACTGTAATATTAAAACCAAAACCGCAGCTTATAGCTGCTTCTTGAAAAGGTATATCAAAACATGGATACGATTACGGTTACTCTGGTTCGCGTTGACGGTTCGATTGACGAGAATGCGTCGCAGGATGCTTTCTCGGCGGCGCTCTCGAAGCACATTGCTTCGACTGAGATGGAGACCTCTAAAATTGCCAGTGCAATCTCTGCGGTGTTCGATGAGTTCAAGGGTCAGAGCATTCCGATGCCTGCTCTTTGCAACTTCGCGCTGACGCGACTTGGTTCGTCGCCCGCGAACTATAAGGTTCTCAATGAGCGTACTGCGCAGTACGTTCGTGAGAATGCTCAGGGCGATAAGGATAAGGCGACCGGCACGGTTGCTCATCCCGATTCGCTCTTTGTGATCAATAAGGGAAGTGGCGGCGGCTGCGCGCGCCGCGCTGATCTCGCCGTCAAGGCGTGATTTGAAATTGGGGAGAGTTATTGACTCTCCTCAATTATCGAGACGTAGTTTAATGAAAACGGATTGTCCTTAAAGATAATCAATGTTGGTGCAAGTCCAGCGGTCTTGACCATTTTATGTGCCAGTCTTATATTAAAACTTAAGTGCTGGTATTATCCTCGGTTGATGGCAAAGTCCTCCACGAGCGCGCGCTCGAATGACGATAGCCGAGTTGATACAAACGCCCTAGCAAGGAGGATCCGTTCGCGAACGGTTGCCAAGGGACTTTATAAAAAACATCTAGCCAGCAAGAAACTTAAGGAAATTTAAATGAATAAAGATTATGTTTATAAGCGTCGCCTTCTTGCTTTAGCAGACTTGCTGCAAAAGCTTCCTCCCAAGCGATTTGATTATTCCCATTGGGTTGGAGATGATTGGAAGGGCAAGCAGGATTTATCATGCGGCACGACTGCGTGTGCGTTTGGATGGGCAACTACTATGCCTAGTCTTCGTCGTTTAGGTCTTGTTCTTCATAAGAGCGAAGTTACGTTGCATAAAAATGGCGGATACCTATTTCCATCCGAGGCTGCCAAAGAAGTATTTGGACTTTCATACGCTGAGTTTGAGTATCTTTTCGTACCTTATTCCGAGAGAGATTTGCCAAAATATAAATTACCTGTATCTTATATTCCAGACAGTGCCTCTGCTAAGACGGTTGCAGCTCATATTCGTAATTTCGTTAAAGCAAAATATAACTTAGACATTGTTAAGTAATAAGGAATTTATCATAATCATGGTTGTAGGTCTTGTTATGCAAACGATTCAGCTTATGCGCATGCGTAATTGCAAACATGAGAACTGGATGATGATTCATGATTATGAAGATCAATGCACTCATTGCAGAATAATTGCTACGGAAGAGGGCAAGAAAAATATCCAACGTTTGCAAAACGCCAATGAATAAGATAGTCCTTTATGGATTACCACTACTACTATTAGTTAGTAGCTGTATTCTTTTTTCACATGATATGAAAGTATCTTCAATCATTTGTTTGATTAGCTATTTAATTTTAGTAATTAATAGGTGCGTTTTAAGATGAGTAAAGATTTATTCTATGAAGAAACTCAAACGCAGAAACTGAGTGGGTAGGACTATTGAAAGATTTTAAATTATTAATGCGGCTCCTGTTGCTGAAAAGCTAGCAGTCGATATGAAAGTTTCAAGTAAAAAAAATGATTGAATTTGATACAAGAAATCTTTGTGAGGGAGATAGAGTTCAGCTTAAGATTTCAGACACTGGAGCCGTTGAAGACTTTGCATTTGTTTATGGAACTTATTTATGTATAGATGGCAATGGAACGGCTATCATCGCGCTTGATGAAGAATATCACTCATATCTATATGATAGCAGTTGTGCATATGATATGCCGGTTAAAAATAATATGATTCTTAACCTTGCTAAAAAGCATAATATCAAAAATATTAATGATAATATTTATTGGACGATTGATGAGAAATGTTCTGGTGAAACTAAAATTATGAAAATTATTAGAAAGAAGGATAAGAAGAAGATGCCTACGGATTCGAATGGTAATGAGATTAGCTTTGCGGAAGTGTTTCTTAAGGACAGCGGCAAGGCTGCTATCCGAAGTGGTGCTACGCTAGGAATCGACGGCTTGAAAGTCGGTATTACCAAGATGCTTTCATCTCAGGGATTTGATGGACCTGCCGTTAAGTCTGTAATGAAGTTCTTTGACACTGCTCTCGGAGATGCTTTAATTCGAGGCGGACTTGGTTATGGTCTGCTTGGTCTCCCTATTCCGTACATTCAGGAGAATGAGTATGCGCAGCAGCTCTCTGAGGAGCTTCGCGTTTCTGGTCTTTCTGGTGGTATGGACCAGGGAGTTGCGATGATGAAGATGTTTATCGTTCCTGCACTCATGGAGGCGTTCAAGGATACTCCGATTATGCAGGGCATTAAGCAGGCTGATAAGGCGCGAGTCGCAGAGCATGTTGCTCCGCAGCGCATTGCTGCACCCGCAGTTACGCATGAGCATGAGGATTTTGAGATTGCCGAGGATCCTTTTAAGGCTCCAATGCAGGCAAGCCTGTAATCAAATTGACCCTGGTTTACCAGGGTCATATGCTAATGTAGCCCAATTGGCAGCGGCAATAGATTTAGGATCTATTAAGTGTGGGTTCGATCCCCTCCATTAGCACTGAAATTTATAACCCATTACATTATATAAGGAACAGAACAATGAGTGATGAAGTGAAGTCTGAGGATAAGGTTGTTGAGAAGAAGCAGAACGATCGTGGGGTCGTTGGCAAGGGCACTTTTGGTAGTCGACTTAAGAGTCTGCACGCTAAAAGTGGACGAGGGCTTTCGTTAAAGACCTTTATTAATGATGAGATTGCGGCTGGCAATCCTGATGGAAAGCAGTGGTTACTTGCTAAGCAGGGAGCATTCAATGCAGCTCGTTCTGATAACTCGGTTAAGCGCATCTCGGTTGAGAAGAGTGCGACAAAACTTGCTAAGAAGAGTAAGGGCAAGGCTGGCGGCAAAGTAGCAGCAGCCTGATGTGGCAGCTATTTAGAGAGAATGCGCTTGGAGCTTTCATTGCATTCTGCCTTCTTCTTTGGTTAATTGGAAGTCTGCTTTCACAGTTTAAGGAAAAGGATGCTATTGTAAAATGTGATTGTAGTTGCCGCAAAGGCTCAGAAGATAAATGCAATAAGGAGATAGAATAATGAGATCGTTTATGCCATTTGATACTGTTAAATATATTGGAGATAAGCTTCGATCCGAACTGGGCGGAGCGCTTGGTACTATTTGCGCGCGCGTGGTTGGATCGAAATCTTCTTTTACCGTTGATTTTGGAAAAGATGCATACGTAATGCATGAGTCTCTCCTATCTCATTTCACATCTAATACCAAGGAAGATGTTTCCAAGGCTGAGGCAGAGATTTATAAGCGCCGGTCGCGTAAGAGCGAAGACGAGTAGTCATGAAGATGATTGTTATATCTGAAAAAAGTTTCAATCATCTTTTTGATGAGGCTCTAAAGGATCTTGAGCTTGAAAATCTTAAGGAAAAATCCTTTACTAAAACTGTTGATGCTGAAACCTTACATCGTAAGTTTCATTATGCAGTTTGTGTTCTGAAAGATAAGTTGATTAAAGCTTAACTTAAGAGAGGGTAGTCAGGTGCGGGCGTAAACCTTTGGGTCGCAACTCTCCAATATCCTCTCTTCTTGTTTATCTGGGTCTTTAGCTCAATCCGGCAGAGCAGTGCCCTTTTAAGGCATCGGTTAGGGGTTCAACTCCCCTAGGACCCACTATGATAACGATGGTGTAAATTAAATTATAACACCTGGACACTGGTAAGGTACAGATAATGTATGTGCGAGTCCTGCCGTTGTCACCAATTAAAAAGGATCTAAATGACTAAACAAGAATTAAATGATTTCAAATTATTACTTGATGAGCTTCAAGTATTAATTATGAATAACAAATATTCATTTTCACAGTTTTATGAAGCGCGTTGTAAATTAATCTCTTTTGTAGAGAAGGACGTAAAATGACTAAAGATTGGCGCAATGATATTTCTGGAATTGATAATCTGTTAGATATCGATCCTGCTCAACTTCTTGTTGCTCTTAGGCATAACTATTTGTCAGCAGCCAAAGACATGCTTGATAACGAAAGTTGGGATGATATGGGCGAGGAGTGTTGTGCTGTAGCAGAAACTCTTCATGCCGCTCTTGAACTTCAGTTTAAAGATTTAGACCATCTAAGGCATTAATATGTTAAATTGGATTGGCTGGACATCTCTTAGAGTGCTTGTCACATTTGTGTGTGCATGGACGATGACGAATCTAATTGCAGTCGAAGGTTATCGAATGGAACATAATGAAATGTTTATCGGTGCCGTCCTTCTTGTAATACTTATTATATTGTGGAGTGCTAGATGCAATCATGGTAATCAAAGTTAAATCAAAGAAGCCCGTTAGAACTTACACTGTTATATATGATGAATGTGAGTATGAATTAGAGTACACTAAAGAAGATATTAAATCTGGTACTCATTATGATTATGGTGGCGGAAGCGATACAGTTTACTATATTGTTTGTCCTTGTAAGAATGAAATTTCCGTTTAAAAGAAAGTATAAATATTATGTATTTTTGTCAAATCACTGGTAAGATGTCTAAGGTTGGAGAGAAGCTTCGTAAGGTTGTGGTTGCAACTAGACAGCGTGAGTACAAGAATTTCTTCTATAACGAAGAGTCTCGTAGAATGGAAGAGTCTCAAAGTTCTTTTGGCACAGAAATTGTTAAGGAGCTTAATGCATCTGAAGATGGCGAGGCTTTCTTTCTAGCAATGAATGATGAGGATCGCGCTGCTTGGATCAAGCGTTTCGTTAAGTAATTATGACGGAAGACGATCTTCTAAGACTTATTGCAGTGGCAGAAGTTGAGCTTCATAATGCAGCACTTGCAGTATCAAGTGCCAAGCGAGCGCATACGCATGCAGAGACTTCATACCTTGAAGCAAAGCTATGCAAAGATAGGTTGCTTGAGGAGCTGCGTGTTTACCGTATTACAACGGTGGATTATGAAATGGATTATCGTGAGAAAGATATTGCAAGGTTTAAGAAAGCTTTGCCTGATATTTTAAAGAATGATAAGTGGAATAAATAAAGGAGAAACGTTTATGTTTAATAAAGATAATCTCAAGAGAGTTGCTATTAATGTTGGCACTACGATTCTAACTCAGACTGCCGTTATGGCTTTGAATGCAGCCGTGCTTACGTTTGTTAGCAGGAAGGTCTCTAACGCCCTTAACAAGAACGAAGTTAAGTAATATTTATCGCAAATAATAGACCATGCATATCTTTTTTTAGAAAATAATAATGATATTATTATCTGCCTGTAAACCTGGGTCAGTTATAAATCTTTTTGCTACTGGATTTGGAAATCTTGCCGAGTGGCAAGAGATTACTAATTTTTTAGCTAAAGCTACGTTTCTTGGTTATTATTATAATCAATATAGTAGCGATTATTTTTTATTAGGCTGGCTATCCAGACCAATTTCAATTAAAAAAATTGAAATTACAGCTCCCGATTCGTTTATAGAGGCACCATTAGTTTGTAATCCAAATGATTATAAATTTTTTAGATGGTGTAGCGGGGAACGATATGTTCAGTCCATTGATATGGATCCTAATTTGCCCATTAAAAGGGTAAGTGCGGAGCTTAAAACTGGAGAGCTATTTCCGAACCATGTTCCCGGTTGGCATCAATGTAACTGTGGTTTTAGGAACCAAGACATCTCTGAAACCGCATTTATTGCAGGAAAATACGTCTGCCACTCGTGCAGATACATTTGGAAAAAATAAAATGTCTAAGAATAAAGATACGTTTTCGATTGAAGATATCGAAATGAACAAGACTGAATTTGATTTAGCCATCAAAGGTTTGATTGAAAAGGGTTTAGTTGAAGAAGTTATTGTTGGCGATGAAGTAAATTATCGCCTAACTGATATCTGTATTAAATTAGAGTCACATTTTGACTCGGATATTTATGAGCAGAACTAATGGATTACTCTAATGATAGTTCTCTTATTTTGTGGTACATGTTTTGTGGCATTAGCATTATGTAGTAGCAATTATTTGGGTTTTTGTTAGAGTTACGTTTCATTTTACTTGAAAGATTTTTGCACACAAATACGTACGTGGTATTGTGTGCATAAACAGTTGATCACATAACTGAGAATAAAGTACTATATTCTATATATGTGTTGGCGGCGGAAGTCAAGCCTTATATCTATCCACAGTTCTTTGTCTATTTTTCTTGTCTGGTCTCAAGAAATGGTCTCAGGTCGAACACATCAACCGACCGAATCTAACTTAGATGTAGTCTTGCTTTACGTTTGTTCTTTAATAACGTGAGCGCTCAGCATGGCGAAATACGCTGCAACTAATTATTCTGTTTATCAGTTGAGAAAGATATCCCATTACTTAGTGCGTCTTGCAAACGTTACGGTGTAAGGGGATATGAAACAGAAAGCTTGGCTCTATAATCTAAAGGATATGATACTAGACCTTCACCCTAGTTATGTTTGGGTTCGAGTCCCACTAGAGTCACAATAGTTTGGAGAAAACAAATGAAAAGCAAAACATTTTCTATCGTTGAATCAATCATTGAGCATCTTAAAGACCTTGTTAGAGCTAAAGACACGCTAAGCTTACTTGTTAAGGGCGCGGTTTATATTGCATTAGATAAGAAACTTGTCACCGAGCTTGAACTTCATAAGATGTTTGATGATGCTATTAATTTTTATAAGAATAAGAATGGTAGCACTGCTGATTTACTTGCAGTCAAGCAAAAGATTGAGCAATTAAATTGTAAAGTTTATGGCGGCATTTGCTAATGCAACAGTCTACTCAGCAAGGTTATGAAGACCATGCGACTGTAAGTGATATTAGATATACTCAACCGACTCTATCTGTAGAGGGCGGAATCTTTTTTAATCCACAAGGTCTTTGGACACCCGTGATTGATGAAGAGAACATCGCATATCATAGTCTATTCAAACCATTCAGTGTTAATCAATATCTTTATCCACGCCCGCCGATTGATATGGGATTGATGGAGTATGACAGCGTGCTTCCAATAAATGTTCTTCGTATGCCATTAAAGTTTCCTAATACAGACTATCGTATTCCAAAGGAACTTGCATTGATTGAATCATTAATTAGGCGAGTCTCTGAGTATGAGGCGTTTATTAATCCGAATCATAAGGATTATTTCTGCCATATTACATATGATTTTTCTATTGTTAAAAAGAATATGTTTCATAGGTTCCCAGGTTTTCATGGTGATGGAATCCAGGGAACTAAGATTACTCCCAAGGTTAATGCGGAGCATTCTTATATCTTAACAACTAATCCTGGCACTGAGTTTTGTTTGCAGCCGTTTTTTCTAAAACATTTAGACGAAGCGAAGCATAATTATTTTTTGGAATTTGATAAACAGGCGCGAGAAAATAATATTTATCGTTCGCTTTCTAATCATTTATATTTGATTGATCCATATATGGTTCATCGAACGCCAAAGATTGATGCAGACATTTCTAGGTTGTTCATTCGTATTACGTTTGCTGCAACTGAGCTTCAGCATCCAAAGAATACAATCAATCCTTTGTTCAGTGGTCAGCAATATGAAAAGCGAATTGATATTCGTTCTAATTTAACCAGGAATGAATTTCCTATTCCATACCATCTATATGGTTTGAGTAGATAAGATACGCGCTAGTTAGGCACTAGCTAGTCGAGGACCATCCCTCGACGATAGGAAATGAGTAGTCAACTCATAAACAAAGGGCAGTTGATCGATGCGGGCTTAAACCTGTCGATTAAGCTTTGACCGCACGCTTACACGGCACGCCTTCTCGGGGTTGGTTTAGTGTTCAAGCTGATAAATAACAGAGCCATGGTAACCCGTTATAACGAAATTGGACGGAATCATAAGTCTCTTGATATTGGTGGCGGTTATTTTTTTACAACATAAGGTCTATAATGCAAGAGTCTGATATTCAAAATATTATTGATGGCGTTAAAACGCTGGAAAAACTTTCTGGTGGCAATCTACATCAATGGCGTTATGTTCTAGAGAATGTTAATTCTATTTGGAAAAGATGTCATCTCCAAGTTGGAGACCTAGTTAAGTTAACTAAAACGCCAGAGATTACTAAAGAAAAATCTTGGGGATGGTTAGGCGCTAAACATTTCCTTATTGAAGGCGCAACTGGAAGAGTTGTCAGTAGATCATTTTATAATGGTTTATTTATGTTTTACGTTCAGTTTGATAATGAATCTTGGATAGATTTTGACGGTAAAGTTAATCCGATGAGTAGTCCATCTAACTACTCATTCAGTGAGAACTGGCTAGCGCCAGCTAATTATACATGCCTACCTTGCGAAGCGTTATAAAGGAAGTTTTAAATGAACAAGCTTATAAATAAGAAATTGCCGAAAGGCAAGAAGGTTCTTGGTCTTCGCACTGTTGACAAAGATCGTAAAGCATATGGCGATTTTGTTTGGGCGGCAAAAGGATATGTTGAAGCTATTGATTGGCAGCCAACTACTAAATGTGGACATGGTCTTCATGCTTTAATTAAGGGAGAAGGAGATGGAACACTTTTAGCATCTAATTCTGATGATTTGTGGCAGGTTGTGGAAATTCTTGAATCAGAGATCATCGATCTTAAAGGTAAAGGCAAATTTCCTAGGTGTAATGTTCTTTATACCGGCAAGAAAGATATTGCTGTAAAGAAGATACAGTCTGCATATCCAGAAGCCATTGTGGTTTACGGTCAAGCTACCGCAGGTTATTACGGTCAAGCTACCGCAGGTGATTACGGTCAAGCTACCGCAGGTTATTACGGTCAAGCTACCGCAGGTGATTACGGTCAAGCTACCGCAGGTGATTAC
>Ga0315284_10005847_pt1 | contig 17506 bp, 15 predicted proteins | sample YL17G09_16_MG_FD_203696 | JGI IMG/M metagenome (GOLD analysis project Ga0315284, IMG submission 203696) | Sediment microbial communities from Yellowstone Lake, YNP, Wyoming, USA - YL17G09_16 | ecosystem: Environmental > Aquatic > Freshwater > Lake > Sediment | place: USA: Wyoming | collected...
TGACCCACAGTCTCGTCCTCAGTTTGGCCGCGCTTGAGCTCCAGCACAAGCCAGCGTGGATCACTGTGATGCTTGCACAGCAGGTCCATGCGTCCAATGGCACATGGATACTCGTACCCCGCCAGGTCTTCGCCGTGCTCGGAGTAGATGGCCCACTCGTGGCTTAGCTCCAACCGGGTCCAGTTGTCCCGCATGAACTCCTGCAGGTGCCGCTCGAGCCCAAAGGCCTGTTCCTGAGCCAGCGGGGGCGCCTGAGTGCCTTCCTCCACGCCAGTTTGCGGCAGCATCCACCACACTTCGTCCAATGTCCAGAGGTCAGTCTGCAACTCCGCCGCCAGGGCCGTAAGCACTGCGTTGATCTTCACGTACTTCTTTCCCAGCGAGTCCCCGCGCTCGAATTCCGGCCACAGCCGGACCTCAACTAGCCCTGCTTCGGAGACGCTGTTCCACACGCCGCAATCGTCAGGGTTAAGGACGTGGAGCAGCGCCGTGAGGATCGCCTTGCCCGCCCCCCTCACCAAATCGTTTGCCTTGTCCACTCGCTGGCTGAGCGCCACGTTCCCGTCCTGCAGCACCCGAAGCGCCTGGCGCAGGTTCTCCATGTTCGCTGTGATCATCGGACCCGTGCGTGTCATCGCATACCAGTGCCGGTTGTTCTCAATCAACAGGAATGAGTGGAACTCCTCGGCCGTAAGCGCATCTAGGTGTTCGACTGAGAAGAGACGCTGGTACCGGTTTAGCACGTCGTCCTTGGCAGCGGCTGTTTCAGCAAACCCCTTGTCCGACCTGGATGCCTCCAGTGTGCGGCGCAACCTGCTAACCGCTTCGACTGGGATTGTCTCTCCTACCATCCGAATCACCTCCTGTTCAATTATGCTAGCCTACACCCACTCGCCGCCGGGGCGGCCGGTGACCATGATGTAGCCCTTGCGCTGGTGCGGCACCAGCTCCGCGCTCAGCCCCGTGCCGCGCACCAGGCGCGTCAGCTCGTCCGCGGAGTAGATGTAGCGCTGGACGCCGGTGTGGTCCCCCCGCCCCGGATCGTAGGGGTCGGCCAGCAACGTGCGCGTGCCGTCGGCGGCGATGTGCAGCACATCAGTCACAACGGTGAAGCTGCCCTTGTCCCAGCGGGTCTCCTGCAGCACATGGCCCTCGCCCACCTTCCACCACGTACGCCCCGAGGACTGATCCTCGCGCCGCGGGCAGTCCAGGATCATCATCCCGCCGGACGTCAGCGCCGCGCGCATCTTGGTCGCCAGTGCCTGCTCGTCCTCCGTGGAGAGCAGCCCGATGGTGTCGAAGCAGCAGACGGTGCCGTGGCCGCCGGGCAGGGGCGCCTTGTCGCGCAAGTCGCCGACGAGAAACGTCACCGGGAGATCCTCCTTCGCCGCCTGGTCGCGGGCGAAGTGGATGAACGCCGCACACTTGTCGATCCCCGTCACTTTGAACCCGCGGCGCGCCAGGGCCAGCTCGATCCCGCCCTCGCCGCAAGCGCAGGACAGCAGCGGCCGCGAGCGGTCCATGTGCAACGCCGCCTCCAGCCACTCGGCCCGCGCATCGGCCGCCTTGCGGTACAGCTCCCACTGCCCCTCAAACGTGTCGATGCGCAGCACCTGGGCCCAAAACGAATCCCACGTCTCCCGCCTCGTCTCCATTTCCCGCCTCTACCTCCATGCACGATCCTACTCTATTCCAAGCGCAGCCGGCCGCCGCCAAGCTTGAACAGCACCAGCCCCTGGATCGCGCCGCTCACCCCTGCCGCCACCAGGCCGGTCAGCGCCGTGCCCGTGCTGATGAACAACCCGCACATGATCAGGGCGTAGATCAGCGTCTGGAACACCCAGACGATGTTCATTCTCAGCAGCAGCTCCACGATCAGCGTCGCCGCCACCGCCCAGCCCCAGCCGAAGGTCAGCGCCACGGTGGGCAGGAACGCCCCGCGCAGGAACAGCTCGCGCCCCAGGGGCTGCAGCACGGCGAGGTTCACGATCCCCCAGCCGATGTAGCGGTCGGAGGGCGGTACCCGCAGCACGGCGTCCTCGCCAGCGACCAGCTCGCCGCGGCCGAACAGCGCCAGGCCGATCTTGCGCCCCCACGCCGTGGCGTACCACAGCACCGGGCCGATGGGTACTCCGAGCAGCGCGAGCAGGCCATAGTTGTGATGCGGCGGGCGATTGGGCGCGGCACGAAGGATGTGCAGCAGCACCGCGGCAGTCGTGAAGTACAGAGCGTTCACCACGCCCGCCCAGAAGGTGGCCTTGAGCACGTTGCGCGCCTCGGGCTCCTTACCGCGCAAGTAGAGCGCGCTTAGCAAGTTGAGAACCAGTTGCAGTACGAGATACCCCGCGAGCGCGATCAGCATCGGCACCAGCGGTATCCGGTCCTGCGGCACAGCGTGAGTGTAGCAGCGGGAGGCACCGCCGCGGCGACGGCCCGGGTGGCAACCAGCAACCTGAACCCAGCAGCTCTGGCCGCGAGGCCGTCCTCATTACGGGTAAAGAACGGCAGCCTTCAAGTCCTTGTTGATGTAATCGTAGTAGGCAATGACCGGATGGCCGCCGATGTCGACCATGCTGATTGCCTGGTGGGTATCCGACGAGGCAAACGTGTCGACGACCGAAACCGGCGGATTGACGAACGTGCCCATCGCCTCACTGCGCATGTACGCCACCCAGTTGTTAGTGTCGTAGGCTGCCACCGCCGGCTGGCCGTCGATGACCGCGGCATCCATCGCCGTGCCTACCGACGTGTTCACGAGATAAGGGGCTTGCCAGCCGTTGCCGTGGTCATCCGCCGAGTTGTAGAACTGCACCTCATCGTAGGAGCCGTTGAAGCGCAGGCAGAAGATGCCGACCGTCCGGGTTGGAGCAGGCAGCATCAGGGCTTTTTCCAGCCGGCCAATCAACTCGCTCGTGTTGCCGGCGACCGTCTGGACGGCGAATGTACTCGGCGTGAAGTCCGGCGACACCGCCCACCTCAAGCAGCCTTGCGTTTGGTCGTAGTACGCGACGCCGATCCCGTCGCTCAAGGGCACGATCGAGGAATACAGGCCGGTATCCTCCACCGCTGGCGGCGCACCTTCGATCGAAACCGGAAGCGCGACCCACGCCGCGCCGTCGGCGTCGAAGCCTGACGAGACCAGCATCTCCTTGTCCCAGACGGAGATGTTGTTGTAGTTGTAGGAGATGCGCGGCATGCCGCCGGCGACAGCGAGGTCGCAGTACATCCCGCAGTTGTATCCGCCGTTGGCGATTGTGTTGACCCAGGTCGAGCCGTTGTAGCGGTAATACACAAGCGATTGCTGGCCGCCTACATTCAAGCAGGTTGCAACGGCGGGTTGGCCTGTCACCTCGCTGAGCGAGAGGCTGTCAACCGTCATGTTGGCCAGCTGCGCAGGCGTGGACCAGGTACCAGTCTCGCCCATGCTGCTGCTTGTGGTGTATTCCAGGTAATCCCCTCCCCCCGTCCGGTGGGCGTAGACGATCGCCGGATGGCCTCCGATATCAGCGATGCTGAGCACCGCACCACAGTCGTCCGCCACGTTGACCGTTGAGACGTGCCATGAGCCGGGCGCGTTGACCTGGATCGTCACCGTGTGGCTGCCGGAGGCGGTGCCGTTGCTGACGGTCAGTCTCACCGTTTGAGTGCCGAGGATTCTGAAAATCCAATCGCCGGTGGGACCGGCCCAGTCTGTCGTGCCGTCATCGTTCATGTCCCACAGCCAGGACGTGATTGTTCCTCCCCCCGGATCGTAACTGGCGCTTCCGTCGAAGAAGACGTCGTACGGCGCCGTGCCCGTCATTGAGCCGTTGCCGGCAGTCGTGGCGATCGCCGCCACGGGATTGCCACTCCCGCCTGTCACCATGTTGCTCGCAATGCCCTCAGCGTCTGCGGCGTCCACGCCGCGCACCCAGTAAGACTCCCCAGGCAGGGGCGTGATGACGGTGCCCTTGTAAAGCAGCCGGTCAGTAGTGGCATTCGTGCTCGGGTCGACCTGGTCCAGGAGTTTGCCTACCAGAAATGTGGCGCCCCCATTGCCGCCGTGTGGGTCCGTCGGATAGTCCGCCACGTTGGTGCTGCCGTACACCTTCCATCCATGGGCAACGTTCCGGTGGAAGTTGGCGCCGATCGGCTGGATGTCTCCCAAGGTCACCAGGCCGTTGCCGTCGCCGTCTGCCACGCCCTTGGCAGTGTTGACATCCGCCGGGGCGACGCTTTGCTGATAGAACCTCGCGATGGGGGCAAGGTCGCTCAAGCCCACTTCCCCGTTCTGGTCGTAGTCGCCCTGGTTGTAGAAGTGCCAGCTCAGCTCGCCCGTCCCCGAGTTGAAGCTCAAGTCCGGGATGCTGCTGGCCGCTGAATCGGGCGGCGTGCTCGCCGTGCGCGACCCCCCGGTGAAGGGCCGCGCGGCGAACTTAATCGCGGCGATCGGCCCACTGCCAGTGAAGCCCGCAAGCTTGTCGTAGTTCGCCAGAACCTGGCCGCAGTAGACCCGGCCGGGACGGTCGAGAACGCTCAAGGTGAGCAGCTCGTCGCCCCGTCCTCCCTCGCGTAGCACGGAGTCGTTCTCGACACACAGCGGGGTGTAGCGCGCCGGGTCATACTCGACGGTGAACAACGCGGCCTTCAAACCGCGCGCCCTCGCCACGCTCACCCGCACCTCGGTCTCGCCGCCTTGCGGCACCACCGTCATGCCGAATTCCCCACGCGCCAATGCGGCCACAGCCGGATCAGCCGACATCGCCAGGCCAAAGCCCGACGAGCTGTGCGGGGACAGCGGTGATGACAAACCACTACAGCCGGCGCAGCAGACCACGAAGGCCAGGATCGGCAGCCCGGCGAAGTACCACACTCTCGGAGCTCCCATGGCAAACCTCCGAACTAGGCTAGTGAGATTGTACTCCAGGTGCGTCGCCTTGCGCCGCCGGCATGTACGATCGTTGGGCGTGCGGAAGCCAGGCATCCGGCACGGCACCGACACGCAGTAACCAGGAGGAGCAACAGGATGAGCACTCTCCACATGCGCCGTGCGGCGGTTCTTCTCGCCGTGATGGTTGCCGCGTTGCCTCACGCTAGTCCAGCCAGCACGTACCACCCGCCCACCATCGCCACGTTCTCCGTCGCCGCCTACAACCCGGCCACGGGCGAGGTGGGGGTGGCGGTGCAGAGCCGCTTCTTCGCCGTGGGCAGCGTCGTGCCCTGGGCCCGCTCGGGCGTGGGCGCCGTGGCGAGCCAGGCCTACGGCAACCCGACCTATGGAGTGCGCATCCTCGACCTGCTCGCTGGCGGCGTGCCTCCCGCCGACGCCGTGCGCGCCGCATTGCGCGACGACAAGGACGCTGCCCGGCGGCAGATCGGCGCGGTGAGCGTGCGGGGCGAAGTGGAGACTTACACCGGCGACGGCTGCATGGCCTGGGCCGGCGGGCGCACCGGCACGGCGCCGGACGGCGTGGTCTACAGCGTGCAGGGCAACATCCTCGCCGGGGAGGCGGTGGTCAACGCGATGGCCGCGGCGATGGACGACCCCGCGCACCTGCCCGAGAAGCTAACGAAGAATGAGCAGCAGGCGCTCAGCATGCCGGACTTCGCCGGGCGGCTGCTTCACGCGCTGCTCGCCGGCGAGGCGGCGGGCGGTGACTCGCGCGGCATGCAGAGCGCGGCACTGCTCGTCTGTCAGGCGGGGATGGGCTACGGCGGCTACAACGACGTGAAGTACGACCTGCGCGTGGACGACGCGGCTGACCCCTTCGACGAGCTGGCGCGGCTGCTCAACCTGGCGCGCCCCTTCGCCATGGCCAACGAGGCCTACCTCAAGCTCTACGCCGGCGAGCACGATGCAGCCATCGCCCTTTTCACCACGCTCATCGAGCTGCAGCCGGACGAGGCGTCGCACCACTACGACCTGGCCTGCGCGCTCAGCCTCGCGGGCAAGCTGGACGAGGCGCTGACCGAGCTGCGCGTCGCGCTGACGCGGGATGAGAAGCTGGGCCAGGCCGCGCTGGAAGACCCCGACCTCGCCGCCCTGCGCGAGACGGACGGGTTCAAGGAGCTGGCGAAGGCATTCGGCGGCGAGTCAATGGGGGCGGAGAATCCGTAGGGGCGACCGATAGGTCGCCCATGTACTGACAAGATGTCGGCGCTCCCGGAGCGTGCACGGGGACCCGCCTCTACGAATCGGACACCAAGCTTGGCTTCATGCGCGCTGGAGCGAGGATCCAGTAGTGGACAGCGCACAGCGCGACGGCCAGCCAGAAGTACGGCCACAGGCCTTGGAGCGTGTAGCCAGCGTAGTGGAGCAGAGACTTCCCCGTCGGGAACGTGGTAGCGATGTGGTCCGCCCAGCTGCTGAAGAAGCGCGGGCACGAGGTGAAGCAGCGTGTCATCCACAACGCCGCGTATGCCGCGGTCACAGCGGCTCCGTCAAGACCGTAACTGCAGATTCTGTACAGCACTTGCCCCGCGAGCAGTGAAGCCAGGATCAGCCAGTAGGGCCAGGCGGCAACGCGCGGCATGCCGCGCCGGTATGCATGGAGCATCGCCAGTAGGATGACAGCCGACACTATGTAGCCTAGAATGCCAATCGCTAATGGGGCCCTGTACCACTCGACGTCCCCGCCTGATGGTGGCGGCACAAGGTCCCGGATCACCGCACCAACCACCGATGTCGCTGCCCACGAAAGCGCCAGAAGCCAGGCCAATACCCGCCGCGAGGGCAGCAGCACGAGGATGACCACGCACCATATCATCGGCCAGGCGGTGTACAGCACACGCATCAGGGCGCCAGAGCACAGCTCAAGCCAGGCCAATGCGTCAAAAGGGTTCCAGCTGCCCACACGCGGGTGGTAGCTGATTCCCATGGCACACGCGAACAAGAACACACAAAGGAGCGGAATGGCGCCCTGCAAGTAGGCCAGCCAGAAGCGCCAACGCAGTGAGTCCAGCGGGACCGCACCAGCTGCCTTATCGAAGAACCCGATGGCCAGCTCGTCCATCACCTCCGCGGCGTGAAGCCACGCGCCCAGCACGATCAGCCCCCCGGGCACCCAAAGGAACCTCACCCAGTAAGCTAGCCGTGTGACAGGAGGCCACGGCAGTGCTTCTTGAACCAGGTAGATGGAGAATGCCGCGGCCATCGCCACCAGCCACCACACGCCGGTACGCCGGTACCACCGCCACATCGGCTTGCGCACGGCCTTCCAGAGCAGCGTCCCCGTGCTCGCCATGAAGTGATTATAGCCACATCGTGGGAGAGCATCCCCACAACGGGCGGCTCGCGAGCCGCCCCAACATGCGCCCGCGCCGCGCTACAATCCATGCGCCATGGCTGAGCTCATCCGCACGCACAACATCGAGCAGATCATCGCCGCGCCGATCGGCACGCCCGCCACGCTGATGGGCTGGGTCCACTACCGCCGCGACTTCGGAGGGCTCATCTTCATCACCCTGCGCGACCGCTGGGGCGAGCTGCAGTGCGTCTTCGACCCGGCTGGCGCCCCCGCTGCGCACGCTATCGCCCAGGGCCTGCGCAGTGAGTGCGTCGTGGCGTTCAGCGGCGAGACGCGCCCGCGCCCGGAGAAAGAGGTCCGCAGCTATCCCGGCGGCGACCGCGAGTTCGTCGTAGGGCAGGCGGCGGTGCTCAGCATGGCCGAGCCCGCGCCCTTCGTCGTCGAGGAGGACGTGAAGGCCGGCGAGGAGATACGCCTCAAGTACCGCTACCTAGACCTGCGGCGGCGGGCGATGGTGCGCATGCTCACCATCCGCCACAAGGCGGTGGCGGCCATCCGCGGCTACCTCGACAGCCAGGGCTTCCTCGAAATCGAGACGCCGCTGCTCGCCCGCACTACGCCCGAGGGCGCCCGCGACTATGTCGTGCCCAGCCGCGTGCACCCCGGCAAGTTCTACGCGCTGCCGCAGTCGCCGCAGCTCTACAAGCAGATCCTGATGTGCGGCGGCGTGGACCGCTACTACCAGATCGCCAAGTGCCTGCGCGACGAGGACCTGCGCGGCAACCGCCAGCCCGAGCACACGCAGCTCGACCTCGAGATGAGCTTCGCCAGCCGCGACGAGCTGTTCAGCGTCATCGAGGGCGCGATGGCGGCGGTGTGGCGCGACTGCCTGGGCGAGGAGCTGCCGGTGCCCTTCCCGCGCCTGAGCTACGACGACGCGATGGCGCGCTTCGGCAGCGACAAGCCCGACCTCCGCTTCGGCGCGGAGATCCGCGACCTCACGGCGCACTTCGCCGAGTGCAGCGCCGAGTTCATCCAGAACGGCCTCGCCGAGGGGCAGAGCGTGCACGGCGTGTTCATTCCGCAAGCGAGTCTCAGTCGCAAACAGCTTGACGAGTGGACGGCCGAGGCGCGCAGCCTCGGCGCTGGCGGGCTGCTGACGCTGGAGCTAGGCGGCGCCGAGCTGCGCGGTACGCTGGCGAAGCACATTACCGACCCTACACCGTTCGCATCTGCCGGTAGCGGCGGCGTCCCTGCCGCCGATTCGCATGGCGGCCAGGGGCACCGTCCGGCGCCGCCCTCCGAGAGTGCCGCCGGCACGTGGTTCATGCTGCTCGGCCCGGCAGCGAAGAACACCGCCCAGCTCGGCCAGTTCCGCCTCAAGCTCGGCGAGGCGTTCAGCCTGATCGACAAGCAGCGCTGGGAGTGGACATGGGTGGTGGACTTCCCGCTCTACGAGCGCGACGCGACGACACACGAGGTCGCCCCGGCGCATCACGCCTTCACCCATCCGCTGCCGGAGCACCTGGACAAGCTGCTCAGCGACGACCCGCAAGTGCTGCTCTCGATCCGCGCCGACAACTACGACCTGGTGCTCAACGGCGTGGAGATGTGCAGCGGCAGCCTGCGCATCTTCGACCCCGCGCTGCAGCGCCAAGTGCTGCGCAAGGTGGGGATGTCCGACGCGCAGATCGAGGCGCGCTTCGGCTGGTTCCTCGAGGCGTACCGCTATGGCGCGCCGCCGCACCGCGGGGTGGGCTACGGCATCGACCGCCTGGTGATGCGCATCCTCGGCCTCGACAACATCCGCGAGGTGATCGCGTTTCCGAAGACAGCCACGGCGGTGTGCCCGCTCACCGGCGCGCCGGCGGAGATCGAGGACGAGCAGTGGCGCGAGCTGGGAATCAGACCGGCGAAGTAGCCCGCGCGCGGGTATGATCATGCAGCGATGACAATGCAGTTCAAGATCGTTGTTGAAAGGCACGAGGACGGGTTCGTCGCGTACCCCCTTGGCCTGCCCGCGGTAATCGTGGGCGAGGGCGACACCTACGACGAAGCGCTCGCTGATGTTCAGTCGGCGATCAGGTTCTACTTCGAGCATTACGGACATGGGCAGGCTCAAGTAGACCAGCCGCTGGAAGCGTTCATCACCGAAGCAAGCCTTGACGTTGCGTGAGGCAGTCTGAGGTCGCAAGAGAAGGCCACAACATGAACCCCCGCTTCCCCCGCGACCTCGCCAAGAAGGACGTCATAAGAGCGCTGGCGAACCTGGGGTTTGCGATCGACCGTGAAAGGGAGCACATCGCCCTCGTGCGCCCCTCGGAATCTGGCAGCACGCTGTTGATTCTCCCCAATCATCGCCGCATCAAGATGGTAACCCTGCTCAACGCATGCAGCCGCGCCGGAATAGCTCGGGAGGACATTCTTCGGGCGCTTGGGAGTTAGGCTTCGCCGGCCGGCGCGGGATCGGCGGGGTGCTCACGCTCGCGGCGCGCCTTGCCCTTCAGCTCGCCGCGGATCAGGTCGAGCTCGATCTCCAGGCTCTTCACCTTCTCCACCAGCTCCGGCAGCTTGAAGGTCAGGGCCAGCACTTTCAGGCTCTGGCCGTGCGGCTTGGCTGGATACCCCGAGACCTTGCTCTTGAACGGCAGGTCGCCGAACACGCCGCTCTGGGCGGCGATGATCGACTGGTCGCCGACGGTGATGTGCCCCTGGAACCCCGCCTGCCCGCCGATGATGCACCAGTTGCCGATGCGCGTGCCGCCGCTGATCCCCGTCTGCGCGGCGATCACCGTGTTCGCCCCGATGCGCACGCCGTGCGCGATCTGCACTAGGTTGTCGAGCTTCGTCCCGGCGTGGATCACCGTCTGGTCCACCGCCGCGCGGTCGACGCAGCAGTTGGCGCCAATCTCCACGTTGTCCTCGATGACCACCGTGCCCACCTGGGGGAACTTGCGGTGGCCGTCGCGCGTCGGCACATAGCCGAAACCGTCCGCCCCGATCACCGTGCCGGCGTGGATCTCCACATGGCTGCCGATAGCGCAGCCGCGGTAGATCGAAACGTTGGCGTGAATCTTGCAGTCGTCGCCGATGGTCGAGCCCTTGCCGACGTAAACCCCCGCGCCGACGTAGGTACGCTCGCCGACCACCACGCCCGCGCTGAGCACGGCGTTGGCCTGGATGATCGCGGTGGGCGCAACCCGGGCGCTCGGGTCGAGTACCGCGCGCTCGTGGATGAACCCCGCCGGCGGCGCCTCAGCCGTGAGAGCGAGGAACTTCTCCATCACGAGGATGAACCCTAGCTTGGGGTTGTCGTGGACGATCACGTCGGGGAAGAACTGGGAGAGGGCTTCGGTGGTGATCAGCGCGCCGAGCATGATGTTGGACAGCTTGGCGGCGTCCCGCGCCTTCTCCATGAACGAGATGCAGGCCGGGCTGGGGCTGTCCAAGCTGCAGAAGCCGGTGATGGTAAGCTCGGGATTGCCCTTGACGCTACCGCCGACTAACTCCGCCAGTTCGCGCAGTCTGAACATCTCCGCCTCTGCTCCGCCTCCGCCGGGGTTCAGCCTAGAAGCGCGCCGCCAGGGCAGCGGTCACTTCCCCGTCGAGGTTCGCCAGCAATTGTAGCTCATAGTAGTCGCGGATGCGGTAGTGCAAAGCGATCTCACTGAGCCAGGCGAGGCGGTGGCGCGGATAGACCTGCGCGCTCACGTAGACTGCCGGCGACAGGGCTTGCTGCGCGTCGAGGCGCGGTGCGTCGGCGCGGAAATCCCAGGCCACCCCCACAAATCCGCCGGGGCACAGCAGCCGGCCGGCGCCCAGGGCGGGATAGGCCCTTTGGGCGGAAGGGAAGTAGTCCGCCTCGCCATAAACCACCCAGTCCTGGCTGGGCATCACTCCGGCGCGCCCGGAGACGCGCCCCACGTACCCCGCGTGGCCGCGCCGCGTCATGTCGAGGCGCGTGCCCAGATTGAGCATGTAGCGCTGCGATTCGAGGTCGATGTGCGCGCGCAGCACACAGCCGTCGAGGCTGAGCTTGAGCCAGGCGTCGGCGCAAAAGTCGGAAAGCGCCTGCGAGTTGACCAAGTCTTGGTACACCGCGCGCTGCACGGCGCCCAGGCGCGGCGTGATGAAGCTCAGCGGCGCGCCCTGGAACGTCTCCAGCTCGTGCGCCAGATGGTCGCGCACGCCGGTCAGCGTAGTGCCCGGAATAGTCTGGCTGTTGATGCTCAGCGTGTAGCCGGTGACGACCTGCGCCCCCGGCTTGGGGGTGAAAGTCACCACGACCTTCGTCACCCGCCCGGGCTCAACCAGGATCATGTGCTCGAAGTCGGAGTAGCCGCTCAGCGCCGACAGCCGCTGCTCCGCAGTTTCGCTGACCAGGCCGGCCAGCCAGCGCGCATCCCCATAGGGCGTCCGCCCCAGCGTGGCCAGAAGCTCGGCGGCCAGCGCGTCCTCGTCCGCCGCCGCGAGCTCGCTGACGACCGGCGTGTTTCCCAGCAGGTAGAAGTGCACGCTGAAGCTGCCCACCTGCTCCTGGGTGAGGTGCAGCTTGATGGTGACTTCCGTTTCCACCCCGGGGTCGACCACCAGCTCCTCGATGCTGAACCCACGCTTGTCAAGCTCGGAGGCGATCACCTTGCCGAGCGTCTGCACCACGGCGTCCTGATGCTCGACGATGTACTGCAGATCACCGCCGAGCTGGTCGATCAGCGCGAACTCGATAGTCTCGGTCAGCGCCCGCTCGAGCTGGGCCATCGTCTCTGCGCCGGCGAACCCGGAGCTCAGTTCGAGGCGCACCCGCACGCCCTGCACCTTGCCGGCGGTGTTGGCGGCGTGAGCGACGAGGGGCGGCCATGCCGCCTGCAGCACAAGGCAGATGAGCAATCCGACTGCGCGCACTCGTCACTCCACGAAGCGGAGGCGGGAGCTGCATGGGGAGGCATTCCCGCCCCTCCGCCGGGCCAAGGCCAGCCGCGGCGCTAGAACATCTCGCCGAGGAAGAAGTGGAAGCGGTTGTTGCTCCCCGGTTCCCCGGCCAACTCCCAACCGTAGTCAAGACGCACCGCACCCAACCCGAGGGCTCTAACGCGGACCCGCAGGCCGAGCCCCGCCCCCGCCGCATAATCCGCGCTGGAGAGGGTCTCGCCCGCCCAGCCCGAGTCGACAAACCCGACGACCCCGAACGTCTCGTTGATCGGCAGGCGGTACTCGACGTTGCTGAGGAAGCTGTGCGTTCCAGTAAGGAGATCCTCGGAGACGCCGCGAATGCTGTTCACTCCGCCCAGGCGGTACTCCTCGTAGAGCGGCACCGTGCCGTTGGCGATGCCCAGCCGCTGGCGGAACCCCAGGCTCCCCGGACCGAGCCGGAAGAACTCGCGGCCCTCGAAGGTCCACTTGTTGAAATCGAAGTCTCCGCCGAACCCGGCGAGCTCGCCGGTGGCCTTGCCCAGGTAGCCCTCCTTCGTCGAGAACTGATTGTCGCGCGTGTCGTGGCTGTAGGTGAGACCAACCTTGCGCGTCTGCCCCGCGGCGGCAAGCCGCGCGCGCTGAGCCGGCGAATAGCCGTAGAAGGGATCGCCCTTGCGGATCGTGTAGTCATAGTCGGCGACGCTGAACGACGCCTGCCACGAGTCGTAGTCGCTGAGCCTCTGGCCGTAGCCCAGGTCCACTCCCTTCGTCTGCACCGCCAGCTCGGATTCGTAGGGCGTGCCCACGTTGCGCTGCTGCCGCGTGTCCAGGCTGAACAGGCCGACGCTCCAGAAGGATCGCTCCGTCAAGTAGGGATCGGCATAGCTCACGTCGAAGCCCGGGCGGTTGGCCGAGAACGTCACCATCGCGTTGAGTTGCTTGCCGGTGCCGAAGAGGTTGCGCTCGTTGTAGCTCACGCTGCCCTGCAGACCGTTGAGCGTTGAGTAGCCGAGGCCCAGGCCAACCTGGCCCGTCGGCGCCTCCTCGACGGTGATCACGAGCTTGGCGTAGCCTTCTTTGAGCGACGGCTCCAATGACGGGGTGGCGGAGTCGAACAGCCCCGTGTTGTACACCTGGTTCAGGTCGCGCTCCACATCCGCCCGCATGATCACCCTGCCCTGCCGCATATGGGTGATCTGGCCCCGCACCACGTTCTCCTTCGTGCGATTCAGCCCGCTGATGATCACCTCTTCCAGCATGCCCTCGCCGATGGTCACGCTGACCACACCCTCGTCCGCGGGAGCCAACGAGAAGCTGTAGTCCTGGATGCCGGCGGCGATGTACCCATTGCCCTGGTAGAGGTTGAGGATGGCGTCAAGCCCCGCGACGAGCTTCTTCACGTTGATCACTTCGCCGCGGACGAGCCTTGCCCCGCTCACTTTGCCGTCCGGCCCCGGCGTCCCCTCCAGCTCGCGCACCAGGCGCTCGGTGGAGAACAGCGTGTTGCCCTTGAGCTGCGTGCCCTTGTAAAGCGGGTTCTCCTGGACCGTGACGGTGATCGCCACCCCGCCTTCAACCGAGTCAAGCGCAATCTCCGGTTGGCTGCGGAACCAGCCCGTGTTGTATAGCGCCTGTTCAGCCTCGTTCTTCTTGGCGGTGAAGTTGCCGACGAGGATGTCGCCCACCTTGATCGTCAGCCCCGCGATGACGACGCTCTCGGACAGGTGCTCAAGTCCGTTCACCTGCACAGCGCGGATCTCAATGCCCCCACCGGGGGCAGCCGTGGCTGGCCCAGCGGCCGTCGGCGCCAGCAGCTCCGCGCGGCTAGCTTCGTCCTGCGCGTTTGCCCCATTCGCATAAACGAACAGAAACGCACAGGCTATCAACACGCTTATCCACAACTTATTCGCAGATGGGATAACGCCCTGCATATCTTCCGCCTTCTTCGATGTGGGGTGATTATAGCAGAGACTACCGATGCCGCTTCTTATCGAGGCTGGACTCCAAGCGGTCCTTGAGCGCTTGGGGGTCCAACTTATCCACATCCTGCGGCTGCGCCCCGGTCTCTTTGTCCACACTGTCCACAGGTTCATTCGTGTCATCGACGACGACTTCCGGCGTGGACGAGCCGGGGGATGACGGCTTGAGATGCTTGGTCTTCTCCTTGGCCCGGTTGACCACAGGAGGGCCCGTCTCGGCTTCAGGGAAGTAGGTGAAGCGGGAGATCGTTGCGTTGAACGCGCCACCACCGCTAGACGAGGAGCCGACCGGCGTGTTCGCCGTGGCGGGACGCGCCGCTGGCGGCATGTAGGAGGCGAGGATGACGCTCACCGCCTCGTTGGCCCCGCCGTCACCGCGCGGCTTCTGCGCCGCAGCATGCTGCTTCACGGGCAGCGATGCGAGCACGGGTGTCCCGGCTGCCTTGGCGGGCGGCGAGGCCGCGCTCGACGCGGGAATCTCGGAGGATGCGACGATCATTGGGGCGGGATGGCCCGCCAGCGCCGCGGGCGGAGTCCATCCTTCGGGGAGGATCTCCTCGCCGGGGACGGACGCCGGGATGTAGGCCCTGGCTGATTGCTGGTTGCCGGGCCCGCCGGGGTTAGCCGAAGCGAGCCGGGTGGGAGGCGGGGTGAAAGTCGAGGGGTTGAAGTGGATGCCGGAAAGATAAACAGTGGTAGCGGTCAGGAGGACTGCTCCCGCTGCGCCGCTCAGGGCCAGGGCCGGGGAAAGAAAGCGCCGCACTCGCCTTGCCTGATGCCGTGGGGAACCGGCGTCGGGCAGAATCCCGGTATCCTTGATGACGGCCCTGATTTCAGCGTCCAGCAGGAACAACTTACGGACGTAAGCCTCCTGACCGCACTCGCCGAGGTCATGCCTAGCCTCGGCTACCCACTGTTCAATCTCGCGTATCCGGCTATCCATAACTGACAATCCGGCAAGAGAGTGAGCCAGAAGTCCGTCACTCTCCTTCATCGTTTGGCGCCCAAAGATGTTAAAAAGGGTGCGCCCGAAACCAAGGCTTAACCCACGCCTGCCCGTTCCCGCCTGTATAATCGGCGCGGCGATGCCCAAGGTTGATGCTACGCGGCGGGGAAGGCCCATCGCACGCGGGCGTGGCGGGCCAAAGAAGCAGGCGCCGGCGGAAGCGCCCGCCGCGCCGAGTGGCATCCCGGCGCACGTGCCGCCCCTCATCGACGAGATCACCAGCGCGGGCGGGGATCTCGTCCGCGACCCGACGGGCAAGTCCCTGCTGCGCTACCGCCTGGCCGTGCAGCAGCTCCTCGACACCGCGGTGCACGGCAGCATGCGCGTGGCCAGCGAGCAGAGCCTGGGGGTATCGAGGAAAGTGTTCTCCACTATCGCCCGCGTGAACGTGGCGCTCAGCGAGCTGGCGGAGGCGGTGCTGGGGCGCCAGAAGGACGTGTGCCGGGCGGCGCACCTGGTGGACTTGATCAAGGGGCTGGTAGTTGATCTCTACCGCTAGCGCGTATCGCGGCCAGGAAGCTGTGCTGCGCCATCTGGGCCGCCTCCTCGCGCTGCGGCGGCTCCAGGGCACGCTGCTGCTGCTGGGCGAGCGGGGCTTGGGCAAGACGACGCTGGCGACGATCATCGCCCGCGCGCTCACCTGCGAGCGCAATGGGCCCAGCGCAACGGAGGCGCCGCGACTCTGGTTCTGCGGCGAGTGCTACGCCTGCCGCAGCATCGCCGCCGGCCAGCAGCCGGAGTACGTGATGATCCGGCCCCTCGGCCAGGACATCAAGAAGGAGCAGCTCGACGAGAAGAGCGGCGCGCTTTACGGCGCCTCGCTGCATCCGGCGCACTTAAGCCACCGCGTGTACGTGATTGACGAGGCGCACTGCCTCAACGAGACGACGAGCAACCAGCTGCTCAAGCTGCTCGAAGAGCCGCCACGGCGCACGGTGTTCATTCTCGTTACCGACAAGCCGCAACTCCTGCTGCCGACGATCCACAGCCGCGGCATGCGCATCAATCTGCTGGCGGAGCCGCCCGCACGGCTGGCGACGTATCTCACTCCCGACCTGCCGGGGATATCCGGGGAGGGCATCGCCGAGGCAGCGCTGATGGCCGCGGGCCGCTACGTGGACGCCCGCGCGCTGGCCTTGGACCCCGCGTGGCGGGCCAGTGTGGCCTCCCTCGCCGAGGCGTTAGGCACGGGCAGCGGGTTGCTTGACCGCGCCGCGCGGGCGGCGGAGTACGAGCTCGCCTTCCTCTGGACCAAGGAGCTGGCCGACCTTGGTCTGGACATGGCCGAGGCGGAGAAGCTCATAGATAAGGCGCGGCTGAACGAGCTTAAGCGCCAGGCGCTGATCACCGCCTACGACCGCGCCGCGCTGTGGCTGGTCCGGCATGCGCCGCCCGCCCGCGGATTCGCCCCGGCCTACTTCCGCCTTACGGCGCGCATCCGCCAGAACGTCGACCCCCTGCTGGCCCAGGCCGCGTTCAGTGTGGAACTCACGGCGGGCGGCGGCGGACGCGCACTCCCGGAGCAGGCCGGCCTCAGCCGCTGAACTGCGTGACGGTGATCAGGTAGTACGGCGGCGAGTTCTTCTCCGCCTCTGTGATTTCCGCAGAGGAGTGCCAAAACTCCTTAGAGAAGGTCGCCTTGTTCGGGTAGCGCGTCAGTACGACCGTCGTCTTGTCGTCCTGTGAAACATACATCCGCTGGTCGCCGCCTGTCGGCATCGCTTGCGGCGCGAGAATGCCGATGGCCTGGGTTGTGCTGCGGAAATTCGCCTGGCCGAGGCAGCGTTCGACGTGGTCGATCAGGGCCTGCCAATCGGGCGGGTACTTTAACGCCACCTGCCACCGCTTGACGCGCTTGCCTCGGTAGGCAGGCTGGATATCCGACTCGGACCTGCCAGCCTTCAGCATTTCCTCGTAGACGTCGAGGTCCTTCATCTCCGGGGCGAAGACGTCCGTGGCTCCTGCCGGCAGGCGCAATTCTGGGATAGGCCAGCCCACGGGAACGTGGTACTTCGCACAGCCGACCCCCACGGACACGAGAACCGCCAATGACACTAGAACGACCAAGGCTATAGCTGGACGCATATCGTGCCTCCCGCGGATATTCTACCGCAACGGGGCCGGGAGCGCTGGCATCCTGCCAGCATTCACGCGTCTCGCACCGCTACGCCGAGCGCGCCGCTTCAGCAATCACGCAGGATTCGGACGTAGTCCTCGGGGGCCAGCTCGATCTGCCGCAGGATCGCTCGCACTAGCGGGCGGTTCAGGGTCTTGCCACCGTGCCGCGGCACCACCGTGTACCGCCCGTCGGCGTGAACGTAGATCGCGTGACTGCCGGTTACCCTCTTCCTGCTGAAACCCAGGCCAAGTAGCAAGTCCTCCAT
>Ga0315284_10005849_pt1 | contig 17500 bp, 17 predicted proteins | sample YL17G09_16_MG_FD_203696 | JGI IMG/M metagenome (GOLD analysis project Ga0315284, IMG submission 203696) | Sediment microbial communities from Yellowstone Lake, YNP, Wyoming, USA - YL17G09_16 | ecosystem: Environmental > Aquatic > Freshwater > Lake > Sediment | place: USA: Wyoming | collected...
GCGGCAGTATTACCTCTTCCGGCGGCGGGCCCCTCGCAGGTGTCACCGTCTCTCTAACCGGAGCCAGGAACGCCAATGTTCAGACCGCCGCGAACGGTTCGTTTGGGTTTACCGATGTACCCGATGGCTCCTATACGGTAACTCCACTGCATGCGGATTATACCTTCCTGCCGTTATCTCAGTTGGTCACTGTCAGCGGCGCTGATATCTCCGGCATCTCGTTCACCGGAACACCCGGACTGAAAACCTACAGTATCACCGGTTCAGTTGCCGATTCAGACGGCTCTCCCCTCGCAGGTGCCGCCGTCTCTCTGACCGGAGCAAGGAACACTACTGTTCAGACCGCTGCGGACGGCTCGTTTGGGTTTGCCGATGTACCCGATGGCTCCTATACGGTAACTCCACTGCATGCGGATTATACTTTCCTGCCGTTGTCTCAGTTGGTCACTGTCAGCGGCGCTGATATCTCCGGCATCTCGTTCACCGGAACACTCATCCAGAGGACACACAGCATCTCCGGGGCTGTCACAGATACCAACGGGACACCGCTCGAAGGTGTCACCGTCTCCTTGACCGGCCCCAGGATTGCTACCGTCCAGACTGATGATAACGGCTCATTTGGGTTTTCCAATGTACCCGATGGCTCCTATACGGTAACTCCACTGCATGCGGATTATACCTTCCTGCCGTTGTCTCAGTTGATCACTGTCAGCGGCGCCGATATCTCCGGCATCTCATTCACTGGAACACCCATACTGGTAACATCCACAGTCAGCGGCAGTATCGTCGACTCCGGCGGTGCACCCATCGCGGGCATCACGGTCACCCTGACCTGGGAGGTCTCTCTGACCGGATTGACCACCATGACTACCGTTACTAATGACAGTGGCATATTCGCATTCTCCGGCGTTGCCAACGGTGTCTATATCGTCACAGCCGTCCATGACGTTTACCGTTTTACTCCCGAAACCATTCCGATACAGGTCAGCGGGCAGGATATTACCGGCCTGCTCTTCTCCGCGGTCGCCTCAACTTTCACTGTATCGGGCAGGATCACCAATGCTGCAGGTACCGGTGTCCCCGGTGTCACGCTCCTGATGGCCAGCCCCGTTCTGGTCGCCAGCCCCATAACGAAAACGTCAGTAACTGATGTTAACGGGAATTTCATCTTCATGGACGTTCCTTCTGGCACCTACACGCTGACTCCCACGCTTGCAGGGTATGTATTCAGCCCTGTAACCCTCCCGGTCATCGTGGGCACTGCCGATGTCGCAGGACTCAGCTTCACCGCAGTTCCCAACTTCTCGCTGTCCGGTCGGGTCACCATGTCCGGCTCAGGATTTGGGGACGTCCTTGTCCTCCTGACCGGCGGTTATACGGCTCTCACCGACAGTGACGGGTACTACATGGTCCAGGGCCTGCCGAACGGAATGTACACCGTCGCGGTGCAAAAGACCGATTACTCATTTGGCCCGGTCACGCAGACCGTCACCATCGCCGGGAGCAATGTGAGCGGTGTAAACTTCGCGGCGATATACACGCCTCCTACTTTCCGCGTCTCGGGCACTGTCAAAAAATCGAACAACGAGATTATTCCCGGTGTTACCATTACTCTGGTGGGCGCCCAGACATTTACATTTACCACATCCACCGGCGCCTATAATTTCGGTGGCGTTACTGCAGGCACATATATTATCACGCCGACAGCCCCGGGATATAATTTCAGTCCTGTCTCGCGGTCAGTTACCGTCAGCGGAGCCGATGTCGTCGTTGAACTGTTCATCGGAACCCCGTATGCTTCGATCACCGGCACAATTCTCACTTCCCTCGGCCAGCCGGCGCAGGGTGTGACAGTATCCATTGCGGGCGTTATTTCCCCGGTCACGACGAATTCGTCGGGTGTGTTTATTTTCCCTTCAGTTCCCAACGGCATATTCACCATCACCCCGTCGAAATCCGGTTATGCATTTTCACCACTGACGAGGACTGTGACAGTGAGCGGAGTAAATGTAACAGGTATCAATTTCACCGCCACACAGCAGACGTTTTCTATTTCCGGCACGATCCTCGATAGCTTCGGCTCGCCGGTGCAGGGTGTGACAGTCTCCATTACGGGCGTTATTTCCCCGGTCACGACGAATTCGTCGGGTGTGTTTATTTTCCCTTCAGTTCCCAACGGCGTATTCATCATCACACCATCGAAATCCGGTTATGCGTTCTCGCCTCTCACGAGGACGGTGACAGTCAGCGGAGTAAATGTAACAGGTATCAATTTCACCGCCACACAGCAGACGTTCTCTATTTCCGGCACGATCCTCGATAGCTTCGGCTCGCCGGTGCAGGGTGTCATAGTTTCCATTAAAATCGGGGGGTTGGCCAAGATCGCAAAGGGCGCGAATGAGATCAGTGTGGGCTTCGAGGTTACGACTGACGCGTCGGGTGTGTTCACATTCACCGGCGTATCCAACGGAACATACATAATCTACCCGATGAAAACCGGCTGTACGTTCGATCCCGAATACAGGAACGTGACGTTGAACGGCGCCAATATGACGGGTATCGATTTCACCGTGACATCGCAGACATACACCGTAACAGGTACGATTCTCAGTTCCCTCGGTCAGCCGATGCCGGATGTCATTGTTTTCCTTTTTACTGGCCCCCCCCAGGTTGCGAAGAACGTGGAGTCTGATGTAGACGGTTACCCTACCGCTGTGACTGACGCTTCCGGAGTGTTCACTTTCACCAGTATTACCAACGGAACTTATACAGCCGTCCCGATGAGAACCGAGTATATGTTCGATCCACAATACAGAAGCGTGACGGTGAATGACGCCAATGTGACCGGTGTCGATTTCACCGCTTTCGCCCTCCGCACCATAACGGGGACTATTACTGACTCTTTAGGCAATCCTTTGCTTGGCATCGTTGTCACCCTTTCCGGCACGGATTTGCCGTCAACAGTCACCGATTCGAACGGTCTGTATACATTCTCTTACATTCCGGACGGCATTTACATGATCGTCCCCATATCCGATACCTATACCTTCGACCCGGTATTGCGCGAAGTGAACGTCAGCGGCACTGATGTCACCGGTCAGGACTTTACAGCCGGATATACCATCTCGGGGACCATTACAGACTCCTCAGGCTTACCAGTAGCGGGCATCGAAGTCGCTCTCAGCGGCAGGGACTCACCTTCAGAATTCACCGATCCAAACGGTGTGTATACTTACACAGACATTCCGAGCGGCTATTACACAATTACCCCCGTGTCCGGTGATACCTATTTTACCTTCTACCCGGAATCGCGGGAAGTGACCGTAATCAGCTCGAATGTTACAGGCCAGGACTTCATCGCATCGACCGGATCGATCATAACGGGTACTGTATATAACAACATAAACGAAAACCCGCTCGCCGATGTCGAGATATATTATATCGTTAACGGCGACACGTTCTTCGTGATCACCGACGGAAACGGTTTCTATATCATCGCCGATCTTGAAAATGGCTCGTATACCTTAACCCCCCAATATGGTTACTTTGAATTTTACCCCTACTCCCTACCTGTCTACTTCGAAGGTTATGGTGTCATCACCCAGGATTTCTGGGGTACCCCATATTATAGCATTTCCGGAACAGTGACCTTCGACGACGGTTTGACGCCCATACCCGATGTGTTGATCCTACTCGGAGATGACGTTTACAATGCTAACACCGACGAGAACGGCTATTATGTATTCGAGTTTATACCCGAAGACACTTATTCCATTTCGGTCAGTAAAGACGGATTCACCTTTACCGGGCCTGAAAATATCACCGTTTCCGGAGGTAATTCGGAAGGCAACGATTTCATCGGCACAGTATTACTGCCTTGATAAACCCATATGTGTATCCTTAAGAAAACCGCCTCCTGTGGTGGAGGCGGTTTTTTTATTGATGCCCGGCAACTAACAGTTGATAACCTCATGAAAGTGCCGTATCTTATGAATATGATTCAGTGCTCTGTCTCTGGCGATTTCGAGGGAGGATATATCATGAACACTATGATCGGCAGAAATTTCATGGAATACACGCGGTTCGAACATCTCGCTCCGACCGACCAGATGAAAGGGCTCCCTCAGCCACCGCTCGAACTCCCGTTCGATAGATCGTGGAAAATCGTCAGCCTGCCCGACCCAAAAACAGTCAATATCGAACCCGTTACTGTGAAAGATGCAATCATGCGCCGTGAAAGCATCAGAAGCTACGCGGATACGCCTCTTTCACTCGGGGAGTTGTCATTTATCCTGTGGTGCACGCAGGGGGTCAAGGATGTCATCGAGGGAAGCGCAACATTCCGGACTGTCCCGTCGGCAGGCGCCCGTCACGCCTTCGAAACCTGGTTGCTTGTCAACAATGTCAGAGACCTCGAAGCGGGACTCTACCGGTACTCGGCGCTCAGGCACGTTCTCGGCTTCATCACCTCAGCCGACACCTGCGCCGACAGGTTATTGGAAGGCTGTATGAACCAGAGGTTCCTGCTTTCAGGAGCGGCCATGTTCATCTGGACCGCGGTGACGGCGCGTATGACCTGGCGGTACGGCGACCGTGGATACCGTTACCTGCATCTCGACGCCGGGCATGTGTGCCAGAACCTCTATCTCGCGGCCGAAACGATCGGCTGCGGTGCTTGTGCGGTCGGGGCATTCTACGACGAGATCATGAACGCTGTGCTTGGCATTGACGGTGTTGAACAGTTCGTGATTTATCTCGCCGGACTGGGGAAAAAGAAGGGCTGATGCCTTGTGTGCTTCGTGTTACCTATTTCTCTTCCGCCCCGCTCAATCGAAAGGAACGCTCTTCATGAGCGAAAAGAGCATCTACTTCATCATCGGCAGAAAACTCGGCTGGTGGCTCGCCACAAACAGGGACGCGCTTGTGCGTCAGGCTGTCGTGGGCGTTATCAGGAAACTGCCCGGCGTCTCGTGGCTCATACGGTTAATACGCTGAGTACTCTCACCTCTTCAATCCGAAATCCGCAATAGAAAAGCACTCAGGCCATCTCCCACTGCCTGCGTATGAGAGCCGCCGCAGCGGGTATCAGGATGAGCGGATCCCCTTTCGTCCCGCATTCGAGACTGATATAATCATGGTATCCGATGATCTTGAGCCCCCTGAATCCGTCTGTATAATCGTCCCCATCGTCCTCGCCAGGCATGTTTCTCGTCTTCCTGCTCGCGATGTGGACATGATGGAGATATGAGCCGGCCGAGAGAAATGCGCCCATGTCGCTCGTCTCCTCCCAGGTCATGTGCCAGAAATCGCCCATACAGCAGATCGCCGGGCTATTCACATCACGGCAGATCGCCGCCGCGTCCGCGACAAGCCTGAGGAAATACGCCTCATTGCGGTTGAGCGGTTCGAGGAGGATGCGCGAGTTCACCCGTGTACCATGCTCACCAAGCTCGCCGAGGAGGTCGACGAGCATCGACCGCGCCTCCTTGTGTTCAAGCTGGGGCTGGTTGTTGAACGCGGGCACGATGATAAGACCAGTCGAGCCCAGCGCCCCGGCGGCGGTCATAATACGTTTCATCGACTCGACCGCCTTACGCCGCTCCGCCTCATCGGGCGATATGATGACCCCTTCAAATCCGGCACAGATGGCACTCAGTTTCACCGTGCGCCCGCCGAGAGATTTTTCGAGCTCCGTGACGCGCTCAGGGAGGTCGCGACCACCCGGCTCCATGCCGGTATACCCGTGCTTTTCGAGGAAATCGAGTTTCCCGTTCAGGTCCTTGATGGGTATCCGCCCCTCCTGGCATGAGAGTTTGAGCACTGCATCGCAGGGAGGATCGGGAATGGTGAGAGCCTCAGCCCGCATGGCGGCCAGCCCCGTCGAACCAGCCGCGGCCGCCGCTTTCATGAATGTCCGTCGCTTCATACTCATCGTTCTTTCTCCTCAGGTGAGGATTATTCTTTCTCTTTTCCGGGAACCGGGACGATAGGCGCGTTCGCGTACGCCACCGGACCCAGCGCGTATTCCGCCGGACCGAGACGAAGGTCGGAATCGAGCATTTCCTGCCAGGTCGTCTCTGCACCGGTATACGCCGAGATGCGCCCCATGATGCCGACAAGCGTCGATTCCGCGGTATTTACCGCCTCGTTGTACGGTTCGCTTGTCCGTATGGAGGTGACAAGGTCAATGTGCTCCTGGAGGTACGGGTTGTTCGGCTCTTTCCCCCCTTCACCGGGATCGAATTTCCAGGCGACCGTGCCGTCCGGCTTGAAAATGGTATCGCTGCAGTTCGTCGATCCCTTCGTTCCGACTATTAATTCCGACACATCGTTGGCGCACCCGTTGATCTGGCGGCACATACTGTGCAGGTGCATGCCGTTCTCAAATGTGAAATCGACGCTGAAATTGTCGTACTGGTCTCCGGTGACCCTCCGCTGCCGTGACCCGAACCCGACCGCCCTGACCGGGTGAGCTCCGGTGAACCAGTTTATAATATCGATATTGTGGACATGCTGCTCCACGATATGGTCACCGGATAGCCAGCACCAGTTGACCCAGTCGCGGATCATCCACTCCATGTCCGACCAGCCCTGCTCACGGGTGCGGAACCAGAGTTGGTTCTGATTCCAGTAGCAACGGGCTGAGACGATGTCTCCAATGGCTCCTTCTGCGACACGGCGATAGGTTTCTACATACTGTTTCTGATGGCGTCGCTGGGTGCCTGTCACAACGCTCAGGTTTTTCGTCCGCGCCTGCCCCGCGCTTTCGATGATACTCCTGATGCCGGCAGGGTCAACCGCCACCGGCTTTTCCATGAATATATGCTTGCCTGCTGCGACCGCGGCGGCCATGTGTTCATGCCGGAAATTCGGCGGCGTAGCGAGGATGACCACGTCCACGCCTGAATCGATCACCTTCCGGAAGCCGTCGAAACCCACAAAACAGTTCTCAGCCGGGATAGTCACGTTTTTTTTCGTGCTGAGTTCCTCGCGGGCCATGTCCACCCTGTCCTGAAAGACATCGGCTAGTGCGGTGATTGTGAGATTCGGTCCCGCATCGAGAAAATTAATCATTGCTCCCCTGCCCCGTCCTCCGCACCCGACGAGACCGACTGTGAGTTCCGGCCCGTCCGGCGCCTTTTCAAGCATTACCGGGATGTCAACCTTTTTCTGCGCCTTGCCGCACCCGTTCGCAAGAGCGCCTGCCGCAAGCGCGGTTCCCGCCCTGCCTAAAAACGTACGTCGTGATTGTACTCCCATGACCTTTCTCCTCTCGATAGGGTGTCTGACAATATGGTGAAAAAAAGTGTCCCCTAAAAGCCTGGTGAAAAATATCATCTGTGTAGATACATGCTGTCAAGGGTCAGCACGAAGTGCTGATTTACATGCCCTTGACAGCAAATAAACAACATATTTCATTATCGGGCGCGTGAAAAAAAATACCTTTTCACCGCCCTCCTGAATTCAGTTGTGTACTGCCTGTGTCATCGCCGCCGCCGGGGACTTATTCCCTCTTCCACCCTCCGCGTATTCACGGACTATCCGGAAACCCGCATCGCGCACGTCCGAATACCACCAGACACTCTTGGGGGACTGCGGGTCTGTGAGAAGCCACCGGTCGTTCTGTGTATGGTCACGAGCGGCGGAGCGCAGGTCGATGGGATCACCCGCGTACGAACCGCCGCGAACCACATGCTCGGTTCCAGAGTCAGGCCCGCGGGGGTTCTCTATTGGCCCGGCACTTCCGTACACAGCGTATGCATCGGAGGTGTACCAGTCGAGGCAGAATTCCCTGACATTGCCGAGCATGTTGTAGAGCCCCCAAGGATTGGGATTGTTGACATAGGGAAGCCCGGTTTTGTTGCCGCTCGACCGCTCAAAGTACACAAAGCTGTCGATCACAGCGTCTTCTGTGCCGAACAGTCTGTTTTTCCATGATTTTCCGGTCAGCCTGGCGGGGTCGTCCCCAAAAAAATACGCGCCCCCGGTGCCAGCGCGACAGGCATATTCCCATTCCGCCTCTGTGGGGAGCCTGTACATTGTGCCGGTTTCCCGTGACAGCCACTCGCAGTAGACCATCGCCGCATTGTGGGTCATGGTGATCGCCGGGCGGAGTCCCCTGCCCCATCCCTGGTCAGGCGCGCCGTACGGTGGTGTCGGCCCGCTGATGGCATCCACACCCCCCGTGAGAACTGATGACGATGCGGTTTTGAGATCGTCTTTCCCGGGAGTTGCCGTCCGAGCGTAGAAAACCTCGAACTCACGCCAGGAGACCTCAATCTCCCCTATCCAGAAAGGGCTCAGTCTGACCGTGAGACGCGGTTCCTCGTCCTCCTCATGGTAAGCTTCTGTCTCCGGGCTGCCCATGAGGAATTCACCGCCGGGGATGGCGATCATGTTGAAGGTGACATCGGACCCCGGGATGGTCTCGGTATAATTGACGAATTCGCCGGTGTCAGGTTGATAGGACGGTATCTTGATCTTTTCCTTCGCCAGTAGGTCGATTTCCTCGACCGGCGCCTCCTGGTAATGTCCGACAGTTATGTGGCAGTTGATGCAGTGTACCCGGTCGCTCATTTTCATGTAGTATTCATGCGCTTCGACCCCCTTCGGAGACAGGTTGAGGCTGTAGAGGTCGGTATGGCAGTAAAGGCACGCGCCGTCGAACGTGTAGGTCACCGCATGCTCCACCACGGACTTCGCCTCCCAATCGATGTTTTCGTTATCCTTGACCATGGTCGAAAAAGCATCCAGCACGCCAAACCGTGATTTCTCGTAAAAGTAATCGAGCCCCCCCGGCGGGAGATGGCATTCACGGCAGTGGACGACGACACCGCTTTCATTCTTGTAATGGGTCGACCGTTTCCAGGAATAGGTCGCCTGCGGGTGCATATGGCAGAGGGCGCAGAAATCGTCCGTCGAGGTATACTTGACGGCTTCTCCGCCAGCGAACACCACGCCGACTCCTATACCGATCCCTATGAAGAACTCAAACCTGTCATACGTCCTTTTGATACGGCGAAACAGACGAGATAACAATAAATCCTCTTTCCGATACCACCTTCTTTTCTATCGTCAATATGTGTCTTTCTCCTGTTCTTCCCGGCTACCCTTCTCCGAACACATCTCAGGCTACTCTCCACCATGAAAAAAAGGAAAAACGCCATGCTTCCTTCCCATCTCTTTAGCCTGCAAAAGGTGGGAGGGCTGATGTACGTGATGTCGGTGCTTCAAAACTCAAATATAAATTGTGTTACGATGTAATCCATACATTTTTTTCGCCGCAGCAGGTATCTCATCCGCTTTTTTCCGTTCATGTACCGGGTGACAACGTACTGCCTCACCGAAAAAAATATTGTGTTCGACTTTTTTTGACATATATTTACTCGTTGTAATAAAACATTTGCTCGATGTATATACAACGTCATAAATAATTGCGCATGATTGGGGATGGATGCCGAAACAAGTTCGGCATGACAGTGCAATTACCACGGTCACCCGGACTTGTTTCAGGGTCTTTTTGTTTAAATAATTTTGTCACCATATATAGTATTAATCTCAACCTTTATGAGGATTTCTATGACCGATTTAAGAAAAAAAATCCAAGACGCTCCCAGAAAAACCATTCTCGAAATTGTAGATAGACTGGAACAGCAGGTAGCAGATTTCAGCCGCTTTAAGGAGGAATACACTTACTACCGTTCGAAGTTCATGGAGAGCGAGACAAAATTTTCCCTCATCGTGCAGAATATCCCCGATGTTATCTATGTGCTCGACTCACAGGGTGTTATCAAGTTTATCAGCAATGTTGCGACCGGATACGGATATTCGCCGGAAGAGCTCAATCGGCACCAATATCATGGAGCTTGTGCATCCTGAAGACCGTGAACGGGCACAATACCATATCAACGAGCGGCAGACAGGAGAACGGAGCACGAAATCCTTCGAGCTACGGCTGGTCGCCCGAAACAGCGACATTATCCCGATAGAGATCACATCGCGTGATGTGGAATGCCAGCTGACATTCCAGATTTTTGCAATGGGTACTTACGAAAAGAATAACGGGCATAGTTTCATCGGCACTGTCGGTGTGGCGAGAGATATCACCGAAAGGAAGATGCTTTACACTGAATTCCACCGCATTTTTGACACAAAGAGGAAAACTTCCCAACTGATCCCGATCTGCTCAAACTGCAAAAACATCCGCGATAACGACAATAAATGGCATCAGCTGGAGTATTATCTCTTTTCGCTTTTCGATCTGCGGTTCACTCATTCAATCTGTCCGGACTGCATGCAAGAAATGTACAAAAGCCTCGATATTCCTCCCGAGTAGCTACGCACTTTTACCGGATCCAAAATGATGGGTCAATCGATTGTTCTCGACAGATTTCTCGGTAAAAAGTATTTACATGTGCATTTCTTTCTGTATAAGGTTGGTTTATTCATGATCCCTCTGCATCATGGTATATGTATCTGTATGATTAAGGACTTGTGTTTTTATTTCAGTAAGAAAACATGCCCCGCGGTGAACTCATCAGTAAGCTTCATACACTGAATTTTACCGCAGATGAACCGAAAAGAAAAATCCAATAAAAAAGCCTCCGAAATGGAGGCCGAGTGTGCTCGCCTGTTGAAAGTATTTTATTATATTATAGCCAGTTTGTCAAGGAGAATGTGAGTATGACACCCCTGTATGCCAAACTTACAGAAAGAAGATGATAAAGTTGTGAAATCGGATGCGATGGAATGAATGCACCCCTTAAACAACCTCGACCGTAATCTCCTTCCCTATTTTCTCGCGATAGGATTCCTCGATTTTCTCGACAAAATGATCAACCACCCAGGACAGAGAGTCCGGCGGCGAGCTGACTACGACCCGGTCATCCTCAGCGGCTATCAGTTTGAGCGGCTCGATGAACGCGGAAAAAGAATTTTCGTTCATGTTCTCACGGAGGTCCTCGACGACTGCCCTCCAGGTCTCGACCGCTTTTTCATCGAGATTACTGGCCGACTGTTCCATCTCTGTCTCGGCTTTACGTTTCAGGGCTTCCTGCTTCTCACGGGCAAGGTCCTTTTCCCCGGCCACATCCTTCAGTTCCTTGATCAGGTCCTCCATCGCAAGATGCATGGTGTGCTTGATGAGCGAGAAGCTTTCAGGCCGCGAGCGCGAATTCTTAAACGTCCACCGTACCGCATACCGTATGTCATCGGACGAAAATCCGGATTTGATCATCTCGAAATAATCAATGAGAGATTTACGGTACTGCGATCGTGAAACTATGCTGAACCCGATGGAATCATAAAATTCGTCGATAATGTCAACTGCATGCGCGAGGTGTTTATTATTCATGTATGTATATATGTTTTTAGGAAGCGCACCACCCTGTTTCAGGAGGACGTAAATGCTTGAGCCGGAAAAATATATAGATTGTATATCAATTCCTTGACCTCCAGAAAACACATTCTCGGTGTCAAGATTTTTGAGGTCTCCCTCATATTTTCTGTCAGTATCGGCTGTTTGGTCTCCGGATGGTAACAGAGCAGAAAATTGACCGTCTGATATACCATACGGCTCAGTCAGACTGTCAATATTTTGACCTCTATTGGTTGAACCGGTAGTATTGACCATATAATTATTTACCATGCTGATTTCAGAGGGTAAAAATATTCGATAAACGGTCGCTTTATGATAGTCACTGAACTGCTTTTTAATACAGCCGAAAGACTCAAGCTCCTTAATTGCCTTTCTGACAGTCTGGAGGGAAAGGTTGCAAGCAGTTGTGAGTTTCGGCAGACTTTCCGCGGCCCAATTCCTGTTCCATCCGTATGACTGACGGTACAGGCGGATATAGACTGCCTGCGACGATGGTGAAAGATGCCTCAGAAGGGTATCGGAAACATCGTTATGCAGTTTACAGTAATTTGAATTGATATTGATGGAGTCGGAAAGGCCGTCGGAATCACGAAGCGAAGGATGGCGCCGGTGGGTTTCACGGTCGTGGACCTTCCCTTTCACTGTTCGTAAAACCGGGCTAACTTTCTTTTCAGCGGGCACATCAGAGGTAATGACGGCCTGCGACGATTCAATATTTTCACTCTCAGTACTGTCATCTGTATTGTGAGTGGTTTTTGCATCTTTTTTTTGGTCATGTACCTTCACATCCCATGGATGAGCAGGACGGGACTTACGGATCAAGGGTTTTCTTTGTGCAACGTTTGAATCAAAATTATCATTCATAACGTGCCTCACTTACTATGAACAGCAGAAAAACAAACGAAAAGTCATTTGAATGAAATATACTATAGCAACAATAATATGATAAGTACTATCAATACAAAAAACAATACGAAATATATTGCACGTCAAATTATATTATAATATATATTATCAGTGTAACAATACAATAGTAAATATTAACAGTCTAATATTTGCTATTATATAAATAAATTGTTTAATACTACAATAGTATATGTTATTATTACAAATTTATTATTGATACTCTAACTGGTAATATTATTGACAATTAATAAATGCTATAGTATATATTGACAGTCTATAAATATCCTTTCAAAAATTAAATATCTCGTTCACCAATTTGTTGATATCGTGTGCCGCCCGTGAATTGGGTGCTATCTCGAATATCGATTTTCCCTGTGCAGTCGCGTCGGAAAGAGTAGTATTCTGGCGAATCAACGTTTCGCAGACATATTCTGAATAATTCTTGCGGATGGCGTCATGGCTACGGATGCAGATGTTCATGCTTTCGTTGTAACGGTTCAGGAATATCCAGATATTATCGAGCGCATAATCGAAATCGTCCTGTATGTCCTTGAGCGTTTCGAACAGTATCTTCAGTCCGTCGTAACTGAGAAAATCTGCGAGAACAGGAACGAGGAGATCGTCCACCGCAAGAATGGCGTTCAAATTCAGGAGGCCTATATTAGGCGGAGCATCGAGTATGATGAGGTCGTAACTGTCCTCGATGCTTTCGAGCGCGCGGCGAAGCTTGAATTCACGGGCATGAAGATTTGTCAGGGACAGCTCGATCGGCGAAAGTCCGAGGTTCGCCGGTATCAGTTCGAGGGTGGGGAGGGAAGTCGAAGCGAGGACGCTCTGGATAGGGTCCTTGTTGATGATAACGTCGTACAGAGTCTTCGAGAACTCCTCGGGGTTACGACCGAGACATTTCGTGAGATGACCCTGGGGGTCGAGATCGACCATAAGAACCTTGAATCCCAGTTGAGCGAGCTTATAACCGTAATTGGCACTGATGACGCTTTTCCCGGTTCCGCCCTTGAAATTGAGAAAGAGCTGTTTACGTTTTTCGGTTGCGGGGGAGGGAATGTTCATGGTAGCCCGGAAGTCACGGAGATCTTCTGTTGTATAGTACCGGTACATGGTTTTGCCACGTTTCACCCGTTTCGCCTTGTTGGTCTTTCCTTCCTTTTCCCACTTGTATATCACCGATTTTGATACGCCGAGAAGAGATGCGAATTCACTGATGGTGAACAGCCCGTCTTTCATTGTTTTCCTCATTGTGTGTATATGGTACCGATGAAAAGTATATTTATTTCAAAAAGTACTATAGTAATGGTTCAATAAAGCACTAAAACATATTTTAAAATAAAGTTCTAAGTCAAATTTATGATTAAATCATGTAATAATATTGTATATGACAACCAAATTCTTATTTTTTCAAATAATAAGTTCTATAATATATAATATTAATATCAATTAAGCATGAATTCTGTAATATATACTGTATAAACTATCTATATATTTAAAAATTCTCTTGAAATGTGTTTAATGATATAGTTTGTTTGTTTAAAATTATATTTGACTATAGTATATTAGACAATTATACATCTGTCAAGAGAAATTTAGAGTCAATAGTATCTGCAGGATAAAAAAATTGTAGTTTAGGATGTCAGTGGATATGTTAACAGTGGATGAATCCTGATTACAGCCTTTCCCGCCGTTCTACAACCCTTCCTATGAACCGGACATCTTCAGGATCGAGAACTTCTGGATCAAAGTGTTCATTTTCCGGTTGCAGAAGAATTTTTCCGTTGTCAAGGAATATGATCCTCTTGAGCGTGTGCTCGTCGTTATGGACAGTGACCGCTGCGATGGACCGGGATACAACCTCGGTGTTCGGGGAGACGATCACAATGTCGCCTGAATTGATGCGGGGACTCATGCTATCTCCATCGACAATCAGGGCGAACGCATTGGGGTCAGTGATATCGCCTCGGTCGATGAACTCGAACCCGAAACCGGCAGGGAATTCCCCATCGGTGTATGACTGGGGAAAGCCGCCCGGTATCTTTGAGAGAAGCGGTAGCCGGTCGGGTCGTACCGGTGTTCCGGACAGAAGATAATCGGTGGTGGTGTTCAGCGCCCGTGATAGCCTGACGAGCGCCCGGGCGTTGGGTATCTTTATACCCCGCATATAATTACGGATTGCGACCTGGGTCAGCCCTGTCATACGTGAGAGTTCGGCTGCATTGGCGATCCCTCGTCTGTTCATGAGGTAGATGATTCGTTCCTTGAGTTCCATGGGCGGCCCCTGATTACTTGAATCCGAATTTTTGCAGACGCTGTTTGCGTTTCTTGGCTTCTTCTTCTATCTCCTTGTGCCGCTTATCATCAATCTTCTGTTGTTCTGCATGCCATGCGGCTTCATCTTCCATCATTTTCCGTTCCTGTTCCTCCTTCTTTTTCTGGATGCGGTCACGCTTTTCTTTACGTTCTTCGGGCGTTTCGATTCCCTTATCCTTGCAGTACTTCAGGAACTCGTTCAGGCTGATGTTGAGCTGTGCTGCTGCAGCCTCGGATGAATGAGCTGTTTTTGCCGCGTTCACCGTTATGATAATGAACCGTCTGACCTCAACCTGACGGCGCAGGTTTATCCGGGCGTTCCACAAAAAGATCACCAGGAGCGCCAATGCGAACAGGTTCAACACAATGACAATGAACAGGAAGTCAATGAGCATTGAGTACATAAACCTGACACCTCCGCTCGTTATGCGGAGAATATAATTACATAACAAACGTTATGCAAGTCTTTTTTTTAAAATTGTCGGTATCGTTTTCAAACAGGGACTTTATCTGGCCGCAGCGTGAGGACAGGAAGAGTATTTTTTAATAAGTGGGAAAAAGCTACCCGTTCAATACGTCGCTGCTCTGCCAGAAGGTTCGGGCTTCATGGCGACTATTGTGTCTCCTGAAATAGGGGAGGGTGTATTCATTGTCCAGACAGTCATGAAGAAAGGTTCTCAATCCGTTGTCCGCTTCTTCATCGGGGTCGAAATCGATCACATCGGCGCAGACAGCGAGGGCATCCAGGAATCTGCCGGCCATGTGGGGATTTTCTCAGGGCAGATGTATGGCGCATGTGGGAGGATCAGTCAGGTTGAATCTGCCGAAAGGATGACAAAAATACCTACGGTCAATCGCACCGGTATAGATGTGGTCGATTCCGTGCTTCATGAACGGACACAGGTCAACTGCGTCAAGCCTGAAAGGATTCAGTACTTTTTTCATGGCGCCTCGGACCGAAAGCGATCCGCTGTCCACCAGAAACGATGCAAGAAATAAACCTGCAAGTTCAGTAAAATCCCTGCGGGATAGCGTACTGGACATAACCCCGTGTCCTTCCGGTGTAAAGTTTCAATAACCAGCATGACGGGTGCATACAAAACAATGCGGAAACCGGAGGTGATTGTCAAGTAACAATGTGAGGCAGAGGTGGTAGAAGATTTTAAATGCAGGAACTATATATAAAATGTGAAATAGAACCATTTTGAAGATCATTATGATGTGATGCTCGTCACATCCGGTGAAAAGGGAGTGCTTGTGGCCGCTCGGGAAAGTAAAAAAATCACCTTGACAAATCGCCGAATCGTGATATGTATACACACACAAACGTCAAACAGCAGACATGTCCGGCAGAAACAGGATTTCCGGCAATACCATTGCAGGGAGGACGTTATGAAAAGAATGGATAGAGTGTATGTGGTTATCTGCCTGGTAACCGCAGTGTTGGTGCCTCCCGCATGTGGGGAACCATCTCAGACAGAAAGGGGGACTGTAAAGATGACGTTGAAAATCGAGAGTACTGCGTTCGATGATGGCGGCATGATCCCTTCGAAATATACCTGTGAGGGTACCGATATTTCGCCGTCCCTGACATGGGGCGAACCGCCGGAGGGCACGAAGTCGCTCGCGCTCATCGCTGACGATCCCGATGCCCCAGCGGGGACCTGGGTTCACTGGGTCGTGTATAACATTCCCCCGGACCGGCGGGGACTTGCGGAAAATTTCCCGAAGAGCGGCTCGCCGGGGGACGGAATCCTTCAGGGAACGAACGATTTCGGCCGCACCGGGTACGGGGGACCCTGCCCGCCATCGGGAACCCACCGTTATTATTTCAGGCTCTATGCGCTCGATACCGTTCCCGGGCTCGGCGCCGGCGCAACGAAACGGCAGCTCCTCGAGGCGATGAAAGGTCATGTGCTCGCCGAAGGGCAGCTCATGGGGAAGTACAGGAGGCGGTAAATATGTAGTTGGCAAATGATTGTTTTACATATAAAACAGAGTTCACCGGGAGCATCAGCGATCAAGTGGTATGACTGGTTCTGCCTTCAATAAATACAGGGGTCAAGTATGGACAGAACCATATCAAATACGTCATCAGAAGCCCTTCCGATAAGTTCGGCTTTACGGGCATGGAAATCAACGGACTTCACCTGTTCAACCATAACGAATCCTCTGACATCCGGGTCGTTAGTGACGGCCACATGAAAAGGGTAACCTTGATCGGTGTTGGTTATGGGACATACGATTGCAAGCTCTGTTTTTTTGTTAAATAGGGTGTTACTCACGACAAGCGCAGGGCGGCGGCCTCTCTGTTCATGACCAGACTTGGGATCAAAGTTGAGGGTAATGAAATCCCCTTTTTCAGGAACGTATTTTTTCACCTACCAGACCTCTCTGCCGACTGGTTCACCCCAGTCAACTTCTCCGGGCTTGTAGTTCCTGGGTATGCGTGAGACAAGTTCTTGCAGACTCTGCCTTCCGCGTATGCGTCGTGCGGGTGCAATGACAATCATGCCGTCCCGTGCCGCTACAGCGACCTCGGCACCAACCGAAAGGCGGGCTTCCTCAAGCACCTGCCTGGCAAGACGCACTCCCTGGCTGTTTCCCCATTTTTGAATTTTTGTAACCATAGCGTTACCTCCTGTATATATCCGAAGTATAGCCAACAGGGTATCCTGTGTCAAGTCAATTTGAGGAAGAACGCTGGAAGTAAGCAGTTGCTATTAACTGTCAGTTGGAATTACTTGTTCTGCCACTTTTTCTCACTTCCCTCGAACCGCCAACTTTGACTCTAAGGTTGTGATTAGAGTATCTATAGGGCTGCGATAATGAGGATTTAAACAGTTGGCTCCTAATTGGATGCATGCATCAGCGATCGTACGTTTGAGTTTCATC
>Ga0315284_10005851_pt1 | contig 17496 bp, 9 predicted proteins | sample YL17G09_16_MG_FD_203696 | JGI IMG/M metagenome (GOLD analysis project Ga0315284, IMG submission 203696) | Sediment microbial communities from Yellowstone Lake, YNP, Wyoming, USA - YL17G09_16 | ecosystem: Environmental > Aquatic > Freshwater > Lake > Sediment | place: USA: Wyoming | collected...
GCAGGTCCTCATGCCCCGGAAAGACCCGGGGCGGAACGATGACGCGTTCCGCCCCGGGTTGCAAGCCCGGCTCGTGCGGCCGGGCGCTGGCGCCGCCCCGGGCCGGAACCCGCGGCGGCGAGGGTCGGCCTACGGAGCGATCGTGGCGCCGCCCAGGGCCTGCAGCACGGTGTCGATCGGGTTGCCGAACGAGCCGCCCGTGCCGCCCGCGAACATCAGGGCGACCGGGTTGTTGCCGGTCTGTGTCACCGCCAGGGAGCCGGAATCGCCCGAGTTGATGAACTGGCCGGGGAACTGGATCTGGTTGACGAACGTGGCGACGCCGCCGGTGTACTGCACGCGGATGGTCACGTTGAGCGCCTGCACCGAGCCGGTGGTGAGCTTGGTGGTGCGGCCGGTCTTCTTGCAGGCCAGCCCGATGGTCGCCGGCACCGTCGCGGTGGACGGCGTGTAGCCGCCGGCCTGCAGGGTGGTATAGGCCCGGGTGGCGATGGGCAGCGCCAAAGCGGCGTCCACGGCGTTGTTGTTCGAGAAGCTGATGCTCACGGCGTTGGCGAGCGTGGCGCACTGTGCCGTCTGGGCGCAGCGCGGCTTGCCGTCGTAGCGGCCCGGGGCGTCGATGCGCTCGCCGGTGGCGCCGGCGTTCTCGCGCGCGAAGACGTGGTTGTTGGAGAGGAAGTAACGCGTGCCGCCCTTGACGACCACGCAGCCCAACGTGCCCGAGGCGCACTCCTTGTCATTGCCCGTCGAGGTGCCCATCTGCAGGGCGGTGCCGCCGCCCGGCTTGGCGTAGGGCACCACCGTGCCGACGAACCGCACCCGGGTCGGCACGCCCTCGACCTCGGCCGGCACCCCCGTGACTCCGTGCCGCTCCGTGTACACGAGAACGACCGGCTTGCCCTGCTCGTCGACCGAGGTGCCGGTGCCGATGACGCCGCCGTGCTTGAGCAGGGCGGGGGTGGCACGGTCCTGGACGGCGATGGCGGCGGCGATGTCGGGCCGCGTGGCGGCGGCCGGGCCGAGCGCTGCCGCCGGGTCGAGGTCCTGCGCGCTGACGGCCGCGCGGTCGGGGGCGGCGGGGTTGGTGCGGTCGCTGCTGCAGCCTCCCAGTGTCAGCACGGCGAGGGCGGCGGCGACGATCGAGAACATCGCGACGTAGCGGAAGGTGCGCATGGGGTACGGGCCTCCTCCGAACGGGAAGGATGCGAAACGTGGCTTCTGGCTACCGGTGAAGCTGCGCCGCCGCGGCCGGCGCGGGCGCGCCGGGAACGCGCCAGAGGGCCGGACGGCGGACAATCGACGTTAGCAGCGGGGCCGGGGGGCGGTCAACGGAAGAGGAGCCGAGGCCGGCCTTCCCGGCGGCTCAGAGCGACCACCCCTTCTGGAACCGGTCGGCGCGCTCGAGCAGCAACCGCCGCCACTGTGCGCGCTGCTCTGGCGTGCTGGTGTCGCGCAAGGTGACCACGTGCGTCACCTCGGGCGGCGCCCCGCGGGCGATGACGAACTGCTCCAGCCGCCCGTACTGGCCTTCGCGGGGGTTCATGACCAGGATCTCGTAGACGCCGTAGGGCAGGCGAAGATCGGTCACGCCACCGGGGTCGGACACGGCCTCGCGGGCGAAGACCGTCATCGGCTCGCCGCCGACGGGCAGCTTGCGCCCGACGGCCACCACCTGGGCCTTGCCCACCGGCTGCCCGTCCACCGTCCGGGCCTCGAGGTGCAGCAGCGTGCCCTGCATGTCGGCGAGCGGCTCGGGGCGGAAGTCGACGCTGGCCGGGCGCCCCGGGTCGAGCCGGGCCGGCAGTCCGAGCCGGCGGCCGTCGCGCAGCATGAGCCACACCATGGCGGGGCCGGCGGGGGCCGAGCAGATCTCGTAGTCGCCCACGCCGTCCAGCCGGCCGGGTGCTGCCGCCGTGGCCGTGTCACGCGGCGTCACCTGCACGGCGCCGTCCGAGAAGACGTAGCCGTCGGCCCACACGACGCGACCCCGCACGCACGCCGTCCGGTCCAGCAGGAGAGGCGGCAGGACCAGCGAATCGCGCGGCGCCACGGACACGAGGCGGGCGGGCCCGGCGGCGTAGGCGCGGGGCAAGCGGTCGCGCACCACGTCGAGCGACCAGCGGCCCGGCTCGACCGTCGGGAAGCCGTAGCGTCCGGCCGAGTCGGTCCGCGCCAGCAGGGTCTCGACGGCGAATTCCGGCTCGGTGGAAGTGAGGCTCAGGATCACGTCGGCCACCGCCGCGCCGCCGGCCCGCTCCACGATCAGCCCGGCGAGGCGGGCCGGCTTCCCGGAGGGCTTGCGGGGCGGGCGGGCCGGCACGGCCGCCGCCGCCGGCGCTGTCTGGCCGCGCGGCTGGGCGATGGTCTTGGGCGAGGGGGTTGACGCCTGGCCGCCCTGGCGCTTCTCGGCCCAGTCGGCGGCCTGCTTGGCTGCGGCCGCGGCCTCGGCCCCGGCTTGCGCGCGGGCGGGTCGCGGGGCAGCGGCTGCCAGGAGCAGCAGGAGGGTCAGAACGGGCAGTGTCGATCGCACGGATCTACGGGACAGGCGAACCCGGAGCAGCATGGCCATCCTCCCTTACGGCGTGCCCCGGAGCGGGGCGACGCGCAGTGCCGATCGCCGGGCACTATAGCCCAATCCGCGGCCGGCCGGCAGCCGAAGCTGCCACGCGGTGCTATCCTGCGCAGCGGTCCGGCGCGCCGCGCCCGGCGGGTGTTCGACCGGCGGCCGCCCGGGAAAGGACTCCGCCATGCGCAGGTGGCCCCAGGTCGTGCTCGCCGCCGTCGCCGTCCTCATCGCCGGGGCGGCCCTCTTCTTCGTGCCGACGATCTGGGGCAAGCCCTGGTCCATCGACCACTTCTACCTGCGCGTCTTCGCCAGCTTCGCCCTGCGCCACCCGATGATGCTCTCGGGTATGGGCCTGCCGATCCCGCCGGCGCTCGATTTCTACTCCGACGACCTGGAGGACTTCTCCACCGCCGCCCTGGACCGCGAGCGGCGCGAGCTGGACCGCAGCCTGGCCATGCTGCGCAGCTACGACCGCTCCCGCATGAGCGCCAAGCAGCGGCTCTCGGCGGACGTGATGGAGTCGTTCCTCGTGGACATGCAGGAGATGGACCGCTTCCGCGACCAGAACTATCCGGTCAACCAGACCTTCGGCCTGCAGAGCATGCTGCCCGACTTCATGATCAACAGCCACCCTGTGCGGCGGCCGAAGGACGCGGAGAACTACCTGAAGCGGGTCGGCAAGTTCGGCGCCGCGGTGGACCAGATCGTCGAGCAGGTGCGCCGGCGCGAAGCCCGTGGCATCGTGCCGCCGCGCTTCGTGCTGACGCGCGTGCTCGCCGAGATGCGTGGATTCACCGGCGTGCCGCCGGCGGAGAACGCGCTCTACGAGGACTTCGCGGCCAAGGTCGACTCGCTCGCGGCGCTGGGCGCAGACCGCCGGGAGGCACTCAAGCGCCAGCTCGCCGACGGCCTCGAGAAGGTGGTCTATCCCGCTTACGGCCGCCTCATCGCCGTGTGCGCGCACCAGGAGTCGGTGGCCACTACCGATGACGGCGCCTGGAAGCTGCCCGAAGGCGCTGCCTACTATGCCGCCTGCCTGCGCCACCACACGTCCACGGACATGACGGCGGAGGCGATCCACGAGCTGGGCCGGCGCGAGGTGGCGCGCCTGCAAGCGGAGATGCGGCGCATCCTGCGGGCGCAGGGGTACGCGGCCGACAGCGTCGGCACGGCCATGGCGAAGCTGCAGCGCGAGCCGCGCTTCCTCTACGCTGACGACGACGACGGGCGCGGGCAGATTCTGGCCGACTACCAGGCGATCCTCGACGAGGCCAATCGGGGCGTGACGCCGCTGTTCGGAGCACGACCCAAGCAAGGCGTGGTGGTCAAGCGCGTGCCGGAGTTCAAGGAGACGACCGCGGCGAGCGCCTACTACGAATCGGGCTCGTTCGACGGCACGCGCCCCGGGGTCTTCTTCGTCAACCTGCGCCAGGTGGGGGACATCGCCAAGCCCGGCATGCGCACCCTCGCCTACCACGAGGGCATCCCCGGCCATCACTTTCAGATCACCGTGGCCCAGGAGCTCAGCGGCGTGCCGTTCTTCCGGCGAGTCATCCCGTTCACCGCCTACGTCGAGGGCTGGGCGCTGTACGCCGAGCGGCTGGCGCTGGAACAGGGCTTCCACAAGACGCCCTTCGACAGCCTGGGGGCGTATTCGGCGGAGCTCTTCCGCGCCGCGCGCCTGGTGGTCGACACCGGCATCCACGCCAAGCGCTGGACGCGCGAGCAGGCCATCGACTACATGCGCCGGACGGTGGGCGCGCCCGAGACGGCAATGACCGCGGAGGTGGAGCGCTACATCGTCTCGCCCGGGCAGGCGTGCGCCTACAAGGTCGGGCAGCTCAAGATCCTCGAGTTGCGCGAGCGGGCGCGGCGCCAGCTCGGCCCGCGCTTCGACCTCAGGGGCTTCCACGACGTGCTGCTCACCAACGGGGCGCTGCCGCTCCGCCTGCTCGAGCGGGTCGTGGACGAGTGGATCGAGAAGCGCGCCAGGGCTGCCGCCTAGGGATGGCGGCCGCGCCCGGAGGCGGCTGCGGCCTCCGGGCGCGGGGCGGCTACGGGCACTGCGTCTGCGTGCAGGGCGCCGGGATGGGCGCGCCGGGTGCGCCGCACAGGTATTCCGTCCGGAACACGTTGAGATCCGCCAGGTCCACGATGCCCGCACTGAGGCCCTCGCTCGCGAAGTCGCATGCCGGATCGAGGTTCGAGTACGGCGCCAGGCTGAGGAAACGGCGGCGGAACTCGTTCAGGTCGGCGAGACCCACGACGCCCAGCGGATTGCCGACGGCCGGCGAGAGGTCCACGGAGCGGAATCGGACGGTGGTCAGCAGGATTCCGTTGGCGCGGATCTGCACGTTCGGGATGGGGCTGCTGTTGATGCCCACCGTCGCCGGGTTGAAGGTCACGGCACCGGCGGCGTTAGTCACCGCCATGATCACGTTAAGGGTCGCGCAGTTCGGGGCGGTCTGGCCGCCGGACTGGGTAGAGTGCGCCTGCAGCCCGGTGCCGCCAAGGCTTATGGTCACCGTCACACCGGGAAGCGGGTTGCCGCCCACATCGTTGACGACCACCTGATACCCGTTCGCGAGTGTCGGGCGCACGAGGGCAAGCGGCAAGACGGGCAGGCCCCGGGCGTTGCCCAGCATCAGGTCCCCGTCGGTGGTCGAATTGACAGGGTCGGGGACCCCGGCCGCCGTGCCGATGCCGGCGAAGAGAGCGAGGGCCGCGGCTGCTAGGAAGACTCTGGAGACGAACGGGCTCATACATGCACCTCTCGGAAAGCGATGGGGACGAAACATCGGCGGAAGCGCACGCGATGAAGCGGGGTGAGTCTGGACGCGGGTCCTGCGTGTGTCAAGGCAAATGCTGCCGCGAGGGGGCCTGGCGCTCGCCCCGCCGCCCCGCTCAGGCCTCGTCGTCCTGCCGCTTCGGCCGCTGGTTGAAGGCGAGGATCTTCTTGCGCAGGCGGATGCTGGCGGGGGTGATCTCGACGCGCTCGTCGTCGTTGATGAACTCGATGGCCTGCTCGAGCGACAGCAGCCGCGGCGGGATCAGCCGGATGGCCTCGTCCGAGCCCGCCGCCCGGATGTTGGTCTGCTTCTTCTCCTTGGTGACGTTGACGTCGAGGTCCTTGGGCTTGGCGTTCTCGCCGATGACCATGCCCTCGTACACCGCCGTGCCGGCCTCGATGAAGATCTCGCCGCGCGGCTGCAGGTTGTAGATGGCGTAGGCGGTGGCGGTGCCGGCGCGGTCGGCCACCAGGGCGCCGGTGACGCGCGCCGGGATCGGCCCGTGCCACGGCTCCCAGCCGGCCGCCAGGTGGTTCATGATGCCGGTTCCGCGCGTGTCGGTGAGGAACTGGGAGCGGAAGCCGATCAGTCCGCGCGTCGGGATGCGGAACTCCAGGCGCACGCGGCCGCTGCCGTGGTTCACCATCCGGGTCATGACGCCGCGTCGCTCGCTGACCAGGGCGATGACCACGCCCTGGTAGATCTCGGGCACGTCGATGACCAGCTCCTCGATGGGTTCGACGCGCACTCCGCCCACCAGCTTGGTGACGATCTCGGGGCGCGACACCTCCATCTCGAAGCCTTCGCGGCGCATCATCTCGATGAGGATGGACAGCTGCAGCTCGCCGCGCCCGATGATCTTGCTTTGCTCGGCGGAGTCGGTCTCCTCCAGGCGCAGGGACACGTTGCCGAGCAGCTCGCGCTCGAGCCGCTCGCGCAGGTGCCGCGAGGTGACGTAGCGGCCGTCGCGGCCCGACAAGGGCGAGGTGTTGGGCCCGAAGACCATGGAGACCGTCGGCTCGTCGATGGCCAGCACCGGGATGGCGAGGCGGTGCTCGCGGTCGGTGATGGTCTCGCCGATGGTGATGTCGGAGATGCCGGCCAGGCAGACGATGTCGCCGGCGGCGGCCTCGTCCACCTCGACGCGCCGCAGGCCGTCGAAGGCCAGCAGCTTGGTCACCACCGTGTCCTGCGCGATGCCGTCGAGCTTGCAGACGGCGATCGGGTCGCCGACCCGCACGCGGCCGTTGACCACCCGGCCGACGGCGATGCGCCCCAGGAAGTCGTTGGAGTCGAGGTTGGCCACCAGGATCTGCAGTGGGGCGTCCGCCGCGCCGCGCGGCGCCGGCATGTGCTCGAGGATGGCGTCGAAGAGCGGCCGCAGGTCGCTGCCGGGCGCCGCCGGGTCGGCGCTGGCGGTGCCCAGCTTGGCGTCGGTGTAGAGCACCGGGAAGCCGAGCTGCTCCTCGGTGGCGTCGAGGTCGATGAACAGGTCGTAGATCTCGTCGAGCACCTCGGCGGGGCGGGCGTCGTGGCGGTCGATCTTGTTGATCACCACGACCGGCGGCAGGCGGCGCTCGAGCGCCTTGCGCAGCACGAAGCGGGTCTGCGGCATCGGGCCCTCGGAGGCGTCCACCAGGAGCAGGACGCCGTCCACCATGGAGAGCGTGCGCTCCACCTCGCCGCCGAAGTCGGCGTGGCCCGGGGTGTCGACGATGTTGATCTTGACCTCGCCGTAGTTCACGGCCGTGTTCTTGGCGAGGATGGTGATGCCGCGTTCGCGCTCGAGCACGTTGGAATCCATGACGCGCTCGGCCACGTGCTGGTTGGCGCGGAAGATGCCGCTCTGGTGGAGCAGGGCGTCCACCAGGGTGGTCTTGCCGTGGTCGACGTGGGCGATGATGGCGACGTTGCGGCGCAGCGGGTTGGCGATGGGCTGGGGGGGCTTCGCTCCGGGTGTCATCGGCGCAGTGTAGCAGGGTCGGCGCGAGGCGCGAAAGCAGGCCACAAGACGGGGCTCCCCGGGAGTCGTCTCCCGAGGAGCCCCATGGTATCGGGCGGGCCGAGGACCCGCCGTTCGGCCGCGCTACTGCAGCGCGATCGCCTGAATGGTCCTGGCGTAGCCGCCCGCCGTGATCCGCACTTGGTAGACCCCGGCCGCCAGGCCGCCGGCCACCGCGTCGGCGTGGAACGGCACGTTGTAGACACCCGGCTCGTCGATGCGGTCGACCAGGGTGGCGAGCCGCTTGCCGGAGAGGTTGAACACCTCGACCCGCACCGGCGTGCGCTCCGGCAGCGAGTAGGTGAAGGAGGTGCCGGTGCGGAAAGGATTCGGACCCGCCATGGCGAACGAGAAGCTCCGCGGGCCGGCTCCCGCCGTGAAGGCGATGGTCTCGAGCTGGCGCTCGTGGCCGTCACCCATCACGCCGGCGAGGCGGTAGTACAACGTGCCGGCCGCGCCGGGCGAGTCGTGGTAGCGGAAGGCGCCCCCGGCGCCCATGGCGATCGGCTCGGCGTTGAGGCGCACGTAGGTGTCGTCGAGCGCCAGACCGCGGTAGATGTTCCAGCCGCGCACGATGTCGCTCGCGAACGACGACCACAGGAGATCGACGCCGTCGCCGGCCGCCTGGGCTCCGAAGGTGGCAACGAGCGCGGCGACGGGGGCCTCGCAGCCCACCACCGTCCCGCAGCTCTGCCCGCCGTAGGGATCGCCCACCGGCACAACCGAGAACGCGATGGTATCCGCGCTCGACGGCATGCAGTCGAGCGGCAGATTGAGGACCACGCTCACACACGCCGTCTGTCCCGGATCGAGCGGGCCGACGGTGCCGCTCAGCGGCCCGCCCACGAGCCAGCCGTTGGGGTCCGAGAGGTTGTAGCCGTACGAGTCGGGCACCGTGCCCTGGTTGGTGACGCAGAAGGCCAGCGGCAAGCTGGTGCCGCCGGTGACCGGGGACTGGGTGGGAGGACACGTCAGCGCGAAGGCGAACTGGACGCGAGCCGTGTAAGCCTCGGGTCCGAGCCCGGCCAGGAACGACGGTGTGAACGGAGACGTGGTGTTGCGCACGTCGCCGGTCGACAGCCTCTGGTCGCTCCACGCCGCGATCACGAAGTCGCTCCCGCCCGCGGCCATGTTGTAGTCGCCCAGGTTAGGCACCGCGACGGTGTTGAACGAGAAGAACGACAGCTCGTCGGTGACCGGATAGTTGGGCGTCCAGCTGGCGCCGCCGTCCCGCGAGGTCGTGCCGTAGATCGAGGCCAGGGCGGCGTTGGAGCCGAAGCCCGGGGTCCGCGAATCATGCCAGAAGGCGTGCACGTGGCCGAGGGCGTCGCAGGCCATGAACGGGCGCCGGTTCTCGAGGCCCGCCGGATCGTCGTTGACGAGCCTCTCGGGAGACCAGGTGAGCCCCTGGTCCGCCGAGCTGATGACCACGACGTCGCGCGCGTCGCGCGCCGCATCCGGGGCGCCGAAGGCCAGCGGACGGACCCGCAGCCGGTAGGTGTACGGGGTGGTGCCGGCCGTGCGCTGCAGGCGGATCACGTAGCTGCCGGTCTTCGGGCAGGTCCAGGTGATGCGGTCGGCGAAGGTGCCGAGCGCGGACGCCGCCAGGAGCGAGTCGGGGAAGCCGGTCGGCACTGGGTACGGGCTCTGGGTGGCGAACAGCCGCAGGCGCATGCCGGCCGAGGTGCCCGAGACCCCGCAGTTGAAGGTGGAAGGGTCCAGGTTGAACAGGTAGCCCTGGCCCTGGACGGCGTCGAAGCGCCAGTAGTCGAAGTCGGAAGTGCTCGAGATCGAACCGGTCACGTCCTCGCCGGCCACGAACAGCTCAGCGGCGCCGGGATTGTTGTTGGCGGCATCGGCGGCCTCGGCGCGTGGCGGGCCGGCGGACAGGTTGGCGGTCCACGGCGCCGACTCGTGCCAGGTGACGTAGATGCGGCCGTTGTACGGGCTGCCCGAGCGGTCCACGGCGATGTCGGGGAACTCGTTGCCGCGCTCGCGCAGGTCCCCCGGGCCGGACCAGGTCCAGGAGTGGTTCACGGTGCCGATCTGCGCGAAGGGACCGTAGGTGACGCCGAAGTCGAGCGAACGCGCGAAGCCGACGGTGCCGGTCGTGTTCGTCAGGTTGCCCGAGCCGTCCGGGCAGTTGATGGTATTGGCGCCCTTCTCCCACACCACGTACACCTCGCCGCCCGGTCCGCAGAACGGCCGCGCCCCCTGCTTGGAAGAGGTCGGCGTGGTGGTGTTGTCGAGGACGATCGGTGCATCCCAAGCCGTGCCGAGAGTGGTCGAGCGCACGACCTCGATCTGGGAAACCGCGGTGAACCGCGTGTAGGCGACGTAGACGTTGCCGGTCAGGCGGTCGCAGGCGAGCAGGCACTTGTCCAGAACGCCGGTGGCGCTGGTGCCGACCGAGCACTGGACGGGCAGGTCCCACACCAGCTGGCCGGAGCCGTTGAAGCGGCCATGGTGGACGCCGATGTTCTGCTGGGCGGTGGGGCCGGGGGCGCCGGCCGCGCGGGTGTAGATCTGGTTGTAGTACCAGTTGCCCTGCTCGTCGGTGTCGACACCGGGATCACCGTTGCAGAAGTCGGAGGCCAGCGCCACCGGGGTGGTGCCGCCGTCGGTGAAAGTGGCGCCGCCGTCCGTGGAGTAAGCGAAGCCGGAGAGCGTGCCCACCCCGGGCGAGCCGGTCAGCGTGAAGCCGCGCGAATCGTTGAAGCCCACGACGACCGTGTCGCGAAAGACCGCCACCGCGACCTCGGCCTGCGTCTCGCCGACCCGGTCCGGCACGGCGAAGGGGTCGTTGGCGCGGACGTTGAGCGGCGCGCTCACGGCGACGCTGAGATGCCCGGAGCGCGACACCATCCCCATGCCACGGGTCTGCCGGACGAAGTCGCGCACCGCGTCCACGACCGGCTCGGGCAGGAAGGCGTCGAACTCCGCGGGGTTGTCGGAGATGGAAGCCGCAGCCCGCAGGCCGGCGGCGCTCAGGTCGCCCGGCCAGGGCGGGGTCTGCGCGGCCGTCTGGGCCGATGCCGAAGCGGCGCCCAGGCTGGCCAACGTGATCAGGAGCAGCAAGGCTGCTGGACGGCGAAGCCAGATAACGAAAGACATGGGTGGCCTCCGGATGTGCGCCGGGGCCACAGCGGCGGGAAGACCCGCCGCGCAGCGGGGCGCAGCTCCTGTGATTCGTCTTCTCCTTGGAATATCGCCGTACCGGCGATCATCGGCGAAACCCGGACCCGATCGGGGCGGCCTCCGGCGCCACCCGGCGAGGCCCCCCCGAGGGAGCGCGGCCTGCCGAGTGGATTCAGGGACAGTAGGCGTAGGCCGCGGCACAGGCAAGCGGGAAGTGCTTGCGCCTTGCGCCGCGGGCGAGGCACCGTAGACGGGCATGAGCGATCGCCCCCCAGCCGCCTCGAGTCCGCCGCCGGAGCCGGAGCCCCAGCCGGGTCCGCCGCCGCCGGGCGACCCGCTGCCGCCGGGCTTCGTGCGCTGGCGGTCCGATCTGACGCCGCCGCCCGAGTTCTGGCCGGCGGACGGCGGCGAGGAGCCGGAGGAGCCGGCCCCGCCGGACCTCTGGCAGACGGTGGGCGGGGCGCGGCCGTGGGGCACGGTGCTCCTGCTCTTCGCCTGGTGTCTGGTCTTCGCCGTGATGGGGCTGCGCGGGGATCTCGGCGACTCGGCCGCCTACCGAGCCTGGGGGTCGAATCTCTCGACGGCCCGCGGCTGGGCGGACGCCTGGCGGCTGCTCGCCTACACCTTCCTGCACGCCGGCACGGCGCACCTGTTCTTCAACGGCCTCGCGATGGTCATCCTGGGACCGGCCGTGGAGCGCGTCTTCACGCGGTCCCACTTCTGGGTGATCTTCGCCTGCGGCGGGGCGGTCAGCGCGCTGGCCAGCCAGGCGTGGCACCGCGCGGCCATGCCGGGGGTCACCGCCTCGAGCATCGGCGCGTCGGGCGCCATCTTCGCGCTCGGGGGGGCGATGCTCGCCGCCGCCTGGCGGCTGCGCCGCCGGCTGCCGCCGAGCCGGGCGCGCGCGCTGGCCGGCGCGCTGCTGCCGATGCTGCTGCAGGGCCTGGTGGCCGGTTTTCAGAAGACCGGCACGGACAACGCCGCGCATCTCGGGGGATTGCTTGCGGGAATGGTCCTGGGGTTGCTGCTGGGGCTCGACCCGCGCCTGCAGGACCGGCCGCTGCCCCGCTGGACGCGGGCCGCGGGCGTGGCCGCGGCCCTGGCGCTCCTGCTGGCGATCGCGATCGGGGTCTGGTCGGGCCTCACAGCCAGCGGCGCGAGCGGATGAACCAGTACATCCCGAGGCCCACTGCCGCCATCACGCCGAGCGCCCAAACGTAGCCCCACGGCGCGGGCCACGCCTGCTCGGGGTACGCCACGTTCATCCCGTAGATGCTGGCCACCAGGGTGGCCGGCATGATGATCACGGTGATCACCGTGAGCACCTTCATCACTTCGTTGAGCCGGTTCGAGACCTGCGTGGAGTAGATCTCGAGCAGCGTGGAGAGCTCGTCGCGGAAATTCTCGAGCACGTCGCCGACGCGCGCCATGCGGTCGAAGACGTCGCGCAGGTAGGGGCGCAGGTCGCGGCGGATGCCGCTGAACTCCTCGCGCGTCAGGGTCAAGATGGTGTCGCGCTGCGGCCCGACGATGCGGCGCAGGCTGGCGATGCCGTGCTTGAGGCGCAGCACGTCGACCACCAGGCGCTGCGTCGGCCGCTCGAAGACGCGCTCCTCGAGGCCGTCGATCTCGGCCTCCATGCGGTCGAGGATGGGCAGGTAGTTGTCCACCATGACGTCGAGGATGAAGTGCAGGATCTGGTCGGGGCCGCGCTCCAGCAGGGCGCCACGGCGGGCCAGGACCTCGCGGGCGCGCTGGATGCTGCGCGTCGGCTCCTCGTGGTAGGTGAGCAGGAAGCGGCGGCCGATCAGGATGTCCAGCTCGCGGATGGCGGGCTGCGGCTGGTCCTCGTCCCAGCGCGCCGAGTGGACGGCGATGTAGAGGTAGTCGCCGTAGTCGTCCACCTTGGGATAGTTGATGTCGGAGACGCAATCTTGCACGGCCAGCGGGTGGAATTCGAGGGCCGGCCGCAGGGCCTCGAACCCCTCCGCTCCGGTGTTCTCGAGGTCGATCCAGACGTGCGCGCGGCGATCGCGCAGGATCGACTCGAGCTCGGCGGGCTGGGCTTCCGCCACCGCGCCGTCGCGGGCCACGAAGATCGTGATCATGGGCGGAAAGCTACACCCGCCGGGCGCCGGGGGGAACCGCGCGGCGCAGCGGCCCGACGCCGAGGGCCGCCGCGGGCCTCAGAAGCCGGGCGTCAGGCTGAATTGCCAGTACCAGCCCTTGCTGGGCCGGTCGTTGGGGTGGACGAGGTCCACCTCGGCGATGGCGAAGCCGAGCAGGTTGAGGCGCAGGGCCGCCCCGAAGCTGGTGAGCGGCTCGCGAGCGCCGCCGTTGAACCAGGCCCTCTCGCTGCCCGTCCAGGCCACACCGGCGTCGAAGAAGGCGGCGAATTCGAGCGGTGGCAAGCCGCGCGAGGGCAGGGCTCCGAGCGCGCCCAAGAGCGGCACGCGCACCTCGAAGTTGGCCAGCGCCAGGCGGCTGCCGAAGAGCCGGTCGTAGATCGAGCTGGAGCCGTCCGCAGAGGAGAACTCCCAGGGCTCGAAGGAGCCGTCGTTGTAGCCGCGGATGAGCGAGGCGTAGCCGAGATAGAGCTGTTGCAGGCGCGGATCGTCGCTGCCGCCGCCGTAGCGGCCGAAGTGCAGGAAACGGCCGGCCAGGATGAGCGAGCGCTTCAGCGGCACGTAGCGCCGGTAGTCCACCATGGCCGTCGCGTAATCGATGCTGCCGATGGCCGCCGAGGCCTCGAATCGGTAGCGTTGTCCGAGCACCGGGCTGGTGCCGCCGAAGACCGAGGAGTCGTAAACCAAGGCCGCGCCGGCCGTGCCGAAGTTGAGGGAAGGCACGAAGTTCTCGGGCAGGGCGGCGGTCGCCTCGAACAGCTTGGCGCCGGTCGCGTCCGAGAAGATCGTCGTCTGCACCTCGCCGGCGAAGTCGATGTTGCTGAAGCCGCCCCGCGTCTCGATGCGATGCACGCGGCTCAACGGGTACGCCAGGGTGACCTCGACGTCGCGGTGGATCTCCCAGATCCGGTAATCGCGCTCGCGCGTCGCCAGCTGCTCGTCGTACATCCCCTGGTCGACGATGAACTGGCGCGTGATGAGGGGGATCTGGGCGCCGGCCAGCCCCCAGTTCCAGCGCGACCGGCGGTTCTCGTAGAAGAGCCCAAGGGCGGTGTTCCGGATGATGCCGCCGCCGCCGGTGTTGATCTGCAGCAGGGTGGCCAGGTTGTGGTCGCCGAGCATGTCGCTCCAGTACGCGGCGGCGCCGCCGCCGGCCACCAGGCCGGAGCTCGTGGCGCCGAAGGAGATGTTCGGCTGGGCGACGTAGTCGAGCGACAGGCGCGCCTTGTAGGGGCGCGTGGCGAAGGACGCCGGGTCCGAGAGCTCGATCGGCGTGCGCAGGGCGAGCGTCGAGTCCGCCGGGACGCGCTGGGCAGCGGCCGGCGGCGGAGCCGGCAACTCCTCGGGCGGGAAGGCCGGCGAGCGTCCGTCCCATGCCGGCGGCGCACTCCCCGCGCGCAGCGGCGGCAGGCGCAGCGCGTCCAGGGAGTCGGGCGGCAGCGAGGTGGTGGCGAAGCCCGGGCTACCGGGCCGGAACGCCTGCGGCACGAAATCGGAGGGGGTCTGCAGCGTGTCCACCGGCAGGGCCCCCGGGTCGGTGCCGGCCGCCAGCGGCAGGACGGGGCGGCCCGCCAGCGCGGAGAGCGAGTCGATGGCGTACAGGCTGTAGGCGCTGCGCTCGTAGGCCGTGAAGACGAGCCGGTCGGCGCCGCCCGCCATGGAGATGGCCGGGCTCAGCGCGGTGATGCCGCTCACCCCGGTGCGCAGGTTGGTGACCTGGGTGATCTCGCCGCCCGGCAGCGCCATCCGGTAGACGTTCGAGATGCCGCGCGCGTCGGAGACGAAATAGAGGCCGCGCCCGTCGCGCGTCCACTGGGGGTTGATGTTCTTGGCGTCCGCGAAGCCGCCGAGTCGCCGGATGTCGCCGCTGGCCACGTCGAGCAGCGCCAGCTCGTAGTTGCCGTAGCGCAGCGAGTCGAGGTCGGTGGAGAAGCGGTCGGTGGCGAAGGCGATGGTCGCGGCGTCCGGCGACCAGACCGGGTGCAGGTCGCCGTAGAGGTCGTTGGTCAGCCGGCGCAGCTCGTGCGTGTCGAGATCCACCCAGAACAGATCGGCCTTCCCGCCGGCCAGCGCGGCGAACGCGATGCGCCGGCCGTCGGGGGACCAGGTGGGGTTCAGCACCTCGCCGAGCCCAGGCAGCGGCACCTCGCGCTCGCGGCGCCCGCGGTCCACGTCGAGCACGGTGAGCACCGGCCGCCCCCCGGCGATGCCGGCGAAGGCGAAGCGCCGTCCATCCTGGCTCCAGGCGCCGACGGACTGGATGAATTGCAGGCTCTGAAGGTGCGGGTCCACCGCGGTGTGCGTCAGCTTGCGCACGATCTTTCCCGAGCCCAGTTCGGCCAGGTACATCTCGATGGAGAAGAGGTCCTTTTCCGAGAAGAAGACGACGTGGCGGCCGTCCGGGCTCACGGCCGGCGCCACGTTCAGCTCGCCGGCCCCGCGGCCGGCGATCACCACCGGGCGGGCGAGGCTGTCGGGGGTTTCGGTGACGGCGGACAGCGGCGCGTACCAGCGGCGGATGGCGCGGTGCCAGTCCTTGGTGAGCGAGTCGGTGGGGATGCCCAGCTCGGCGGTGAGCGCGTACTCGGCGTCGCCGGCGCGACCCGCGGCCTTGAGGCAGCGCACCACCGCACCCTCGCCCCAGCGGCTGGCCACGTAGGTCCAGAACGCCTGGCCGTAGCGGTACGGGAAGAAGCGCGGGTCGGCGAGCGATCGCACGGTGGGCAGCTTGTCGGCGGCGACGGCGTCGCGGATCCACATGGCGGTGTTGGGATCGAGCGGGCCCACCGAGAAGTACTCGGCCATGCCCTCGATGAACCACAGCGGCAGGCGCAGGATGGCCGGGTTGGCGAAGGCGGCGTCGGAGGTCCGCTGCCCGGTGACGTCGAACTGGAAGGCGTGCACGAGCTCGTGGCCGATGACGTGGTCGGTCTCGGCCAGCGGGCCGGCCAGGGGCAGCACGATGCGCCGCTTGAAGGCCTCGGTGACGCCGCCCGTGCCCTCGCCGAGCTCGCCGGGGATGGCGTTGGTCTGCTCGAAGTCGGGGTGGCTGGCGTAGAGGATGAGCGCCTGCCGCCCGTTGAGGCCGTAGCCCAGGGCGCGCGAGAGCCGTGTGTACCAGCGCTCGGCCATGCGCCCGGCCTGCTCGGCCAGCTCGCGATTCTCCTCGTAGAAGTAGATGTCGAAGTGCTGGGTGCGCAGGATCTCGAAATCGAACTTCCGGTACTGGACCTTGTTGCGGCCGAAGTACTGGGCGCTGGCCGGGCCCGCGCCGGCGCCCAGCTGCACGGCGATCCCGGCCAACACGGCCAGAGCGAGAAGCCGAAGGGTCGGGCGCGGTCTCATGCCTCGATTAGACAACAATCGGCGCATGGGCGGGAAGCACCCTCCGGCGCAGTGCAACAACTCTTTGCACCGACCGGAAACGGCGGGCGGGAGGGCGCCGTGCGGGAGGGCGCCGGGCGCCAGCGGCCGGGGCCCGCCGGCGCGCGGCCGGGCGGCCCGCCGGGCGCGGGCCCTGTGCTATGCTCCCCGGACGACCTACGACTGTCCGCAGCGACCGCCCCGCAGAGGAAGGGATACCCCGTGACCCCGATGCGCAATCCGACCCGGCTCGAGACCCGGCGCCGGCTGGAGACCCCCGGCGGCGCCTACTGGATCCACGACCTTGCCCGCCTGGCCGAGCAGCTGCGCTTCCGGCTGGACTGCCTGCCCTACTCGATCCGCATCCTGCTGGAATCGGTGCTGCGCAACCGGGACGGGTATCTGGTGCACGACGAGGACGTGCGCCGCCTGGCGTCCTGGGGGACGCGCGGGGCGGTGGGCGGCGAAGTGCCCTTCATCCCGGCGCGCGTCCTGCTCCAGGACTTCACCGGCGTGCCCTGTCTCGTGGACCTGGCGGCGATGCGCGCCGCCGTGCACCGCCTGGGCGGGGACCCGGGGCGGATCAACCCGCTGGTGCCCGTGGACCTGGTCATCGACCACTCGGTGCAGGTGGACGAGTACGGCACCCGCGCGGCCCTGGCGCGCAACGCCGAGATCGAGTTCGCGCGCAACCGCGAGCGCTACGAGTTCCTGCGCTGGGGACAGAAGGCGTTCGCCAACTTCCGTGCCGTGCCGCCGGCCACCGGCATCGTGCACCAGGTGAACCTCGAGTACCTGGGCCGCGTGGTCTTCACCGCGGCCGGGCCCGACGGCGAGGTGGCCTTCCCCGACACGCTGGTCGGCACCGACTCGCACACCACCATGATCAACGGCCTGGGGGTTCTCGGCTGGGGCGTGGGCGGGATCGAGGCCGAGGCGGCGATGCTCGGCCAGCCGCTCTACATGCTCATGCCGAAGGTCACCGGCGTGCGGCTCTTCGGCCGCCTGCGCGAGGGCGTGACCGCCACCGACGTCACCCTCACGGTGACGCAGCTGCTGCGCAAGAAGGGTGTGGTCGACCGCTTCGTCGAGTTCTGCGGCCCGGGACTCGGCGCCATGTCGCTGCCCGACCGGGCGACCATCGCCAACATGGCGCCCGAGTACGGGGCCACCACGGGGTTCTTCCCGGTGGACGACGAGACGCTGCGCTTCCTGCGGCTCACCGGCCGGGCCGAGGCCGCCGACCTGACCGAGCGCTACTGCAAGGAGCAGGGCCTGTTCCGCTCCGACGCCTCGCCCGAGCCCGAGTTCACCGACCTGGTGGAGCTGGACCTCAGCCGCGTCGAGCCATGCCTGGCGGGGCCGAAGCGCCCGCAGGACCGCGTGCCGCTGGCGCGGCTCAAGGAGGAGTTCCACCGGGCGCTCGCCGCGCCGGTCGCCGAGCGCGGCTACGGGCTCGCCCCGGAGGACGCCGCGCGCACCGCGACGCCGGCCGCCGCCGGCGGCCCGGCG
>Ga0315284_10005852_pt1 | contig 17493 bp, 27 predicted proteins | sample YL17G09_16_MG_FD_203696 | JGI IMG/M metagenome (GOLD analysis project Ga0315284, IMG submission 203696) | Sediment microbial communities from Yellowstone Lake, YNP, Wyoming, USA - YL17G09_16 | ecosystem: Environmental > Aquatic > Freshwater > Lake > Sediment | place: USA: Wyoming | collected...
GATCGCCATATCGAAGCCATTTACTATAACATATTCCACAAAAAGATCTTTTTAATCTTATTGCGGTATTGTTACAATTAGAACAAATTTTATTCATTCATTAAATCGAATTTTCTACCATATATAGGTTTAAATTTTGGATTTCCTTTTACTGATAACCATATAATTTCTGTATTTTGTGGAGGTATCCATTTAATTACCTCTAATTCATCAGCTAAATAAAAATCACTTATAATTATTATTATATCAATATGACCGATTTCTTTTTCATATGAATTTAATGCCGGTAAAAGAACAGTTCCGCCCCCACCTTTATATTTGGCATTTCGCAATTGTTCTGATGTAGCATTTTTCATTTTTATCATTGCATCAAAATACGCGCCCTGATCAAATGGAATAGCAAACCCATCTCCTCGTTCTCCTAACGCAGATACTTGCGATATGCCATAACTGATTTGAGATTTAGACATCGAGCCCGAGCAGTCATAAATCATAGCAAACTTAACCATATATTCATTCTTTTTTGGCATATATAGCCCTGAAAATAATGGTTTTCGTTTTGGTGAAGACCAATCGTTTTTGCGCTCTACTGCCTTTTTACGAGCTTTGATGTTTCTAACGAAATCTTGCCAAGTGAGCTTGGGCTTCATAAGTTCATCCAGATCGCCCTCAATGCCCCCAGGAAGCTTTCCGCCGAGTTTGCGAGCCATCTCCATAGCATCTACGATACGCTTGCTTAAAGCATCTTCGTCGATTTCAGTATCCATATGTTTATCAACTAAAGAGCCAAATTTAAAAGGATCAAAATGAAAAGTATCATCATTATCACAATCTTCGCAAGATGTATTTTTCTTTTCAATGCTATGCGTCATTCGAATGATCTTCCATATCTGCTTGCATTTCTTTTATTTGTTTTTCTAATTTTTTATATGCTTCCGGCTTTTTCCAAACGCCTATTTTTCCACACGTAGCACATTTGGGAATTTGATCAAACAAATAATCATAAATGTTTTCTGGACGTTTCATATCGTCTGCTAATTGTGGTTCAGCAAAATATAAAGATTTAGGTTCTTTATCATCTGGATTTTTATATCCAGGATTAGCCATTCTTTCCATCGTATGTTTCATAGAAATCATTGGATTCCACAATGCTAATTTAGCAGGAGGATTAAATGGATCTTTTAAGAAGCCACCATATTCTTTGAGAGTAATAAAATCTCCCAATTCTTTTTGGAAAACTTCTTCGGGATGACAAAAATTTCGTAATCTTAAATCATCCATCAAAGTAAAATTAACTTTGAAATCTACAGAGATATTCCAAAGTGCAGGATTTCTTGATCCTCGACGCGTTGGATGCATATAAATACTGTGCCACCCTTCGTGACCTACAATAAGACGCAGACCAATTTTGGATTGTTTGATTATAAACTGTGGAGCCCAATAGAAAATGGAACCATTAGTTGCCGCAGTATATAATAATTTGTTTCCAAACTGTTTTTTTAACGCAGCAATAATTGCATCTCTCTGTTCCAGAGGAACATTTTCTGCTTCAAATTCTGCGTGCATTTTTTCGCACTCAACATCAAATTCAATGCCCCGTGCGTCGCAAATATGTTTTAAAGGAGATATGAGTTGATGCAGGAACACATCGCCACCTAACTTGGAACCGAATGCTTTGGTTTTGTATCCCATCGCGAGTTCGGTAAAAGTAGATGACAACATTCCTTCCGCCTCTGTAATTATTTGCGGATCACATTTGCCAAGTATTTTATGAAACTTCATTTTATTTTAAATTTTCCATCACCTCTTGAACAACTAGATCTATATCTTGAATATAAAATTCATCAGTTACTAATAAGTTAATTTGAGGTATGAAATATTCATTAAAATAAGATTCAAATTCATTTTCTGGCATTTCTTGAAAATAGATATAAAATTTATTATAATATTTATTATATAATTTTGTATCTTCTGCTAGTGTAATTTTAGGATCGGTCCAGTAATCTCCATCATAAGGATTTTCGGTTGATAATAATTTTTTATCATATTTTAAAGAATATTTGGCTGTTATAAATTTAAGACCTATATTGGTATTATCGAATTTATATCCGGTTGTTTCTTTTTTCTTTTTTTCTTCTCTTTTTTTAGCATTAACTACTCTTGCAAAAGATTGAAAATTATTTTCATTATTTCTAAAATTATCATTATGATATAAATTATATGCGTACTTATGATCCACTTCTACATTAGCGTAAGTGTGTAAAATAACGCAAGGTTTCTTTTTTAGATTGTTTTTAATATTTAAAGGAATATTAGCATTATTTATAATAGTATTGTTAAAACCTGTAAAATTCCATCGTGTAGTTCTACGATTTTCTTTAACATATTCAATATTAAAAAAATTTTCAGCCGTTCTTGTAACAGTTTTACCATTATTACTAATAAGAGTATTGGGAAGATCGTCTATCGAAATAGATCCTATTCCTTGGTCATTTAGATTGACAAGTTTAATAAATTGTTTCCAATATGGCAAATCATTAAATCTGGTATTTCTACATTCATTTATTAATTCAATACTCATTTTATTACTTTCTAATTTCTATTAGATATTCTTTTAATTCTGTTTCATTATATACTCTATTATCAGAACTATCTGATTTAAATCTACGATATGATTTTGAATGTATATGTACTTCATAATTATGGAATGTATCTTTAAATTCTTTTAAAGACATTAATCCATCAGAATTATAACTGATATAAATTTTATTAGCTGTGGTATGTTCTATAATTTGTTTCGTAAAATCGAGACAAGTTTTTTTGGAACAAAAATCACTTTTTGATTCATTTTGCCATTTACGTAATCCGGTCTTACCAGAAATTGTAGGAGTATCGTATTTAACAAGAGTTTCATATAAATGATAATTAGGACCATACTGCCTTGCATTGTATGGCGGATCTATATATAAAATATCTTCTGAAAAACCGTAAATCTCTTCTGCATAACCATCTCTAAATGATCGATTTGTTAATAACTTTAATATATCACTATTATATGTTTTAACTAATCCTGGTTTATGTAGGGATGGTTGAGATTTAACTATTAATGGTTTTTGTGCTCTTTCTTTTAGTTTTTTTAAAAAAGCAGCCTGAACGCCTGCCGTATTGGAAACGGAACTCATCGCTTCTAATAAACATAATAATAAATAACTTTTTAAATAAGTTTTATTATTATCAATATGATTATCTATAAATATTCTACAAGCGTCAAGTTTTTTAGCATTTTCATTTGAAAAATATAATCTACCTGCATCTTCAGAATAATTCTTATAAAAAAACCCCATTCGTCCGTGCAAATCATTCATATTAGCAATTAATTCATTTGCTTCTTGTTGTTGGGTTTGTGGAAAAGATATAGCCCCTCTAATAATATGTCTAGATAATTCTAAAATATCATTAGATATAATTTTAGCAAATCCAAGCTTTGCTGCATATTTACTGATAGCTCCGGAGCCGGCACAAGCGTCCATAAATACCAGATTAGTTAAATCTGTATTCTTTGTAATGATTGAAAAAATCCAATCATTTAATTTTTCTTTTGAACCAATATAATCCATTTTAGCCTATTTTTGCTAAAAGTTCCGTTAATATTCTATCCCAATTTTCGTCATCTGTTAAATTGTGATCTAATACTCGTTTAGCTCCCAGCTGTCCTCGAATAGAAATCAAAGCCATTTCAGGATCTATGTTGAGCAAGAATTTAGAAACATATTTGCCGGCGTCTTTAACATCATCTGGCATAAGAATATTTCTAAAATTATCTCCAGCTTTATCTTTAATTTCATCCAGCATTCGCGCGTAGCGAGAACATAGAATCATACAGACAACTAATTTTTTAGTGTTTTCGAATTGTGAAAATTCTTGAACCTTTTCGCCTTTCATAATTTTTTCCACTACCGGCAACAATACTTGATAGTGTTCAAAGAACGCAGAATATTTAATTCCAACTTTTCTTCCAACACAAGCCGCCACCTTGTGCATCATCATACTTGGATGCCATCCGTGATGTTCGCCATAAGTAAGAAGTTTAGATGCTTTGTGCCATCCCCGCGGAGAACGTTCGCTATAATTTTCACCTTGATCAACATCACCGCATAAATCAGCAAGATTATCAGCAATATAAGCGGCAACGCTTGGATGAATTTTGCCAGCCGTGCCAGCCCACTCCAACCAATGTTCGGGATTAATTTCCACTAAAAACTTTTCAGCTCTATCCAATAATGGCGCAGAGGGTTTTGTTCCGCCTTCACTGGGCAAATTGCCCATCATTATAATAGAGTGTAAGTTTTTAAACTTAAACCCATTAACAGATCGTTCTTCGATGAATTCTAATAATGGAGATAGTAATCCGGTTTCAGCCTTATCAACTTCATCTAATACAGCAACACAGGGCTGATCTCCTTCAACTAACGCTCTAAATTTAGAGGGCATTAAGAAATTAACAAAGCTGTCCTTTTTACTATTAAAAAAGTCCGGATATCCACCCAAGTCCGGTCTTTCCATAGTGCTTAAATTAAAGTAAATTTCTTTACACTTACTATTATTTATTACATCTCTGGCGATAGAGGTTTTGCCCGTTCCTCTTTGGGCAATAGCCAATAGGCTTCCACCAAAGTCAATTGTAGCTCGAAGATTATCAGCATATTCTTTGGTATTGATACGCTGTAAATTAAAATCAGAAGATATAGATACTGACATATGGAAGCCTTACCAAAGTAATTAATAAATAGCAGGCGTAACTGTTACGATGAATTCACACTCATCAGCAGATACTAATAATGATTTCACAACCCAATCAGATGCAATGCAGTATGCGAGAAAACGTCGTCTTATATTTGTTATATCTGTCATACCGGCTGGTCGATTAACGAATAACGTTAATGTGTATATGTTATGTTTCGGAATGGAGCGATCAATTTGATAATTAAATTGTTTTATAAGAGATGTTAATGCTCTGTTTTCTGCCGCTCTTAAATAATTTTGTTGTGTAATTTTAATTTGTTGTGGGGTTTTAATTGATTTAATTTGTATTCTATTTATCATAATATATTTCCTTTAAATAACATAATTTCCTTCGTTATCGACCGCATCGTATTGAAAATCCAAATCTAATTCTTCTATTGGTGGCGGCGCTATGTCATACGCTTGTGCTATCCCAATCGGATCTATCGCCGCTTGTGGTGCTGCGGCAAATAAGTTTATAGGCAACGGACCTTGTGCGCCCATCTGGGCAGCCTGAATGGGGGCGCGCTCATAAAGGTGACGATTCGGACGATCCCAACCCGCTTGAGCATCGCCCCAGCCTCCAGGAGGATCTCCAAAAACAAGCCTGCCTGTTCTTATAGAAGAAGAAAGAACGGGAGCCCAAGATTTTTTAATATTTAAAGTTGCATTAGTATTGTTAGGTAATTGCACCAATCTGGCGACATTGGTGCGCTTATGTGTTGTTAAATGACTAATTGTAAATATTTTTAATAAGGAATGAGAATTGTCTGTTACAGAAAAATACAATTCTGGTATAGAAATAAGTTTCTGGTTGGTTAAGGATTTATGAAAAATTAAATATAATTCTGTTGATTCAATTGCTGAAAAATTTGCAGAAGGCAAACAAATAGAGCAATAAATTTTAGTATCCAACCAATCTTTGGTTACTTTTTCATAAGTAAAATATTTGAAAATCATTTATATTATCCTAACAACAAAATTTGTTTAATTTTAGTTTTTAATACTTTATAGTTTTTCAAACTTATATTAAGTATATAATCAAAATTATATGTATTTAATTTTTTATCATCAAAAGTAGTAATGCTTGAAGTATTATTTTGATAATCATAATTAATTGTATAATCAGAAAATTTAACATATTCATCTTCGAGAAGGAAGGATTTACCAAACCAAGCTAAATCTATAATATGTTTAAAGCAGGATGTTGTCCATCCGTAGTGGCTTGCACACTCTATCATTAATCTGATATCCGTGATTTGATAACCAAGAGTATTTAAATAGTGACAAACACTTTCTAAATCTTCTATGGAAGAAATAGAATGTGTTGTAATAAGAACACTATTATTAGTTAGTGAGCGGTTGCCGTGCTCTGTAAGAAGAAAAGTATGAGTAATAGTATCGTAGTGCCACTCTAATAATAGCATATATGATGCTTCGCTAAAAGCGACATTGCCGTAAAGCACAATGTCTTTTATTAAAGAATCCTTGCATTCGGGGCAAAAAGATTTAGCTCTTGAAGCAAAGAAAGGTTTAGTGCGCTTGTTTGGCTTCATATGGAATATGATAAGAACGATCGCGGGTATTGACAACCCATCGAAAGGTTTGGGAATTTTACAAATTAAAGTTTAAATACATTAAATAGCGTATCTTTCAAGATATGAAATCAATTCGATGGTAAGTGTTGTAGGTTCTTCTGAACCGTCTAATATATTATTTTCTCTATTAAGATAGAACCAATCTAATTGGGCATTATCAAATAGTTCAATATCTAAATAATGTTTTCCATCATCCCAAATAAAAAAGAATGATTGTTCATCGGAAGATAATCCCGCCTGCGGTATTCTAATATTGGGAATAATAGCAATTAATTTCAACCATAGCTGCCTAACAAGGTCGGCATTTTCCCAAGAAATATTAATTATAAAATTATTCCATTCTTTATTCATAATTGCAACAATCGTTTGCACGCAATATAATGGCACACATTATTAAAATATTTTTTCATAAAATTTGCATCACGCACAATTTTATCTAAAAGCAAAAATTGCTTTTTAATAAAAGCCCTATCAATATAGAATCCGCAAAAATTACTTAACCAACTATAATAATAAGCAAGATTTAAAGCAACATTTCGATTTTTAAATTCGTAGTTTTTCGCTATACTAAACATAGTTAATGTATTGGCAAGCCTATCATCACTGTTACTTAATGAAGGCGAGTAACAAGGACTATTAATAGTGGCATTAAAGCAACTATCGTATAATTGATATATGTTGCAACCTTTTTCAGGATCAAATGCTAAATATAATACTTCTCTAAACATTAGACTATTTTTTTAGACCAATTTACATACATATACCAGAGACAAATAGGCATCGCTATAGCTTGTAAAATCCACCATATATTGTGCCTTGATACGTTATACATAAAAAATGTAATATTAAAGAAAAATAGAAATAGCCAATAGCCAGATTGTTTATTCATTGAAATGATACCTATGGTAAGTAATAAAGTGCAATATTAATATGGGTTCTGCTTTAAATATGGCTGAATATATGAAAAATCGGCGGAAAGCGCGCCGAGCGAAATTTATCGATCTATTAGGCGGTAAATGTGTAAATTGCGGAGCTACCGAAAATTTACAATTCGATCATTCTGATGCCAAAAAGAAAAAATATGATCTAAATGCCGTAAAAGATGGCAAAGAGACGGTAATTTTAAAAGAACTTAAAAAGTGTGTTTTATTGTGTGGCGATTGTCATTTAAATAAAACCAAGTCTAATAAAGAGCATATTAATAAAGATAAGAAGCCCGCTCGACACGGAACCTTATGGATGTATAAAAAATACAAATGCCGATGTCGTAAATGCCGAATGGCGATAAGTCATTATATGAAAAATAAAAAACTTACTTAATACCAATTAAAGCTTTAATTTGTTTAATATTTGCATCACTTAATTTTTCAATTATAAGGGCAGATTTTATCGCATCTATCGCTATTTGCTTATCAATAATTTTTTGCTCTTGTTTAAGACGCAATTGTATTATTTTTTTAGATACAGCGGTAAAGGTTCTTGTCTTTGTAAAAGTTACAAGTTCAAAGTTCTTGATATCTTTAAATGGTATCAACAGTTCCGCATTTCGTAAGCGAATTGTTTTATCAGCATTCGTCATAATGAATTCATATTTATTATTTTTAATACAGACATTAATAGCTTTAACCCTGGCAACAGCTCTTCTGTAAGTAGAGCCTTTTGCCTCGTTGATAGCAGTTGGCAAAGGTCCCGGATAAGTGTCTATCTCATAGAGATAGATGGGCAAAATTTCTTTAGTATCAATATCCGCATCGTGAATAGCAGCTGTATATGAGCGCGTATCATCTATCGTTAATACAACGGAGGTTGTATCAGTTTTTGAATTTGTCATAACTTTCTCTTTCTATTTAATATGATTGTCGAGCAATATGAAATTCTTTTTGCGATGAATAATCTAAAGAACAAGTATCTATGTCCCATATGATTAGCTTATCATCTTCAATAAGTATTTCACCTTCTAATTTAATAAATTCTATCTCGTCTTTTTCCGCATCAAAGCCTTCAAAACCTATATATTCAATACCGATGATTGCGCCAAATGATTTGGGCTCTTTATTAAAGATAGCCGCGATCCAACAGCCGTCAGTCTCTAATATATCTGGATCAAGACCCAATTCATTAACAGCTAAATCTCGTGAAATTATATTTAATTCATCAATATAGTCGTGACACTGACCATATAAATGGTCTTTACTATTAATATCTGATAATAAATCAGACTTAAAGCTTTCAAATAAATTATGGTGTAACTTATCACCAGGATCGAATTCAACCAATGCCATATGAACCTCTTGTCGGTGCTAACTCTAATAAATGCTACTTAATTCTTATACATTAAATTTTGATTTTAATTGATTAATTATCGCTTTAGCTTCTTCATCAGTAGAACAAATGATAACAGCGCCGGATCTTTTAAGATTGTTGTTTCTTATTTTTTCTTCTTCTGTCCATCGTTTTTTTTGTTCGGCAGCTTGCTTTTTAAGCAATGCTGCACGAGCGATCATTTGATCATTATATTTTTTAATACTTTTAACGTCTGTTTTAAGCTTCCTTAATAAAACCTGATCTTCTACTATTTTATGTCCAATTACTCTTAAAGCATTGCTATGATATCTACTATCAATAATAACATGTTGAATATTATTATCTTTAATAAATTTGTCTATTTTAAGTAATGTTTGTTGAAATATAAGAGATGCTCCATCAACAGTTGAAACACTCTTGCAAGTAATAGGAAATTTTTTATAAACTCTTTGAATATATTTTTTTGATAAAATATCTCTTTCAACAGAATTTAAATTTGTAAGTTTCATTACATATTCGTAGTTGTTTAATCTTTTAGAAGCATTTTTAATTGATATCATATGGTTCCTGATAATTTATATTTGTTTTTTAAACTTTTAATGATTGATAAGGCATCGGATTTATTTTGACATCCTTTAGTAAGGAGGATACCTATAATGTTATTAAGTTTTGCCTCTTCGCGTCTTCTTTTATTCTCTTCTCTATTTAGAATTTGATATTTATGCATATCAATTAACTGTTTATCTGTTAAATATTCATATCCAATAATAGTTATTGCATCTCTTCCATAGTTATTAAATTTAAATTTATTGTTAATAACTGGATTATGCCATGTACTATTTTTAATAAATAGATTAGCCTTATTGAGAGTTTTTTTAAAAGCCGCTTCAACTTCAAGCATAGTTTTAGCTTTAGTTAAAGCCGTATAAAAGGTTTTACTTGCTTTTGTTTTATATTTTTGAAATAAAATATTTCTTTCTGTGGGATGCAAGGTTTTAAGATTTTTTACGTATGAATAATCGTTTAAATCTTTTTTAAAATTTCTTGTAGTAAAAAGCTTTGAGTTCATAATCGTACCGTTCTCCGTATATAATTTAATTTTTGAATACTATCAACATAAAAAACCGATCGACCATCTGGTGCAGTTATTTTAGTGATAGGATTATTATCTGGATCTGTTTTTCTTGAATACACTTTAAACTTATCAAAAAACTTTCCAGTGTTACCATACATATCTTTGAACGTCGCTATTGTGGCACCGCCACTCTTATATGCTTCTTGGGCGACTACAATTATATTATTACATATAGTATCTATTTCTTGATTACTTAATCCATAACCACCACAAACGGGTCGCAATGGATGTATTTTAGAAAGATACAACACTTCAGAACGAATATAGTTACCAACCCCCGCAAAGACGCGCTGGTCAAGCAAGGCTTCCGCTATAGTTTTTTGTTCGCAGCGTTTCCAAAGGTGTTGTTTTAAATCGAATGGTATCGGTTCTTGTAAAGCATCCCATCCAAGTGTATTTAATTTATAATCCAATCCTATTTGATCAGATATTTTGAATGTTCCAAAATGACGAATATCATTAAAATAAATATCACCACTTCCAAATGTAAATTTTAAAGCTGAATGTTTTGATTTTGGACCAAAGCTTGCAGCCATACCTAATGTAATAAAGAAAACCTCTTCTTCATCAAAAGTCCAATACAAAAATTTACCTTTACAATTAAACTTTGTATCGTGAAGTGGATAAATTAATTGATGAAATTTTTCAATAGGTTTTTTAAGAAATCGACCACCTACAATTTCGATATTTTGCAGCGCCTGTCCGCCAAATTCTTTATTGAGTTGATCTGTAAATATTTTAACTTCCGCAATTTCTGGCAAAATATACTCCTATAAAAGAAGAATTCTTTTCTTTAATTCTTGTAATAATTGTTCTTCCGAATTACTCGGCAATAGTAGTAAATAGCTTGAGCTTATCATAAATCCAAAAATCTGTGATTTATTATATTTTTCAAGATGACGGATTATATTATGAAATGTTTCGTGATCTTGATCGGATATATCTGGTTCCATCAGCCAGCAAATTTTGCCCACCATTGCCAAATTTTCGAAAATTAAAAGCCTATCATCAAAAGATAAATCTTTATATATTTTAATAATTTGATTACGAATAATTTCCGATGGTTGTTTGATTTTTTGTCGAAGAGTTCTAATATCGGTAATTGGGCTCAATTGATTCAATGTATCGAGATTAATCATCTGATAGCTTTTCTTTAGAAGTAAGCTTCATAATAATCCTCTATTAATGAATTTTATCTTTGGTGTTTTCAGGATCATTTCCAAAACTATCTTTGTCGGCAATTTTTCCATCTCTATTATGAATAACTAATTCTACCTGATGTTCTTTGGCGAGCGCTTTTGCTATGCTATTAGCTTCTTTTTTTGTTTTAGTTGAAGCAATAGGCGATAAAGAATGTTCTTCTTTTACTAACCATCCTCCGGATGGATTAGGCACAATGTGTATATTTTTATATATAATATTCATTTTCATTTTCTTTTTTGAAAGAGCAAGAGCGCCCAATACCGTTATTGTTAATATAAGTGCTGCTAAAATTATTAATAATGTCATTTATTTTCTTCAATTTCTGTTTCAATATTTTCATAGGAAGTTTTCAAATCAGCTATTCTTTTAGATAAATCTTCATATTTATGATCTAATAATTCTGGATTTAAAATTGATTGTTTGGTAAGCTCTTTGACATAAGCTATTGGCCAAGCTCGTGTCTTTTCAAAATACCGCTCTGTTAAAGAACCTAGAGCTTCTCGCAATGTTTGTTCTTCTAATTCTTCTATTTTGAGAATTTCATCAAATCTGCCCGGACGAAGCACAGCAGGATCAAAACCATCAAGTATATTGGCAATTCCAATAACTAATTTTAGTTTAGTATTAACTATTTCCAAAAATTCCAAAATCTTATCATTCATCTCTATTTGATCAAAATCATCTAATATGAGAGCCTCTATTTTTAGAATATCTATTAAATCCAAAAAGTAAGGTAATTTAATTGTGTCGTTAGGGTGAAGTTTTAATGTTCTAAAACCAAAATGGTCCATAATAGTATTAGCAGTAGTCGTCTTGCCTGTGCCTGGCAAACCATACAACATTAATGAACGAGACATATCCTTATCAAAGCATTTTTGCAAATCATTGATAAAGGAGGTAGATTTTTGAGATGTAATGGATTTAAATGTTAAGGGAGTGAGCAATAGGCGTGACTGATTATTATCAGTGCTAATTTCATCCAGTGCTATAAAATTACTATTTAATTCTGCTATTTTAGCATCGCCCAAGAGAGATAATATTTGATTTTTATTATCTTGTTGAGTAAGAATGCGCAACTCCGTTGAGTTGTATCTATCATAGATAACAACAAAGTTCCCATAAGCAGTATTAAAAATTTTTGCCATCTCATAATCAAATGGTAATTTTTTACCTTCAAATACATCCAGGGTAGAAAGGAATAAATTACAAATTGGTTTATGTGGTGTGAGTGGAACCCAACCATTAACTGGCGAGAATAAAATTTCTGGATCATTAGATTTGATATTAAAAAGTATTTCAGTAGCCAATATGGCGCCACTTACCAAACTAAATTTGCTTTTGGTAACAGCAAACTCTGCAAGGGATTTGGCTATTTCTGAAATAGTTTTAATCTTATCTCGATGCTGAATAAGTTTTAATTTTAATTTAGATAACATTTGTAAAAATTTTCACGCACACACGTGTGCGTGTGCAAGTTAACCGTCAACATACCGGCCAAAGATAATCTTCCCATAATCGATCACGAGCGAAACCATACCTATCTTCCAAAGATATTACTTTTTTAATAAATTTATTAATTTTAATATTATATCTTTTACGTTGTTTATCAGCCTCTTGCTCAATTAACTCATATGTAGCTGTTAATTGTTTAGATGAAGGATAGTCGTCATATTGGGCTAACGCCGTGCAACCGCTTTCCCAGCTTATATGCATATCAAGTGGTGGAAGTATAGCTGGTGGTAATTTTACTTTAATACATTTACCTTTTGCCAAAGCTTTAAACTCTCTAACAATAGTATTAATTTCTTTTTTAGAAATAGTCCCGATCGGCTTCATATTGCGTTCCTTTTATATTTCAAATTCAAGCGGAAGGTTAATGGGGTTATACGATCCGTTACAAATGCAACTATTTGCGAAAATAACTCCTAATTCTTTTTGTATACCTCTATCCTCGTGAATGTGCCCGAAGATATGTGCTTTCAGTTTTGGTAGTTCCCAAATCCTATCAGCCAATATTTCACAACCCGTGTGTTCATAATCGAATACGCCGCGCGGAGCTTTATCCAAAATTTGGTGAGGAGGCCCGTGAGTAATTAATACATTGGTAGTTTCTGGAATGGCTTCCCATTTTTTAGCTAACGCTTTACTTTTTCTTGGTAAGTTAAAACTCCAATTATGATACTCTGGTTGAAATGGTGAGCCGTAAAATTCAACGCCATCTATTTTCACACCACTATCTTGCAAATAGATAATGCCACAATCCTCAAACATTTTAAGAATTTCATCTCTTATAATGCCTGGACGATCCAAAGTTAGATCGTGATTGCCTGCGATTATAATTTTTGTGACGTGTGGAAAATCTTTTATCCAATGGGCAAAATCATCCAACACACCGATTTCACCGCGAGCAGTGATATCGCCGGCGTGAATTAAGACATCGCCATCGGGTATATTTTTAATTTTTCGGTGATAGCAATGAGTATCAGAAATTGAAATGATTTTCAAAATATAATCCTAAATAAAATTAAGGCAACTCATTTTATTGAATTGCCCCAATATTGAACGCGGTTTAAAGTTATTGAGTTATTTTAATAGATTGTAAAAGCGACTTCACGCGCTCACATTGAGGCAATGATAATCCGCTCATAGTTACTAGTATGGCGTTTAACTGTTGTTGCACTTCTTGTTGAGCTGCTAACTCTTTACGGCGCAAACTTATCATATTAGGAGATAGTTGTAGTAATGTGACTTTATTTTCTGTTTTCATTTCTGAAACTACTAATGATTTAACATCAAAATCAATATCGTCACACTGTATGCCATCAATAAATATTCTACTAATGCTGGCTTTTTGAAGCCGTGCGAGCATATCCTCTGTTTGTGCTAACCCAGCTTGCCAGTAACCGTATCCTCCCGAACCCGGATTAGGTCTAACAAGATTTATTTGTCCCCCGACAGAAGAAGTGGTAGACAACTCTAGTTGAGGGCAAAACCCTTGTAATATATATTTTGAAGAAGTTAATGAGAAGGTTCTATGTATTGAGCGTGATAATGTGTGCATTACTATTGCTTTCTATTGTAATTAATTAAGAGAATTGCTGCCTTTTTTTGGTAGCACATTAAGTTCTTCAAATGTTTCCAGCAAAGCTTGTGTCTCTGGTTGCGGCTCCATATTGCGTAATGACTCATAATTAATGACCAATTCATCATCAGATGGGTAATAGGCGCTACGAGCCATATCGAGAGCGATATCAAATACCAGTTGTCCCGCTTCAGGATGATGCGCAACATATTCAAATTGTTGCTCTTCTGGTAAAGCTTTCGCCTCCTCAATAACTTGTTCCAAGGTCGCCCGAGCCTTCTCGTCTTCTTCCGAAAGGGGTTCGAGTTGAACGCCATCCTCCAACATATCTTCTACAACCAAATGCATACAATAATGAATAGAGTTATGTTGATCTTCTTCTGATAATTTATGAAATAAAAACATTTATATTTACCTATGATGTGAGAGTTTAATCCACTTATATTGATTTATTTTATTTAAAATACATTTAGATAAACCATAAAAGCCAAGCTCTGGGCAATATTGACTAAACCATAATTTAGCATGAGCTAAATTTTGACAGACGGTCCCATCCAATAAAAGATAATACAGGGCGAGATTTTTTGCCACATTCATATTTCTTTTTTTATATTCAAGTATAATGGATAATGCGAAATTTATATGCTTGGGACAAGTATTTGCAGATACTCCATTATAAAGGGTGTATCGCGGGTCTCCTCGCATGCCTGGGCGCCACTCATAAGGCAAAGGCAAACAAATGTCAAAGTCAGTATCAATTAATCGATGGTGAGTAATATTATGAGTAATGGCTTTGAACATCTGCTGGTATGAATAATAGGGCTTATCGTTAAAATGCGTAAGTGCGCGAAACTAAATGTAAAAAAGCCAGGTGGTCAAAACCACCTGGCTTTTAATGATTAAATTGCTTATTATTATGGTATATTTGTTTAAGGATGTAAATGCTCTATAAAAGATTATTTGTTTTTATTTTCGCATTATTACTTGCCTCCTGCGCTCCTATGACAAAATTAGCAGTCCTCCAACCATCCTCTCCGGAGTTTGGTAAGGCGGCTGCGGTTGCGTTCATTAGAGTTTCGGCAAGTGATAAGCTACCTCGCCGCGCCGGCGCCTATTGCACTGGCGTATGGATTAATAAAGATACTTTATTAACCGCCTTACATTGCGCCCGAGCCGCTGCAAGAATGGCAGAAACCGCTAAATTGCCCCCAGAGCTTCAACCGTTGGCACCACTTCTCGTAGGAGAGGTTAAAGATCCAACTGGTTATGAGATGGTTTATATAGTAGAAGATGAGGTTACAGGCATAGATACTATGCCCAAAGCAACGCATTCTTCCAAAATTGTTGCCATAGATATTAAGGATGATTTGGCAATCGTTAAGGCGGTAAGCGATAAGATGCCAGACCACACCTGGCTGCCAGTAGCTAATTATAATCCAAAAGTTGGCGATAAAGTATCCGTTGTAGGTCATCCAAGCGGATTATATTTTACATTTTTTAATGGAATGGTTTCCGCCATTAGAGAAACAATGCCACACGAGGCTAATGATGAAGCAAGCGTGACTTCGGGAGGTCCTTATGTTCAGGTATTCTCTGGAATTTGGCACGGCAATAGTGGTGGTCCCGTTATTTCTGAAAAAGGCGAAATTGTAGGCATAGTATCATTTGGATACTCTGCTCCAAGTCAGGGCTTTTGCATAGCACCATCATCAATAAAGCGCTTTATATTTGAAGCATATCGTAAAAATTTACTTAAATAATTTATTAAAGACATCATTATTTCGTATCTTCTTGACAGAAGAATAGGACAATATCGTGTCGCATAATAAAAATAAACATAAAGATGACGATAAAAATGAATCTAAATCTGAAAGCCTTTCAAGTTCTAATTGGAATATATTCAAAATAATATTTGATTATCTATTTCCTCCCGACGAACAAAGACTATATGGTAAGCTTGTTGTATCTGACAAGGGAACATTAGAATTTATTTTTAAAAATCACCCGCATCACGTGTGTGCGTATTTTGCCGATAAATCACATCACGTGCCCTGTAATCCTTGCGATCCGGGGCGCGAAGATGTATTAGAGTGGCACCTTGTAAAGCATAAGCGTCATTGTATATTAAAAATTAATTGGAATGTAACTTCTATGCGAACCATTATTTGGAAGGTATGCCAATAATTTTATTTACTTTATCTTTTAATATTAAAAAACTACTATTATCTAATAAATAATTATTAGTTTTTAATGATGATTGATTAAAATTATCAATTATGCTTTGTTTTGAAAAACCGTAATATGGCATTGATATATTTGTATTAGTTAATAATTTATCATGATGATAAATACTAATACAAGGCGTTAATGCCATATCTGCCAATACAATTCCATGAAAGCGTTGTGTAATTATTACTTCATATTTAGAAAATAAATCAATTAATGATTGAATATCATTATATTGTTCTTTAATTAAAAATGAATTATTTCTATTCTTCATAGAAGATATAATATGTATTGCCGCCCAATTATCATCAATTATGTTATTCGTGCTCATAGGGAAAAAATTAATTTTATAATTATTTTCAATTAAATTGTCTAAAAATTGTGAAAATTCTGATTTAAATACGGAAAATGCAAGATGAGACCAATGAGGACTGGTATTATTTGGAATATTATATGCATTTGGCAAAATTAATACAGATTTATCTATTTTAGATTTATTTTGTTTATTTAAAATATTACTTAATGAATATACTAAATCTTGCGCATAGATGACATTTTTATTTATTAATTTGATTTTATCCAGATGATTTGGCGTTCTAATAACTATTAATTTAGCCAATGATAATAGCGTATTATGTGTTTGATGTATATTTGTTTCTCCTCCGACTCCAATATATAAAATATTTTTAGTTTTTAATAAATTAAAAATTTCAGTATTAATGTCTATCGGGGCATTTAAAAAAGAACCTCCACCAATGAATACGGTAGAAATATCCGATGTCAAATTTGATAAAGTAATTTTACTAACAAATAAAAATTCCACATCAGGAAATAAATATTTAAAAGCATCAATAAATAAATTATCACCAATATTATTTTTATAATAAAATCCATATACTAAAATTTTTTTATTTATTTTTGAAATCATTTTCCCAAACAGTAATTAAATTAAATTTAGATGATTTTATCAATTTTTCTCTTTCAATGGTATTTTGGTATAATTTTCCAAAAGATATTTTATTGCATGGATTAATGTCAAATAATAATTATTTTATTCTTAATTCCAATATATTGAGTTTTTTCATAGGAATATTTATTATTATGAATAATATTGGCTTTTGCAATAAATTGTTCGGCAGTCATTGTCATATATACTATATAAC
>Ga0315284_10005853_pt1 | contig 17493 bp, 17 predicted proteins | sample YL17G09_16_MG_FD_203696 | JGI IMG/M metagenome (GOLD analysis project Ga0315284, IMG submission 203696) | Sediment microbial communities from Yellowstone Lake, YNP, Wyoming, USA - YL17G09_16 | ecosystem: Environmental > Aquatic > Freshwater > Lake > Sediment | place: USA: Wyoming | collected...
TCAGCCGCCGGGGCGAAGTCTCCGCAGACGCGCTATTGCGCATCATCGCGGGTGCGCCATCGCCGCCTGACCGGCTCATCGGGTGGCGTGGACGGCTGCTGCTGCACCGGTGCTGCGTCCACCCCGTCCTCATCATCGGCCTGTGCCGAGTCCTTTCTGGGCGGCTCTTTGCCTGCAAGTGCGATATAGCCCGAGTCGTCGATGAGGTGCTTGGTATAGAGGTTGTCGGCAATCACCTGCACGCGCTTGCCGAGGAATGCGGATTTCTCGTTGCCCGGATTTGTTGACGGGTGCGCAAGGGTCGCAGCCAGCCGCGCCGCCTCCCGCACCGAAAGATTCTTGCTCGCTTTGTGGAAGTAGAACCGCGACGCAGCCTCACACCCGAAGATGCGCGGCCCCCACTGGGCGTAGTTGAGATACAGTTCCATGATGCGCTTCTTGCCCAGGTATTTCTCCATCAGCAGAGCGTACCCCAACTCCTGAAACTTGCGTCCGAACGATCGGTTGGAGTTGAGAAAGAGGTTTTTGGCAAGCTGTTGTGTGAGGGTGCTTCCGCCGAACTCGATCTTTCCGGAGATGCGGTTTCGCTCAAAAGCAGCGGCGATTGCGTTGATGTCGAAGCCCGGATGCACCCAGAAGCCATCGTCCTCGGAGGCAACGACTGCATTGACGAGTGACTTGGAGATGGAGTCGAGCGGCACGAATCGGTGCGACAGGGTATCGGTGCCGCCTTTGCGCTTCAGTTCGTGGCGTAGATCGGCCATGTATGTCGTTTCGGTCGGGTTCTCGTGGACGAGTCTCTTCACCTGGTTGATCGGCTTCTGGACGGAGGAATAGGCGTAGAGGATGGCGGCTGTGCCGACCAGAGAGAAGAACACCGCATACGCGAGAAAGATCCCGACAACGGCCTTGAGGACGATTGATGCGATCTTCTTGATCATTCGGGGGGCATCCTTCGGTCGGTGCTCGGCGGTGGGGGAGCTGCGGGTTTGCGAGCGATCGGTCAGCCCTTCAAAATAACATATTTTCAGAGACGTTCCGAGCGCGAAGGTGCCATGTGCCGTTTTTCCACGAAAGTCAATGCGCATCTCCCGACCACGACCCAACTCGAAAGGCACAACTTCAATGACGCACCGTTTCACCAGATGGGGTCGGCTCCTGCTCGCAGTCTCTGTTGCGGCTGCTGTGCTCACGTGCGGTGAGAAAGAGGATGGAGACGACCACGACTCGGACAACCCGGCCGGCCCCTCACTCCACGCGGTTGCGGTCGCAGTTCCGGGCACCGGCACCGAGTGGCACGGCGGCGTCTGTTGCGACACAGTCTCGTGGTCCGAGGCCTTTGGCGACAGCGTGCAGATCCGCGTGTACAGCGACAGCATGCTCCTGGAGTATCCGCCATCGTGGGTTGCCAATACCGGCAGCTATGTCATGGAAGACCAGGTACCAACAGGTTGGGAATCCGGCAGCCGGTACCAAGTCCAGATTATTGACGAAAGGGGCAATGTCGGTTGGAGTGACACCTTCTCTGTTGTGGCAGACCCGTTTGCCACCATCGAGGTGACATCTCCCACGTCGGCAACCAAGTGGCGCCCCGGGCAATTTGCCGGATCCATCGCATGGACGCTGGGCGCGGGTGGCGGTGACAGCGTGCAGTTCGAGGTATACCGCAACTGGACGTATGTGGGCAGGTTCAGCACCAAGGTTCTCAATGGAGCCGGCATCGGTGGATACACCCTGAACGAGCGCGTTGACTACGACTGGGGATCGGGCGCCAGGTTCCGTCTGCGCATCGTTGACAACCAGGGCTTCTACGGCTGGAGTGCACCCTTCGCCATCCAAGACGACAGTTGCAGCAGAATTGCCGTCTCAACCCCCGACACAGGCACTACCTGGCTCTCCGGTCACTCGGGCATGGTCGTCAACTGGACCCGGTACTGCGGCGACGTGGTGAAGCTCGAGCTGCGAAAGGCCGGCAGCCCGCTCGATACCCTCTCGTCGTGGATATCCAACAGTGGTCAGTACACGCGCGCCGAGATTGTGGATCCTGCGTGGGGTACGGGCGAGGACTTCCAGGTCCGGGTAATCGACAAATGCGGGAGCTTCGGGTACAGCCCAAAGTTCGCAATCGCGACCGACCCACTCAACGTGTTGGCTCTTCGTACACCGACGCAGAAGACTGTGTGGTATGTGGGGCAGAAGAGTGTTCGCATCGAGTGGCGCGACACGCTTGCCGACAGCATGTCTGTGATCCTCCTGCGCAACGGTCTCGTCCAGGGCCAACTCCTGCCAATGACCGCAAGCAGCGGCGGCACGTCGGTCATGATTGACAGTCTCGCGTCAACCCGGGGATACGGCTCGGGGTACTCCATCAAGATTGTTGACAACATCGGACGGTTCGGCTTGTCAAACGAGTTCGTCATTGACTCGAGCGGGACGATCAAGATCCTCACGCCCAACAAGGGCACGGTGTGGCTGCATGGCGATGCCAACCGAACTCTCAGTATCAATGGGTCGCAGGCTGACAGCTTCTACCTTGCGCTGTACGTGGGTAAGAGCACGTTCATCGACACTGTGGTGAAGCTGCGTCCAGTGTCTGGGTCGACTGCGCTCGACTCGGTGAAGGCAGGGTGGGGCGTAGGAACGTCGTTCAGACTGAAGGCTGTTGACAACGACGGTAACTACGGGTGGAGCGAACAATTCTCCATTCGCGCGGATACGCTGCCGAGCATCCGTGTGATGAAACCCGACAGCGCCACTACGTGGGTGCACGGGCAGGACAGCGCGATGGTGCGGTTCGCGCTTCCCGACAGCGACACGACCGTGGGCTCAATGCTTGGTTTCGGTCTGTACCGGCTATCCTCGTCAGGGTTGTCTCTTGACACCAACTTCTCGATGTCTGGCCCATTCGACAGCATTGTGTACTATCCAGGATCCATTCCCTCGTCGTTGGCTGTGGGTACGTATCGCATCAAGGTCTACGATACCCGGTTCCACTTCGGTTGGAGTCAGCCGTTCCACATCAAGGCCGACTTGATGGATCGGATCATCGTAATCGCGCCTGACACAACAACAGTGTGGTACACCGGTGAGACGGGTCAGGCCATTTCGTGGTCGGGTTCTGCCTCCGATAGCGCGGCAGTGGTGCTTGTCAGATGGGGCATGGTTGTGGACACGGTGGTTGGATGGGATGTCGACTCAGGCCATGCTACGCGGATCTCTGCTGTCCCGACCGCGTGGGGTACGGGCACCGGGTTCCGCGTGAAGGTGATCGACAACCAGGGAAGCTTCGGGTTGAGCGACAGCTTCGAAATCAACGGCGACAGCCTGAACCGCATCGTTGTCACCGTGCCAAACGGGACCTCGTTCTGGCGGTCGGGCAGGCAGGACAGCACCTACGTGGTGCGATGGACCGGGCTGCGGCCCGATAGCGTACACGTGGATCTGTACCGAGGAAACACCTACATCGCACCGGTGACTGACTTTGCGGGAGACACGCTCAACTCGGCGCCGGTGCTGGATACTATTCCGACATCGTGGGGCACGGGCAGCAACTACCGGGTTCGTGTAACGGATCCTGTCGGGCACTACGGCTTGAGTGAAGAGTTTCGGATTCGGTGACCGGGTTGCTTCGATGCGGTTGCCGGGATGCGTGAGTTGCGCGGATGTCGCCCGAGCGGGCGACCATGCAGGGCGACATGACACCGAATCGGGTCGGCAGGACCCGATTCGGTGTCAGTCTCGCACCACCCGCCTGATCCCCGAGAAGTGCGTGCCGAAGTAGTCGGCATCCATGGCCGTGATGGTCACACCAAGAGTGCTGCTTGCGTGTGCGAATTTGCCGTCTCCCACATAAATGCCCACATGATTGACAACCCGGCGACGACCGTGGAAGAAAACCAAGTCCCCCGGGCGTGCTTTGTCAATTGATGACACGCCCCGCCCGATTGTGAACATGTCGCTTGAACTCCTGGGCAGCGGCAACTGGTAGACATCACGGTACACGGCCGTGACAAAGCCCGAGCAATCCATGCCGCGCCGGGTCGTCCCGCCTCTGTGGTAGGGGACACCCATGTACGAATTCACCACGTCCATGAGGCGGCTGTCGACGGGCTCCGACTCCTCGGTACTGTCGAATGCCTCCGCGAAAGAGATGCCGTCCATGCGCGGGCTGGTTGGGGCGTGCGACCCGGTGTCGGAACTTGTCGATGAGTCGGTTGTCCCTTGAGCTGCTGAGTCCAACGAGTCGACGAGTAGTGGCGCGGTCTCAGGCAGTCTCTCCGGCGGCGCCTCGATGCGACGTTCCACCGAGGCACTCATGTAGCGGGGATTTGGCGGAATGCAGCCAGTCAGCCCGACGAGCGCTCCGCCTGCGCAGAACATAATGACTCGTCGGAACCGGATCGACAGGTCGTGCATTGTGCTCCCTGGTGGCATCTACGAGCGCACTGCCGTCTGCACCGCGTAGCCGAGGCGAAGCAAGACATCCTCGCGCCACTTGGCAGCCATGAACTGGAGTCCGATCGGAAGCGTGCCACTCTTCGTGCACGGCACGCTGATTGCGGGAATGCCGGCGAGGTTCGCGGAGACCGTGTAGATATCCGTCAGATACATCTGCAGCGGATCATCGCACTTTTCGCCGATCTTGAACGCCGGCGCAGGCGCCACAGGCGAGATCACTGCGTCACACTTCTGGAACACCGCGTCGAAGTCCTGCGCAATGAGCGTGCGCACGCGTGCTGCCTTGAGGTAGTATGCGTCGTAGTAGCCGGAACTGAGCACATACGTGCCCAGCATGATGCGTCGCTTGACCTCGGAGCCGAAGCCTTCGTCGCGCGTGGCAGTGTACATGTCGATGAGCGACGTGGGATTCTCGGCGCGGTACCCATACTTGACGCCGTCGTAGCGCGCCAGGTTCGACGAAGCCTCGGCGGTGCAAATGATGTAGTACGTGGCAATGGCGAACCGGGAGTTGGGCAGCGATACATCGACGAAGCGCGCACCACGGGCCTTGAGTGCGTCGACGGCACTCTGGACCGCCGCGCGCACCTCGGCACTCAGCCCGTCGGCGAAGTACTCACGCGGAATGCCGATGGTCATGCCTGCCACGTCTCCCGAGTACAGCGACGCATCGTCGACGAACTGCGTGCGGCCATTGGTGGAGTCGCGTGTGTCAGGCGTAGAGATGACCGACAGGAGTGCACCCAGATCGCGCACATCGGTGGCGATGGGTCCGATCTGGTCAAGTGACGATGCGAAGGCGACAAGCCCGTACCGCGACACCCGTCCGTAGGTCGGTTTGAGTCCCGGCACCCCGCAGTGACTGCATGGCTGGCGCACTGAGCCTCCGGTATCCGACCCCAGTGCCAGTGGGACGCATCCCGCAGCAACCGCCGCAGCACTGCCGCCCGAAGAGCCGCCCGGGATGCGGTCGAGGTCGTGAGGGTTGCGCGTAGGGCCGCTGAAGGATGTTTCGGTGCTTGACCCCATGGCAAATTCGTCGAGGTTGGCTTTGCCCACGATCACCGCACCGGCGTTGTTGAGCGCCTCAACCACCGTGGCATCGTAGGGTGGCACGAACGTTTCGAGCATGCGCGAGCCGCACGTGGTGGCAACGCCATTGGTGCAGATGTTGTCTTTGACGGCAACGGGAATCCCCAGCAGCGGCATCCTGGCTTTGCGTGCCGGGTCGAGCGCGTCGAGTTGCGCCGCCCGCTTAAGCGCGGCCTCTCGGTGCGTTGACACGAATGCATTCACCTGCGGCTGGATGTCGTCGATGCGGGCGAGTGCAAGCGAGACAAGATCGGTGCAGGTTGTCTGGCCACTGCGCACCCGGCCACTCAGTTCAGAGACCCCGAGGTCGAAAAGCGACATTGTCTGATACTCCTGTTGACCGGATCCTGCCCGCCCTGAAATGGCAGTGTTGTCGGAGAGCCGGGGCGTTGGTACCATCGGAGAATCGGCCTGCAACGTGGGAACTGCCCCTATTTGAACCAGCGGAACAGGTAGAACCCGAGAAACATGCCGATAATCGACAGAATGCTGAACTTCATCTGGAAACCCAGTTGAAACTTGATGGCGTCGAGATCGATGAAAATGGCATTGGGATACCCGACGCCGAAGTTGATGGAGGCTGTGAAGAACGTCTTCACCACGTTGCCGCCGCCCGGAAGCATGCCCACCAGAGCGTTGAGATACGAGCCGATGAGTATGCCGACAAAGGCGATGAGAATGAGTGTGCCGATGTTTCGTTCTTTGAGACCAACGGACATTGTGTGCGACCTTTCGAGTACGGGTGCAGGCACTGACCATCTGCGTGTTTGTGCGTGCAGACAAAATACCTGAACCCCGAGAGCAAGGGCAAGACGGGCCGGGTTCCTCCCGGCCCGTCTTGCCCTTGCTCTGACTCGGCATCGCAGGGTCCCCGCTGTTGGAGCGGGATTCGGTGGGATGTCAGTCGCGCGCCCCCTCGGTTTGTCCCTGGCGCCAAGACCCGAAGCCGCTTGACGCGGCTACCACTGACATGAGATCGTGTTGATGCTGGATCTTGACCATTTCAAGGATATCAATGACAAGCACGGTCGCCCGACAGGCGACATGGCGCTTCGAGCGGTTGCACGATGCATTTCGTCAACCGTGCGTACGTCAGACATCGTAGGCAGATTCGGCGGCGAGGAGTTTGCCGTGTTTCTGCCCGAGATACAGCCGGATGTGCTGGACATGGTGGCAGAGAAGGTACGCAGATGCATCGAGAGTCTGCATCCAGGAGGAATGCACGTCACCGCGAGCATCGGACTGGCCGAGGGAGTAATTGCGGGATCGCCTCTGGCCGGATTGCGGGCACTCATCGACAAGGCGGATGCTCGTCTGTACCGCGCAAAGGAGCTGGGGAGGAACCGGGTTGTTGGCGATGTGGGGTGAGGGGAAGTGCGGAGTGCGGAATTCGGAGTGCGGAGTGCGGAGTTCGGAGTGCGGAGTGCGGAGTGCGGAGTGCGGAGTGCGGAGTTCGGAGTGCGGAGTGCGGAGTTAGGGAATCTTCTCGTCACTCGAAAGTACTTTCCCATCACGTTGTACCTCGACTCTCAGTCCAGTGCCATTCCCAAGCACAGTGTTCCAGACGACATACGTGAATCTGCCATTCCTGAAAGTGAAGTACTCATTCCCACCGTTTCCGTCGAACTTCCTCGCGCCGCCCTCAATCACCAGTGACGGTTTGTTGCCGATCGTGCTCTGCGATGGCCATGATGCGTAGCGGTAGGTTGTGTCTTGACGATCAATTCGAACAAGGAACCTCCTGGTACGAAACTGCAGAACAGGCTCCGAGTATTGTCTCAACTCGCTTGCTCGTAACTCGTCACTGCATCCCTCCTTCTCACACTCTATGCACCGCAATCATACTCGTCCCGTCAACCAACTGTCCCATAGTTGACACCATGATCACATAGTTACCGCTCTGAGCAAGCTTGAGCTGTTTGAGCACCTTGACGCCATACTCCAGGCTCTGCTCCGTTGACAGGACCCGCTTCGACACAAACGGATACACCCCCCACATCAAGTGAAGTCTGCGAGCCACCTCTTCGGAGTGGGTGAATGCGAGTATCGGTGCTGATGGTCGATCTGCCGACACCATGCGCGCGGTGAAGCCGGACCGGGTGACGACAATGACCGCGCGAACCATCAAGTCCCGACTCAACTGAGCCGCGGCCGTGCCCAGTGCCGACTGGACCTCGTTGTTGATGTCCAGCCCCGCCTTGGGGAAGCGGCCCCCTTGCGCGAAGAACTGGTATGCCTCTGTCTCGCGTAGAATCGAGTCCATGGCCTCAACTGCCTCCAGCGGATACTTGCCGACTGCGGTTTCGGCAGACATCATGACCGCATCCGCACCATTCTGGCAGGCGCCCGCAACGTCGGTCACCTCGGCGCGCGTGGGTCGGCTGTTGTCGATCATGCTCTCCAGCATCTGCGTGGCAACAATGACCGGCTTGTTGTGCTGGTTGGCAAGTGCGATGAGTTTGTTCTGAATCACCGGTACCTTGCGGGCCGGCAGCTCCACCCCCAGGTCGCCGCGTGCAACCATAATTCCGTCGGCAAGCTGCATGATGGTGTTGATGTTCACCAGTGCTTCGGGTTTCTCAATCTTCGCGATGATGGGCGTGTCGCCTGCCCCCAGCCGTGTCAGGTGTCTGCGCAGATCGGTCACGTCGCCGGCCGAACGCACGAACGATAGTGCCACATAGTCAACCCCACCCTTGACGGCAAACGTGCAGTCGCGTTTGTCTTTGTCGGTGAGTGCGGAGATTGACATGGGCGTATCCGGGAGATTCATGCCCTTGTTGTTCTTGAGCATGCCGCCGCGAATCACCCTGGCCTGCAGGCGCGTGCCCACCTTCTTGAGAACCTTCAACTCGAGGTTGCCGTCATCGAGGAGCACTGCATCGCCAAGGCGCGCCTCACGCACGAGGCCCTTGTACTGGGAGGGGATGACGCCGTTGCCTCCGAGAATTGCCTCGGTGGTAATCCAGACGAGAGATCCCTCCGTGAGGGGCATGGTGTCGCCCGCGAACTTTCCCACGCGAACCTTGGGGCCACAGAGGTCTGCGAGTATGGCGACCTGGTGTTCGGTGGTCTGGGCGATCTTGCGGATGAGTTGGATGGTCTTGAGGTGATTTTCGGCGACCCCATGGGAGAAGTTGATGCGCATGACATTGACACCGCGCTCAATCAATGTGCGCAGCATCTCCGGAGAGCTGGAGGCCGGGCCAATGGTCGCGACGATCTTGGTGCGGCGGAAGTGCAGGTATTTGTGGTCCAGGTTGATGGCAAATGGAGACTCGACTGCGTCCTGCTGTGGCGTTCGTGCCATAATAACGTGTTCTCCTGGGGCAGGTGTTGTCGGGGGCGAGGTACCCACCGAATATCTCTTGCGCCGATATCAACCGCACTATGGTCGCCCCCCCCTTGAAGTGGTCGGAGGGCGTCGACGTCCGGAGCTCATCCGGTCACAGTCTCGTTGTCAAGCACGCGACCGTCTGCAATGACCAGAGGTTGGGACGATGCGTTGGTGATTGCCACTGCGCCGCGCACGACAACGCCCTTGCCGAACACGACATCGCCGCGCACCGTGAGGCCGGTGCACCCGATCAGCGACGGCGATCCGTGGGGGAATCGCTTCCGCAACCCAGCCACCTGTCCGAAGTACCGCAGATCAAGATCCACGGCAGGAGGTCCGAACGTCGCGTCGCGACTCAATCGCATGGCGCCCGACTCATCCAGCGTGTAGCAGTCGGACCGGAGCGTCACCAGGTCGTCGCATTTCTTCACAGGCAGGAATCGCGTTCGTGGCACGCACACGGCCGCAGCATGCGGGAAGACTGAGAGTGCCGATCCCATTGCCGTTTCAAGCTGGATGACCCGTGGCGTTGCGGGTTGCGTGGGGTCCACGTTCTTCTCGTTGCGGATGAGGGGCAAATCGATCACTCCATTGTGAGCATCGAGGATCGATCGCAACTCTACCAGATTAAGCCAGATGTTGTTCGTGTTGAAGTACTGGTACAGGCTGATGTCCTGGAATCGAGACATGTCCTCGACCGGGCACTGGGCAATTTCGCGGAGCACCAGACGCCCGTCGTTGCGAACGGCCAGGTGCCCGCCCTTGGTGTCACTTGCACTTCGACGAGCAGCCTCCATCATCAACGAGAAGCCCTTGCGCGCAAAGTACCCGAGCAGGTCCAGATCCATTGTTGCGCCGAGGTTGTCGCTATTGGACACAAACGCATAGCGAATCCCCTTGGCCAGGAGGGCATCGAGCAGCCCTGACGTCTGCAGCGCGGTGTAGATGTCGCCATGACCCGGAGGGTTCCATTCCATGTCTGGATCTGCGGGCCACGTGACGGGCCCCAGAGTGTCCTTGTTGATACGCGGGAACCGGTGCTGCATGAACCAGTGGGGGAGTCCGGCCTCGATCACGGGCAGATAGCCAGTGATGTGCGACTCGGTCTCCTCGTGCGTGTTGTAGCTGTCCATGAGCACGAATGGCACGCGCAACCCATGCGTCCGATTCAGCGCCCCCACTCCCCGCACAATGATGTCGAGGAACGTCAGCCCGTCCTTGACCTCGATGAGTGACTTGGGGCTCGACAGTCCCATGGTGGTACCCAGGCCACCATTGAGCTTGACAATCGCAGTATGCCGGAGAGCGTCTGTGCCGTCGTCGGCGAAACCGGTCAGGCTCTCGCAATCGGGCACATCACTTGGCGATGGGGGAGCGATCTCCGAATCCGACATCAGGCCTGCGCCGTGCCCCAACTTGCTGTAATAGTTGAGAAAGGTACGGATGACGACTTCGGGGAGACCGACACTGGCCATCTTATCGCGGAAGGAATCTGCGTGTGAGCTCATGCGGCTACCTATCGTGGTCTGGTTCAGCGCGATCTACGGATCGTACCGCGTTGTGTTGAGTCTTCGCGGGCGGGGATACGACGCAGGAGGCGCGACGGCCCCCGCATCGCCCGAGCGCGGCGATGGCTGCGCCTTCGCCGCGCCGGAATTGCCGCGCCTCGTCGCACCCTATAAATTATATTACCGATGACTGTGACGAACTGAGGACTCCCCCCATGACAACATCGCCCTCGCCTCGGGTTCTCATCATCGACGACGAACCGTCGATCTGCTCAATCGTTGTCGAACTTCTGCAGCTCGAAAACGTAGATGCCACCTCGGCAGTCAATGGTCGCGAGGGGCTGGCGTTTCTCGACATGAACCCCGACACCGACGTTGTCCTTCTCGACATCAACCTTGCGCAGGGCGAAAACGGGGTTGAGGTCCTCTCAAAAATCAAGGAACGCTTCAAGTACGTGCAGGTGATCATGTTCACCTCCATGGACGATCTTGAAATCGGCGTGGAATGCATGAAACGCGGCGCCTTCGACTACATGACCAAGCCGTTTGACGAGGAGGCGTTTCTCCCCAAGCTCGCAGGCGCTCTGGAACGCAAGCGTTTGACGCGAGTGCACGACCTGTATCTGGGCATTCTCGTGCACGATCTCAAGAATCCGCTGCAGTGCATAATCGGGTCAATCGAGTTCATCGGCGAAACGCTTCCCGAACCGGTCAATCCGGCGCACCTCAAGATGCTCTCGGTTGCCGAGTCGGGTATCTCGCAAATCAAGACCATCATCGGCAATATCCTGGGCATCTCCAAGTTCGAGAACAACACGATCTTTCTGCAGAAGGAGACGTTCTCCGTCCCCGGTGAGGTGGAGACGGTACTCGGAAACTTCCGTGGGCGTAACCTGCTGGGAGCAAAGCAAGTCAACACTGTCTTCCCGCACGGTCAAGAGCTGGCGCTCTCCAACGACCGTCATCTCTACGCGCAGATTCTCACCAATGTGGTAAGCAATGCACTGCGCTTCACGCCGCGCGACGGCGCCATTCTCGTCGAGTGTCGCACCGTAAAGGACGATCTCGTCGAGACCATTGTAGCCAACACCGGTTCATTCATCCCCGAGAACCAGCGCGAAATCATCTTCGACAAGTTCTCCGGCGTGCATCTGGCCAAGGAGGCTCTCAAGGGCCTCAACTTCGGTTTGGGCCTCACCTTCAGCCGCATGGCAGTCGAGGCCATGGGCGGTCGCATGTGGGTTGACGGCGACGAGTCAGTGCCGCTTACCTCATTCCACTTCACCCTGCTGAACAAGCCCGACTGAGCCGTCGGGTTCGGCCGTCGCATCCATTCTCACCAACACTCGTGGCGATGTATTTTTCGCGCGATGATCCGTTGCTCGCCGAAAGCACTGTCGATCGTTCCTGCAACCATGCAGGCTGCGGAGCAAGCCGGCGACCAGTTGAGACGGATGCGCAGTATCATCGGACGGACCTCAAATACCCATCCGCCCGATGCGTCGCCAGACAAGGACCCACACGGAAAGGCTCCCAATGACCGCCCCCGATCTCCTCGACGACCTGCGATGGCGCGGCATGGTCCAAGACACCACAGCCGATGCCGACAAGAAACTCGCCGCAGGACCCATCACTGTCTACGTAGGCTTCGACCCCACGGCGCCATCCCTGCAAATCGGCAACCTGGTCCCGATCATGCTCCTCACGCACTTCCAGCGCGCCGGTCACAAGCCTATCGCGCTGGTGGGCGGAGCCACCGGCATGGTGGGCGATCCGTCAGGCAAATCCGAGGAACGGGTTCTCCAATCCATTGACAGTATCCGTGCCAATGCCGATCGCTTCAAGACGCAACTGCGCAAGTTCCTCGCTTTCGAGGGCACAAGCAATGCCGCCGAGATGGTCGACAACTACGATTGGTTCCGCGAGTTCGGGCTCCTTGACTTTCTGCGCGATGTGGGCAAGCACCTCACTGTCACCTACATGATGGCCAAGGATTCGGTACAGCAACGTCTCCAGGCCGGGCTCTCATTCACCGAGTTCTCCTACCAACTGCTCCAGGGCTACGACTTCTACTGGCTCTACACAAACAAGAACTGCACGTTCCAGGCTGGCGGCTCAGACCAGTGGGGTAACATCACTGCCGGCACAGAGCTTGTTCGCCGCATGTGTGGAGGGGAGGCGCATGCGCTGACGTGCCCGCTGCTTACGAAGGCCGACGGCACCAAGTTCGGCAAGACCGCAGCAGGCGAGCGCATCTGGCTCGATGCGAGCATGACGTCGCCGTACCGGTTCTACCAGTTCTGGCTCAACTGCGCGGATGATGATGCGGTCAGATTCGTCAAGATCTTCTCGTTGTCACCCAGGGAGGAACTGGAGCCACTCATCGCACAGCACCAGGCAGCTCCGCACACTCGCATCCTGCAGAAAGCCCTGGCCCGTGAGATGACAACGCGCATCCACTCCGAGGAGGAGTGCAGGAAGGCCATTGATGCATCGGAAATTCTGTTTGGCGGTGGGACCACCGAGATGCTGGCCCAGTTGTCCGAGGCAGACCTGCTCGCCATGTTCGAGGGGGTTCCACGCTCCACTGTCGCGCGCAGTGAGATCGATGCCGGCGTGGGGATCGTGGACTTCCTGAGCGAGAAGACCGGCATCTTCCCCTCCAAGGGCGAGGCCAAGCGCATGCTTCAGAGCGGTGGGGTGAGCGTGAACAAGGCGAAGGTCTCTGGCGTCGACGTGGTGGTGACGGGGGAGAGCCTCTTGAGCGGGAAGTACGTGTTGGTGCAGAAGGGGAAGAAGAATTATCATTTGGTTGTGGTGGAGGGGTGAGGGGGGGCGTTCTGCTATCGTCAAGTTGGCGGGAATCCATATGAACCCAACAGACATCGTGGTCGTAGTTGATCCCGTTTCTTGAATAGGCCGGATTTGAGCTTTGCACGGGGCATGTTTCGATGTTCGTGGATAAACGACCTTCGTGGAAGAATGCTGGGTAATCGAGCTCCTGCCGGAAGTAATTTCTATGCATGCAAAGGAGGTCACATGACGAGGCACATTGAGACAACAGAGAAGTATGCGGGCCAGTACGTTGCTTTCCGGAGTCGGGAAGACGATACGGTCATCGCAGCCGGGTCTGACCCCAAAGATGTGATTGCGCGGGCAAAACTCCTTGGCGTACCGAAACCGGTGATTGCCCATATACCTCAGAAAGACAGTGTGATGGTCTACTGATGCCAGAAGTCACGTAGGTACACACGAGACCCGCAATGACCCCAGACCCTCTCGACAACCCACAATTCATCTCCGGCATCCACAACTACTGTGACCGCTGGTGCGAGCGCTGCGGCTTCACGTCCCGGTGCTCCTCCTATGCCATGGAGAAGGCCTTCGAAGAGGAGGCCGAATCCCCCGACGCCGGCCAACAGCTTCACCTGAAGGCTCTTGACGATCATCTCTCCTGGACGCTGGATGCCGGACCCGAGGATGCCGATCCTGACGAGACCGAGGACATCGACGACCTCGCGGAGATGATGTCGGCGGAGCGGAGTTTCGAGGATCAGATGGAACGGCGTGCGCATGAAGAGCACGACTGTTCGTCCACGGCTCGCATGTATCTTGACATGTCGCGAAAGTGGCTCAAAGATTCCGGCGCTGGTGACGACGACCGCTCGGGTCGTACCTCCGATGCCTTCTGGGCCGACGTCGAGCAGAGCGCGCGTGCCCAGGCCGGTGAGGCACTGGAGGTCATCCAATGGTACCAGTTCTTCATCTACGTCAAGCTCATGCGTGCGGTCTCCGGGCTTAGCAGCGTGCCGCCTGCTCCTGGCCTGGAGGACTACAAGGCGCAGGACGCCAACGGGTCGGCCAAGATCGCGCTGATCGGCATCGATCGGTCAATTGCTGCGTGGGAGGTTCTCGTCAATGCGGCACCCCGACATCGAGGAGCCATGTCCAAACTGCTCGCGCAGTTGACCGGGCTGCGTCAGGCTGCGGAGGAGACGTTCCCGCAGGCTCGTGCGTTCGTGCGTCCGGGGTTCGATGAGATGCAGTCTGGATGAGTACAGGGGAGACGTCCACTATCTGCGCTGTCAGTCACATCCCCGATACTGAGGAGTTCGCGTATGCCCAAAGTCAACATCAGCTCAATTGCTCAGGACCTTCAGATGGTGCCTCCGGAATGGTCGTGCTACTTCGACAAGAAGAGCGGAGAGGTCGTCTCGATATCCGATGATGCGCTCGTGGCCTACGAGGATGGTTCGTCCAAGGACGAATACACCGGCGACGGCGACTTTGACTCTGACATGAAGCTGGCAAGGGAGATCTGCAAGCTGGACGGCAGATTTGTTGGGTTTCCCAGCAAGTTTGACATGAACGAGTACCGCATGATGCGTGATTTCGCCTGCTCCATCGGTACTGAGGAAACCAGGGAAGCCCTGCTCCGGTCGATTCAGGGATCAGGCGCGTTCCGCAGATTTCGCGCTGAGGCAGATCGGCGTGGATTGACCGACGAGTGGTACAAGTACAGGGACCGCGCGTACGAGCGGGCTGTCAGGGAGTGGGCAGAGTCCAATGGGCTTGAGGTGGAGTGATTGCTGAACTGAACCTAGGCGAGACACGCGACTTCACCCGTTCCGCATGGCGCATGCGCGTCAAGCCAAAACGGGCATCGGTCCTGACGAAGCAATGAGTCTTGCCGACCGGGCATGATGCTCGCGGGTGTCGCGCACCGGGTGCAGCGGAACTTCACAGCCGCACGACGCGCCACCCGGCTTTGCCACCCAGAGCTGAACGCGTTAGTGTCTCTGCAAGCAGGAGCTTGGGACGGTGTCAAAAACTATATTCCCATCATGCCCAGAAAAGCCCGCATCAACCATCCCGGTTTGACCCACCACATCATGGCCCGCACCTTCAACGATATGCTGTTGTTTGGTGACGATGCCGATCGATCGCAGTATGTCAGTCTTCTGTCCAAGCGGGTCAACGAAACTGGATTCCTGTGCTACGCCTGGGCGCTGATGAATACGCACGTCCATTTGCTTGTCAGGACGACAGAGCTGCCGCTATGGAGGCTGATGAAACCGCTGCAGTGTGACTACGCTCACTACTTCAACCGTAAGTACGGTCGTCGGGGTCCGCTGTTCTGCGATCGCTACAAGTCAATCGCGACTCAAGATCAGTCCTATCTCGAACGGCTCATCCGCTACATCCATCTCAATCCCGTGCGCGCCGGAGTGTGCAAGACTCTTGGCCAACTTGACCGATACCAGTGGACTGGTCATCGCGGGATCGTGGAGAATGATCCACGCGGGTTTCAAGAGATACGGCAGGTGCTGCGCCGGTTTGGCAAGACCACCGCGGATGCACAGTCCAAGTATCGCGAATTCATCCAGGCTGGGATGGCCACGAACCCGGATGACGACCTCCTCACCGTCGTACGCGCAAGCAATCAGGGGCAGCGGGACAAGAATTCCTCGGGGCACTGGGTCATTGGTGATGTGGAATTTCAGAAGACCGTCATTGCCAGGGATGCCGAACACCGATTGACTCTTGCCCGATATCGGCGCGAGGGCATGTCGCTGGAAACTGTGCTGTCTGAGACCGCGAAGAGAACCGCAGTGGAGGCGCGGTCGATCCTGCGGCGCTCGTGGGGAACGCCCGCCGCTTCGGCTCGCATGATCTTCTGCTTCTTCGCCCGAGAACTGGGTTTCCCAACCCGCGATATCGGAAAGTTCCTGGGGATTCAGCAAGCCGCAGCGTCAAACGCTGCACGAGGTGGGGCCGCTCTGGCTGCGGAACGGGGTATTCGGTGGGATGAAATGTAATGTAGTTTGTGACACCGTCCCCGAACGCCGGGACAACTTGACAGAAGAAGGCAGCCATGTTCAAAACAATCGGGCGAGTCCTGGCCTTTCTCTGCGGCCTGGTCATTGCGGCGCACTTTCTTCGACAGGGGCTGACTCCGTTGGTCCTGGCTGGAGTGGCGTTCCCCTTTCTTCTCCTGCTGCGGAAGCGCTGGGCTGACCGAACCGTACAGGTCCTGCTTCTCCTTGCCGCAGCAGTCTGGGTCTCTTCACTGGCCGAGATTGCGGCGCGAAGACTCGCGACAGGCGAGTCATGGATTCGCATGGCGGTAATTCTCGGCTCTGTTGCCCTGGTGAATGTGGTCTCGGCGCTTGCCCTGGGTGTCAAGGGCCGGTCGCGCGAGTCATCGTAGGAGACCAATGATGCCTTCCCAACAGGCCCAGGGTCCGGAGAACTGCGGCACGCATCGGAGCCGGGATCCTCTCGGGGACCCTACACTGTGATCGGATCCGCAAGACCGCGTTTCTCCAGCACCGCCCCCGCAACAGAGAGAGACCACCATGTCCGACCTCCGCATCCAAGCCTACGACTACTGCGATTGGGAGAAGGCTCATGAGTTCTCCGACCTGATCAACACCAACGACACCAAGGTGACCGGCAAGAAACACGAGCAGTGGTTCTCGATATTCCTCTATGACAAGCGCGGCAAGACTGTGGGCGGCACTGCCGGACTCACTGCATGGGGCTTGTGCGACGTGAGTGTGCTTGCGGTTGCGGCGAGATACCGGCGCAAGGGATGGGGCACCAAGCTCATGGCTGCCACCGAAGAACTCGCGCGAAAACGTGGGTGTACGTACGTGCACCTTCACTCAATGGACTTTCAGGCTGCCGGATTCTACCAGAAACTCGGGTACAAGGTCCTCGCGCGGCTGAAGGGTGGGGAGTGGAAGTACACGCGGTTCTTTCTGGCGAAGAAGCTCAGGAAGTGAAGTGACGGGGTTTTTCTTCCTGGTGTCCTCCTCAACATCGGACTGGGATAAACCGCAACCCCGGAAGAGTGTGCCACGACAAAGACGAATTCACGCGGCATTCCTCCCCGCCAGTATCGCAAGCAACACTGTCTCCCGGTCTCAGCAGGAGGCTCGGCCCGAAGCATTCGCGCAGACAGAAGTAATGTAGTTTTTGACACCGTCCGTGCGTCACGAAGCTTTACAATTGAGATGAGGGAGACAGTCCCCTCGGTATCGGCCTGCACGGGTTGATGCCAAACCGCCTTGAGCTGCTGTGTTCGCAAGAACA
>Ga0315284_10005854_pt1 | contig 17493 bp, 13 predicted proteins | sample YL17G09_16_MG_FD_203696 | JGI IMG/M metagenome (GOLD analysis project Ga0315284, IMG submission 203696) | Sediment microbial communities from Yellowstone Lake, YNP, Wyoming, USA - YL17G09_16 | ecosystem: Environmental > Aquatic > Freshwater > Lake > Sediment | place: USA: Wyoming | collected...
CGTTGGTGCCCAAAGCCTTAATGATGGCCTCTGCCTCCAGGGCGTGCCATTTCAGTTTGTCCATGACCATCCTTTCCTGTCCTCAGGATTTTCCCGCCGATGGCTTAGCTTCCGGCGGTCGGGGCCATGCAAGACCTGCTGGGCGATACACCCGATCCGCCGGCCGAACCAGAAGACGGCAATTATACCAGAATAATCAATGCGGAGGGCCGGCCAGCGTACATAGCGGGTCACTTTCTCTTTGAGAGATGAGTTTATCTTGTCCGGCCCATAGGTGTGGATGCTGGAGCAGATAGCCTCGGAAATCTAGAGGCGGCGGCAACTTCCAGTTGCCTTCTTTTGGAGGGCTTCCTTGTCGCGCACGTCGGCCACCACGACCTCGACGCCGCTTTTCTCCAAGGTGATTTTATTGTGGAGCCTGGCCTCCGGATTCATGTAGGGGTTGCGCATGAACTCATGCTTGGCCAGGTTGTCGTAGGCCACTACGGGCGCGCCCAAACGCTTATAATAGAGACAGAGGTTCGTCCCCAAAAACCCACGCCCGCCGGTGAGTATAATTTTCATTATGGATTCAGTTTGCATTTTAACATATTATTTTCTCTTATATAAAAGTTTGACTATTATTTTCCAATAAAGTAGCTTTTATTATTCCTTCATCTTAATAGAGTTATAGGAGAGAGCCGATTTTATTATCACTATATACATACATTTCGATGTTTAAAGAATTCGGTTTTTTCAATTTATATAAATAGTCCTTTAAATACCAGCCGATAAGCGCTTCTTCGGGTTCCATATCTTTTCTGCTGATCGCAGCCAATGTATAGAGTTTTGTGAAAGAAGTATCATCAAAAATATATTTCAACGCTCTATTTTGAAACGAACTTCGCATCATATCTTTATTATACTTCCAGCAATTTATATTAATGTGTTCATAAATGACGATTTCGGGTTTTAATTTGAAAAAGACAGGTTTTTCAAATGCCGCATGATTCTTAACTCCTTTTCTATCCCCGGGAAAATGTGCCATCATGATGTTGTTGAGGCCCATAAGGTCAATGACTTCACCCGGATAGGTATACTTTATCCCTCCTGCGGTTATAACGCCGATTTTAGGCAAACATGACTGGTTTGAAAACAGGTTTGCAATGAAGGTTCCGTCCCTTCTTCCATTTTCCGCAATGGCAAATTCGTGCGCGATAATGGATTTTTTATCAAATTTGATCCACCTTGCGCCCTGAACCGCAATAAGCAAAACAACACCTACAAGTATAACTTTCCTGCTCAATAGAAAGCGAGGCGCTGTGTGCACATAAAGCGGCAGGAGAAATCGTACGCAATGTAGAAGGCATACGAGCAGTATTGGATATATGTTCTGATAAAAACGGAACGAACCGAAATGATCTCCACCTGTTAAAAGTGGAATCAAAAGACCTGTACAGCAGATGACGACTAGTGATATCGATCCGGCGTTGATTGAATGTTTTTTAACAAAAGCTAAGATGACATGAACACCCATTATTATTAGAGAGATAACACTTACAAATACGACCAGATCGGAAATGCAATATTTAGCTAGATATTTACCGCCCTGAAAAAGATTGTAAAGGAGTGACGGAGATACTTTGGCGTAATAAGTGTTTGGGAAGGGAAACCCGAAGTAGAGGAGCCTGAAAATCAATAGTAGTGCAACTGTGAGCAGGCTTGCGCCAACAAGGGGAAGAACCATTTGAAGTGATTTCAGGGTACCGTGACCGCATATTTTCCTGATCCAAACCAAGCCCACAAATACCGGAACCCACAAAAGAGATTCGGGCCTTGTCAGCAGGAGCATAGCGGAAAGCGGGTACAGCAAGGGGTTAATTTTCGGCGAAGCGGGGTCGTCTTTAAGAATAAGAATTGTTGTAAGTAGCAACAAGGTACTCCAAATACCATTTTCCATCAAGGTTATTGTTGTCCAGGCAACATACGCAGGTGCGGAAAGAAGAACAACGATATATAGTATTGGCCAAACGAGCGGACGGACATATTTTTTATCAGTGGAAACAAAATCAAGGGATTGTAGATAGGAGAAGACTAGAGTTGCTCCGAAGGATATGAGTAAGATATTCGTTATTATAATGAGAACTTCCGGATTTGAGGTGCATTTGAATAGTGCAGCACAAATCAAGACCCAGAGAAGTGAGGTGAAGCCTTCAACCCTTTCTCCCCCAATATTGTAAACAAATCCATGGCCGCTAGCATAGTTTTTAGCATAGACAAAGGTGATATTTGCATCGTCAATCCCTGTTGCGGGAAAATGAAAGACTTGAAGAATCAGAAGGGTCGCCAGACTGGTGAGCCCGACGATAATAAAGTATTGTAATATATGTTTTTTCATTCAGCAATTCCGATTAAGATATTGCCTATGTTTTCCTTTCTCCTTCGCCCGGGCTGGAAAAGATGCTTGAGGATTTAGCCGCATTCTAAGTCCAGGACGCCTCTCGGACCTCGGGCGGATGGTTCATTTTAGCAAAAGGAAAGCGCATGATGGAAGAGCCATTTTTTCAATTCCCTAAATCGAAGACGCATATTTACAAAAGCCTTCTCCAGGTAAAAGGCGGAGACCTGTCAATGGGCATGGAGCGCCCTGGCCAAGACCGGCGCGCCGGCTTAGGCCGAGCGGAGTCAACCCCTACGCAACGACCAGCCCTTAAAATTGTGCGGCCCCTGGGCCGCCGCGAGCCGCATAGAGCTTGAATAACTTCAATACGATTGATATTTTGTGATATTCTTAGCTCGGGAAATTTGCGAAATGCGAAAGCTGCTTGACACCTTATACCATCCTTTTAGAGACAGCGCTCGGATTAATAGAAAGGTCGTGATCAATTATCTTCGTGATTTAAAGGGAGTTTTTCTTGAAATCGGCCCCGGAGAGGAGCCATTGCTAAATTCGCTGGACATCGAGAACAGACAGAAAATCTTTGTTGATTTGCCCGGTGCTTTTCCCAAAAAGAGGGTGCCAGGAATCCGCTATATAGAACAGGATGCCGGCAGCGAGAAATGGAAGCTGAAAGATGAATCAGTAGATGTTGTCGTCAGTTCTCAGTGCTTAGAGCATATCCCCCATACGGATCATTTCATAAGTGAATCGTATAGGGTTTTGAGAAAAAGCGGCGTTTTTATTGTTTCAGTTCCGAATCAGGGAGCATTGGTGTTTATTCTCATGATGTTGATGACGCTGAATCCGACCATGAATGAAGTCTCGAATTGTTATATAGGGCTCGGGAATCTGTTTTCAACGAATCGATTTAAAAAGAGAGTAAATTATTCCGGATATACTCACCTGAGATTGTTCACCATCCGGGCCATGCAAGATCTTTTAACTGTCTATAAGTTCAAGGTGATCAAAAAACACGGCGGAACCTGGGGGATTCCAATTATTGGAGAATTATTAGCACAATTTTTTCCTTATTATGGCCTTTTCACCATAGTTATGGCCCAAAAGGAATAGTTCTAAATAATGATACATTATCATTATGGATTAAAACTTCGATATTTTTCTCGTTCCTTAGAGTTTCCGTGATTTCCTCGAGGCTGTAACCGGAAGCACTCTTAGCTCCTTCTTTGTGCGCCTCTGATTTGAATAACAAAAAAATTAATTGCACTTTCTCGACAGCTTTCTTAAGCTGATCAGGCCCATTTAGGAAACTTGCAGCATTCAAGTTGTATGCATAGCGGTGGGCATAGAAATAGATTGAGGCGCTGTCGTTTGAAAATATAGGCATAGATACTGGGAATTTTTGTAAAACTAAAAATGCCTCTTGAATAGGAGGAGAGCTCCAATATTTATTTGAATAGCCAATGCCTTTATTGTGACGCAGATATATCCATGCTATGCCTGAAAGAACGTAGGCCATACAATAAAAAACAAGAACAATTTTAATTATACGATACATTTTTTTCTTTATTAATATTGATAAGTAATAAATCATAAAAAAAGCAATAATAAGACTTGGCCCAAATATTGGGCTAAGCATTCTTTCCATTTCGCCGAGGCTTGATTTATCTAGAAAATGTATTGAAAAAATGAGAAATCCAATATAAACAGAAATATATAGGGCATAAAGAATTGGAGATTCTTTCAAAATTTTAGAAACGTGTTTTTTAGGATCCTCTTTTTTCTTTTTTAGAACAAAAATATAGCCCAAAATACAAAACGCAATTATGATCATGAATGTAAGAAGGGAGGCAATAATTATCTGCCCTTGGAAAACCAAAAATTTATTGCTCCCTGGAACTACCCAGCCCGTAAGATTGAGAAATGATGTCTTTACGGTTTCATAAATATTTATTGATTGTATGGATATTTGTCTATTAATCTCTGTTTTGGCGATAATTATGTTCCGCATTAAAAAAAGAGATGAGGGAAGGAGGCTGAAAATAACGAGAACCGAAATATCGAGAATTTTGCGTCTTCGGGTTCGCTGGCTGAGAAAAAATATTCCCAGTATTGCTGTGGCTATAAGAGTAACGCCGATGTAGCGCGTCAACGTTGCAAGCCCTATGGCGGCTGATCCGACTATCAAACTCCCATATCTTCCTGTATCGATAAATTTCGACAGAAATAACAGGGCAATGAGGCAAAAAAATATGAAAAGTGGCTCAGACAATGCATTTGAGTGAGCGGCTAACATGCTTTCAGAGCCAAGCATTATAAGCGCTGCTAAAAGAGAGAAAAAAAGAGAATTTTTTGTATATCGAGATATAGTGATGCCTAAAATATATATATTCAAACCGAATAGAACTATTACAATTAACTTTGCGGCTACTAGCCCATTCAAGCCGAGAAGCATTAAGAAGGCAATACATATTGAATAAAAAGGGGGAAAATGAGTTTCTGGTCGCGGGCGATTATTGTGTTTATTTAGTGAGTCTTCAATATAATCCTTGATGGGAATAGGACGAAAATAATTATGAAGATATGTTGAATAGCCCTTTCCCTTTATGAGATTTTCGGCGCAATCAATATAGTGAGCTGAATCTGGGCCAGTGCCAATACCCTTTATATTTCCCCAATAAAGCCCAGTGATGCCAATAATTGATATGCTAAATAGTATTGCCCTTATCGTTAGTTGATATCGTTTATTATCCATTGTTATTTGCGGTGATTTGGATAGCCTCGGTTGACAAGAAGAACATACCAGATTCTCGCTAAGTGGACAACTTCTCGCGAAGAGCCTTATCTGGAGCCTTTCCTTTCGGCAGGCACTTAATCAGTTCTGTTAACTTAAGTTAAGAATTCCAGACAAATTTACTAAGTTTCCTTGATTTATTTATACAACAAAACTAGAATTCATATATGCCAGTGATGAGTTTAATAAGTAAAAGCGTTTATTTAGCAAAAATGCGATATCGATTGTCATGACCTTCCTGATTGTCAAGCAATGAATGCTGCAAAACTGAAATCCGCCGTTGCGTCCCCCTCTAGTGCTGCTGTGGATTTGAGAGGATCGATCCTAGCCCGCAACACGTTTATCAGTTTTATTGGCTTAGCCGTTCCTTATTTTGTTGCCTTTTTCACAATGCCTTTTGTTATAAAGTTATTAGGAGTCGAACGCTTTGGCATCTTATCCCTTGTTTGGCTTGTGTTTGGCTATTTCGGTATTTTTGATTTGGGGCTTGGCCGTGCCACAACAAAATATATAGCCGAGGCTCTCGGCAAAGGCGATGTCGAAAAACTTCCTGGATATCTTTGGACTACGGTTCTCCTACAGCTATCTTTTGCAATTACCGGACTTGTTATATTATATTTAATGGCGCCTCTTCTAGTTGAACATATTCTCCATATTCCGAAGCAATTTGTTGGTGAGACAAAGACTACTATCAAGTTGGTGGCGCTATCTCTTCCAATAAATTTTGTATTAAATTCTTTAAGAGGGGCCCTGGAAGCTGGGCAAAAGTTCGGGCTGGTCAATTCCATCAAGATACCGGTTAGTATACTTTTCTATGTGTTGCCGCTAGTAGGCGCGTTTCTAGGTTTTCATCTTCCTGGTATCGTCGGCCTCTTAATCGTATCAAGGCTGGGAGCGCTGATAGTATGGCTAATCATGTGCCTTCGCGTCTACCCAGTGTTGAGGGTTTTTCCTACTATCCAATGGGCTTTCCTTAAACCTCTATTCAGCTTTAGCCTTTGGTTGGCGTTTTCTAGCGTGCTCTACCTTATCCTGACATCGTTCGATCGCCTCTTAATTGGGAGTTTCTTAACGGTAAAAGCCGTGAGCTATTATACTGCTCCCTATGAGATACTCATGCGATTAGGGATTATTCCCGGTAGCTTTGCTCTTATGCTCTTTCCGGCTTTTAGTTCTCTATCAGGTGCTCGCCATCAAGAGCGTTCCAAGGAACTTTTCTCTCGCTCTTCAAAATATATCTTGATGTCGACAGGACCGCTCTTTATATTTCTTATCTTCTATGCCAGGCCCTTTCTCCGTATTTGGCTCGGCAGGGAATTCGCTTTAAATAGCGCAGCTGCCTTGAGGATTCTTGCTCTAGGTTTTCTTGTGCAAGCCCTCTGGACAGTTCCTTTCAGTTTCCTCCAGGGATTAGGCCGTGCCGATCTCACGACAAAATTACAGCTCCTGGAAACAGGTTTCTATGTGATTGTAGTATCAATAGGCACGCGGTTTTTTGGCATTAGAGGTGCGGCTTTTGCCACTTCACTGCGTTTGGTCATGTTTACAATAATCCTATATCTCCTCGCTTTTCACGTCGGTAAGCTAACAAGCCTGAAATCTTTTATCCTTTTTATCCGTCGTCCGATATTAATCCTAGTCGGATTTGGAATAGCGCTCTTGGCCAGTCAAGGCCTGAAACTAGGCTGGGTGGGAGCTGTTGCTTCGGTGATGGGGCTTCTTGTAACGATTCTTTTTTGGGGCTTTGATCACACAGAGAGAGTCTTCTTGATTAATAAACTAAATATCATAGGTCGAAGGGCACAGGTGAATGATACAGCTCGTCGAAAAGTTTAAGATTTGGATCAAAAACCCTTATTTAGTTAAGCTCGCCCAAGTGCTTCATCTGCAGGGATTTCTCAAAAAAATGTATTTCTTATTGTTGGCTCCCCCTAATCGGCATAAATTAATTACAATAGGCACATATCGAGCGATATTCTTATTAGAAGGGTTTTATGATTTGCTCTATCTCGATCGTTTTTTTGACTCAGGATTTGGCGAGGTCATTTTCCTTAATATGATTATGAAAGGCTTGAAGCCGGGCGATGTTTTTTATGATATTGGCGCTAACATCGGCGCTTATTCCATTATGGTGGCCAAAAAAATTGGCATAAAAGGCACTGTTGTTGCTATTGAACCCGAAAAAAATAACTTTTTAAAACTTAAGAAAAATATATATATAAATAGACTCACCAATGTTCTTCCTTTTCGTGTCGCCTTAGGCGAAAAAAGTGAAAAAAGAGAGCTTTTTATCGATAAGAAAATGGGATATCAGACATGTAGCTTAGTAAAAAAAAACAAGCAAATCATAGGTCAAATTACAGATGTTTTTCCTGGAGATGAATTTTTGATGGAGAAGAATCTTCCACTCCCTATAGCCATCAAGATCGACGTCGAAGGATTTGAGTGGGAGGTCCTTAAGGGATTGACAAAAACGCTAAGCGCTGCTACGTGCACTATTCTTTGCTGCGAAGTTCATCCCAATATATTGCCTGATGGAATTACGGAAAAAAGAATTATAGATTTCATAAACAAACTCGGGTTCCAAACTATTCAGGCTTTACAGCGGGGTTCGGAAGTTCTTTTAATATGCAATAAAAATGCTTCTGTGCAGGATTAGCGCAGAAAAAGATGGCTTAAAAATATGTGCGGCATAACGGGATTGTTTCGGCCCGGTATGAATCCGGATTTTCATTGGATTTGGAGTGCGACTGAAGCGTTAAAAAATCGAGGCCCAGATGACGAGGGCTATCTTGCGTATAATTCTCAAAAGCGGATATCGAACTTGCTGATAGGGCAGGACAGCCAAATAGAAGGTCAGCATCTATCTAATTTTAAAGAAGACGCTGATCTTTTCCTTGGCCATCGCCGTCTTTCTATTCTCGATCTGTCTTATCTTGGTCACCAACCTATGAGCAATGCCCAAAAAACAATATGGATTGTTTATAACGGGGAAATATACAATTATCTTGATCTGCGCCGTGAACTTCAAAATAGTGGATATTTATTCAAAACCAAGACAGATACGGAAGTACTGCTAGCAGCTTATGAAGAATGGGGAGAAGATTGCCTAGATAGATTGGACGGAATGTGGGCATTTGTATTGCTGGATACTAAAAAGAACATTCTTTTTGGCTCCCGAGACAGATTTGGAGTCAAACCATTGTACTATTTCTATAATCGACAATCGTTCGCTTTTGCCTCTGAGATAAAAGCTCTTCTTCAGCTGCCATTTATTACTCGGGCCATTAATCCTGAAGCGGCTTTTGATTTTCTGGCATTTGGTTGGATTGAGAACGAAGAAGAGAGCATATTTCAGGGTATAAATGAATTATACCCAAGCCATGCCTTCAGGCTGGATCTAGCTTCAAACACATTGAAGATTTGGCAATATTATGAGCTTGCTTATAACAAAGAATGGCATGCATTTGATCTGCGTCAGTCTTATGAATTCGCTCAAGAGACGCGAGAGCTTCTCCAAAATGCGATTGCTTCGCATATTGTATCTGATGTGCCTACTGGCTCTTGTCTGAGCGGAGGGATGGACAGTTCAACAATTGTCTGTATGGTAAACAACCTCTTGAAGAAAGACCACCCCAGACAGATTGGCGAAAAACAAAAGGTCTTTACAATTTCTTATCAAGCTCAAAAGGATATTGATGAAAGTGATTGGGCGCAAGAAGTAGTGGCAGCAACGAGTACTTCATGGTTTAAATTTGAGCCAAATGTCGATGATATCCAGAAAAACCTCAATGACATAGTTTTTACTCAAGATATTCCATTCCCTTCAATGAGTGGAGTGATCCCTCAGTATTTATTGATGAGAATAGTACAAGATGAAGGGATCAAAGTGCTACTTGATGGCCAGGGCGGCGATGAACTCTTTGCAGGATATAGGGGTTTTTTCCTTTCTTCGTTTTCGGAGAAAATTAGGAAATTAGCTTTTAACGACATATTTAGAGAGAGCAGCCATATTAAGAATTCACCAGTTTCAGTGTCTTTTATCCTTAATTCTATGGCAAAAGTTTATATTCCACATATTATGCCCCTTAACATGCTAACAAGTTTCATGAAGCAAACACGACGAGAATTCCAATATCTAGATACTCAATTCATTGAGCATTACAAAGATAGGGTTGAGATTTATAAAGAGCGCCACTTCCATAATTTGAACCAGGATCTTCACGATAGCATTACCAGTCCTAATTTTAAATATCTTCTTCGATATGCAGACCGGAATTCGATGCGCTTCTCTATTGAGGCCAGAGCACCTTTTGCTGACCATAGAAAACTGATTGAATTTATATTCCAAATTCCTGGCAATTATAAGATCTATAAAGGGTGGAGCAAATATCTATTGCGCCAGGCAACAATTGGGCTTATTCCAGAAAGAATTAGATGGCGAAAGGACAAGCTTGGGTTCCCCGCCCCCGAATCCCAGTTGCTAAAATCAATCCATGACCAGCTGGTTGAACAATTTTCTGAAAAAGGTGACGAATATCTGAATATCAAGAAAATATTATTGGACTTACCTAATCTGATAAATAAACCCAGCGCCGCAAGTTATAACCCGTTTCTTTGGCGCGCATTTATTTTCAAAGTCTGGAGGGGAGTATTTAAACTATAATAGGCTAACGAATCAATTTTATGCATAAAGTTGCCATTGTTCATCCTTACCTACGTTGTGCCGGTGGGTCCGAGGCTCGCGCCTTATGGGCAGTCCAGGCGCTGCAATATGATTATCATGTGACAATGATTACGATGGGGAAAACGAATCTTATTGATCTTAACAAATATTATGGAACGAATTTATCCCTTAAGAGTTTTCAGGCTATAGAAATACCTTTTCCTCCCATTCTGGGTAAATATTTCTATGCCCTTCGAATATATCCTTTAGCAAGGTATTGTAGAAAACAAGCAAATCGTTATGACCTTATGATATCCACTTATAATTTCATGGATTTTGGCAAAAAAGGAATACAATTCCTTGCCGATTTTTCGTTTGATGATGAGCTCCGCAAAGCCCTTCATCCCTCACTGCAATATCAGAAAAGGGGCTTTTTCCAAAATAAAATAATAAAGAAACCGTATTTGAATCTAGCTAGATTATTAACCGGCGATCATTGGACAAGGATTCTGACAAATTTAACGATCGCTAATTCACATTGGAGCCAAAAGGTTCTTCTAGATAAATATGGGATTCAATCTAATATTATATATCCCCCTGTTAATGAGGTTTTTCTCGATATTCCTTGGAATCAGCGAGAGAACGGATTTATTGCGCTAGGCCGAATTTCTCCTGAAAAGAGGTTTGAGTATGTCATTCATATACTGAGCCAAATTAGAAAGATGGGGCATGACATCCATCTTCATATCGTGGGAAGCATTGAGGATAGCAAGAACAAAGTTTATATTGAAAGTATTAAAGATCTAAGCAACCAGCATAAGAATTGGGTTTTTTTAGAAGGAATCCTGAGCGGCAAAGATAAGTACGATATGATATCAAAGCATAAGTTTGGATTTTCTGCATGCAAAAATGAGGCCTTTGGCATTGCTGTAGCAGAAATGATCAAAGGGGGATGTATTGTTTTTGTTCCTGACGGAGGTGGACAGATCGAGATTATAAACCATGATGAGCTTATTTATGATGAAGCAGATATATTGATGAAGCTGAACGCTGTCCTAAGCAATAAAGCTAAGCAAGAGATTCTTAGAGAGCATCTTAAAATACAAGCGAAATTCTTTTGTTCAGATAAATTTATGTCCGATATAAAGGCACTAGTTAAGGATTTTCTGTCAGTTTTGCCTAAATGATGAATCGCTTTGCTTTTGTTATTGCCACAATGGATAGACCTCAAGAACTGGAAAGACTCCTAAACAGCTTTATGAATCAGGCAATGAAGCCCTACCAAATTGTCATTGTCGATGGGGGTTCATTACGAGTAGAGGCCTTGTGTCAGAGATTTCCTCAATTGAACATTTCCTATATCGTCAGTAGGCCTCCTGATGCCGTAAAACAGAGATCTCTTGGCATTCAAATTGCACTCAGAGAATCATCTTATATTGGCCTTATGGATGATGACACTGTTTTAGAGCCGACGGCTCTTGAAGAAATGAAGCGTTTTTGGGACGAAGCGGCCCCAGATGTCGGGGGCGCTGCATTTAATTTAATGAACTCTCCAGACCTCGAGTTTTCTAAGTTAAAACAGCACCCGCTTGTTGAGAAGCTCGGGCTCTACAGCACAAGAATAGGGGCTGTACTACCTTCGGGGTTCCATACGACATTGAGACGTGTTAGTACTCTGACTCAGGTTGATTGGTTGCCTTCTGGTGGTGTTGTTTGGAAAAGCGAAATTTTTAGCGAATTTCGTTTTGACAATTGGTTCAAAGGATATACTTATTTGGAGGATCTAGATTTTAGCTATCGAGCAGGTAGAAAATTTAGGCTTGCAGTCGTCGCTAAGGCAGGCTATTTTCATTATCCCGGTTCATCGGGCAGAGGCGGGGGAGTTGAGTTCGGGCGTCGTGAAGTGATAAATAGAGCATATTTTGTCAAAAAGAACAATGATCTGTCCTTGCCTAAATGCTACCTGGGCCTTTTGTTCCGTTTATCCATTTCCTTCATTATGGCTTTTAAATCATTTCGTTACTATAATTGGCAGAGAGTCTGGGGAAATTGCCTGGGGTTTTCGGATCTTATCATGAGACGATTGTTTTAGGACGCCCAATGCGGAAATTAAGGGTTCTGATATCGGCCTACGCCTGCAATCCTGCTGGGAATCCGCATCTGCATCCGGGGGAAGATCTTGTGGGCTGGCATTTGATCGATCAGCTCAAAAAATATCATGAGCTCTGGGTTATATCTCATGCCTATAACCGTCCCGAAATTGACCATGTTCTAAAAAGCGATAACTTAGAAGGCGTGCATTTTGTTTTTATCAAGCTTCCTACTTTTATGCGCCTTCTCTATAAGGTCAGCTTCGGCGAGCGGGTTTATTATTATCTTTGGCAGATCGCTGCCTGGCGCATGGCGGTTCGTCTTCATCGAGAATATCATTTTGACTTAGCCCACCATCTTACATTCGGAAATTACTGGATGCCAAGTTTCATCGGCGCCTTCCTCCCAATCCCTTTTGTATGGGGACCCATCGGAGGGGGGCAGAAGATTCCCCGGGTATTCCTGAAAGAATTTACGTTCCAGGAAAAATTATCCGAATATGGACGCGATGCCGCCCAGTGGATCGGGCGGACCCTGCTATTATCCCGAAAGATCTGCATGCATCGGGCCCGAGCTATCTTGGTTTGCAATCGGGAAACCCGGGCGATGTTTCCGATGAGATACTGGAAGAAGATACAATACTTTCCGGTGAATGGCATTTCCCGACAGGCGCTCGCATCGAAGACCGTCGCGGCAAAGAAGAGAGGTATCATTCATTGTATAACCGCCGGACGGTTCATTCGCCTCAAGGGGTTCGACATCGTCCTGAAAGCGTTTGCTTCTTTTTTAAAATACGGTTTTCGGGCAGTATTAGATGTTGTGGGCCAAGGGCCTGAAGAAGCCGTCTTGCGAAGCCTGGGTCGACGCTTAAGCTTGTCTGACAGCGTCCGGTTTATAACCTGGCTGAGCCGAGCAGATTTATTCAAACGTATGCGCCGCTCTGATATTTTTTTGTTTTCAAGTTTCCGTGATGGTGGAGGGGCAGTTGTGGTTGAAGCTATGGCTTCAGGAATTCCGGTTGTTTGCTTAGACGTAGGCGGTCCGGGTTTTCATGTCCACAAAGAATGGGGCATAAAGATCCTTCCTGATAGACCCGATGAGGTGGTCAAAAGATTTGCCGTGGCTTTGAAACGACTTTCTGAGAATCCAGCGGAACGTCTAGCTATGGGACGAGCAGGCCGGACCAGGGCCGAGCAATTTTATATTTGGGATAGACTGGCCGTGAGAATAAGCAATATATATCGGAAAGCCATGCACGAAAATCGAACTAAAGCTCCGGCCAAAAAATAAAATAATGAATTTTATTAATATTTTTTGGCTGTGTATCTGGAGCGGAATGTTCTCTGATACGGACAAACTCAAATCTCCCCAACTTCTTACCAACCTATTTGCCTTTATACAGGGGATCCGCTCTTTGATGCCGCTATTAGCCTGCGTGGTGTGCTTGTTCCTTCTTCTTGCGACACGGTCCAAGCTTGTTCTTTATAAAAATACCTTGGGCTTTCTTTTTCTTTATTGTTTTATTGGCCTTCTTTCATCTCTATTTATGTCTCCCGAAACTATTTGGGCTCTCTATTGGGGTGGGTTCTATTTAGCTCCGCTACTGGTCATATGGTTAGCCCAGCAGCAAGAAAGGCCTTTGAACTCTCTTAGAAAAATAATCAATATCAATTATTTTATTGTTTTTTTGCTTTTTATTTGCTGTGTCCCCCAGATTATTGATATGGTCCGGGGCAGGTCGCCGTTTACTCAGTTTTTTACTCTCCCCTTTGAATTGGGTCAAGTCCGGGTCAACGGAGTTGGCCGGTATGCTCTTATTGTGGGCATCGTCGGTTTTGTCCGGATGAATTTTGCCAAGAAAAGGCTTAAAGTTTTTTGGATATTTATTGTGGGCATGGCCTTGATTATGATGGCCTATACTCGCTCGCGGACGACTCTATTGGGATTGGCTGTTGCCAGCTTGCTTTTTGCATACATCCAAAAAGTTGATTGGCGATTTTTCTTGGCCGGCCCGGTGAGTGCCTATGTCTTATGGATTTCGGGATACAAATGGCGAGCGCAGCAGCATATTGAGATGCTTCTCAACTTAACAGGCCGCGGGTATACATGGCAAAGGGGTTTAAGTCAAGTCTATCAATCTCCAATTTTTGGCTGGGGCTTCCAAGCTGATCGGTTTCTTCTTAAGAGCGAGCATATGCATAATTCCTACCTGCATGCTGCCATTCAAAGCGGCATCTTAGGGGCTTTTTTTTTCTTGGCGGGCATCTTATCCCTCTGGGCGCTCATTATTCGGCGCGGGCTGCTCAAAAATATAAAGTATCTGAAGAGTGAGGATAAACCTTATCTTTTAGAATCGGTCCTTCTGGTTGGATTCTTCACAGCCCGGAGTTTTTTTGAATCGACGGCCGCTTTCTATGGAGTCGACCTGCTGGTCTTGCTGCCGGCCGCCGGCTATATACTATTCTGGCTCTATGAAAACCCTGATTTTAATAAAGCCTCTCCCTAGAACGTCACCATGAAAGATTCCGAGAGAAAAATCCTCATCCACACCATGTACTTCCTGCCGGAGTTTGGCAGCGCGCCTATCCTGATGAACGAGCTGGCTGACTACCTCTCCGGCCGCGGCCACCAGGTGGAGGTCGTCACCACCATTCCCCGTCCGCCTCACAACCGCGGCTACCAGGGCCGTTTTCTTGTCCGGGAGAAGCGTGATGGCTTCAGGGCTAAACGTTTCCTGACCAATTCCACCCAGCATCCTATCGGCCGGCTAGTGGCCTGGACCATCTATACGGCCGCCACCCTGGCCAATCTGCTCTTCGTCCATCGTGGGGACATTCTCTTCCTGCGGCTACCGCCGCTCCAGCTCGGGCTTACCGGCATTGTCGCCCGCAGGCTGAAAGGCGTCCGCTTTATTCTCAACGTCCAGGACATCCATCCCGACCTATCCATCGAATCCGGCCTGCTCCGCAACCCGTTTTTCATCCGACTGGCCCAAGCCTTTGAGAAATGGATCTACCGCCAGTCAGAAACCATCGTCGTGATCAGCGAGGGGTTCCGCCGCAACCTCCTGGACAAGGGCGTTCCGCCCGGCAAGGTCCGCATCCTGCCCAACTGGGTGGACACGGATTTTCTCCGGCCGCTGGCCAAGGATAATCCCGTGGCCCGCCGCTTCGGCCTGGCCGATACGTTTACGGCCATGTACTCGGGCACGATCAGCATCAGCAGCAACGTAGCTCTGGAAAAAGTGCTGGAAGCGGCCGCACTTCTCAAAGACCAAAAAGACGTTAAGATCGCCATTGTCGGCGAGGGGCTGAAGAAAAAAAGCCTTGTGGACAAAGCGGCCGGCCTGAACCTGGCTAATGTGGTTTTTATTCCTTTCCAGCCTTATGCCGACCTGCCGGCTTTGCTTAGCGCCGCCGACGTGCTGCTCGTCCCACTGGATGTGGAGAAATCCCAGCTTTCGGTTCCCTCCAAGCTCTACAATTTCATGGCCGCCGGCCGGCCCATACTCGGCTTGGCTTCGAGCTCCTCGGAAGTGGCTGGACTCATCGCTTTGGCTGGCTGCGGAAGGTGTGTTTCACCTGAGGCGCCGGAGCAAATCGCCCAAGCCATACTTCAGATAAAGGATTCTCCGTCCGAGGCGCGAAAAATGGCCGCTCGGGGCCGGAGTTTTGCGGAGGATCATTTTTCCAAAAATAAGATCCTGGCCGGATATGAAAAACTATTGACGTGAAAAAGTTCCTGGTCTATTGGCTGCCGCCCATTATTTGGGCGGCGCTTTTCTTCCCGCTGGGCAACCATTACCTGAGTCAGCCCTGGATATATAGAATCGTTATGAATGTCCTTCATTTCTTCTGGCCCCATATCGCCGAGAATACGGCCGGCCTGATCTACGTCCTGGTCCGCAAATCCTTCCATTTCGTCGAATATGCCGTCCTATTTTTCCTTCTTTACCGGGCCATGAGGCAGCGGCGCGAGCCTCGATGGAAGCTATCCTGGGCGGCCTGGGCCGCTGCCGTTTCGGTGGCCTATGGGCTGCTCGACGAATCGCTCCAGCGGCTTGTGCCGGGACGGAACGGGTCTCTCATAGACTGGGGCGTGGATACGGGGGGCGTATTGGCGGCTATGCTGTTAATAGTGGCCGCCTCAGGCAAGAAGAAACGGGACCTTCTGCACGGAAGTCGTCCTCATTGGACAAGGGCCCTTTTCCTAAAGCGGCCCTTTGACATCATTCTTTCGTCCCTGGGGCTCATTCTCTCCTCCCCCCTGTGGCTCGTCTTCAGCTTTCTCATCCGGATCCAAGACAGAGGGCCGGTATTCTACCTCCAGGATCGGGTGGGCCGGGGCGGCCGTATTTTCAAGGCCATCAAGTTCCGTTCCATGGTCAAGGATGCGGAAAAGGGACGCGGGGCGGTGCAGGCCGTGGAGCATGACCCCCGCGTCACCAGGATGGGGAGGATCTTGCGGGGCACGGCCATGGACGAACTGCCCCAGTTGGTCAATATCTTCAAGGGAGACATGAGCTTCGTCGGGCCTCGGGCGCTGCGGCCCGAGGAGAAAGAAGCCCGCGGCGACGGGCAGGTGGTCAGCATGGAGGCCATCCCCGGCTATCGGGAGAGGCTGGCCGTCCGTCCCGGCCTGACCGGGCTGGCCCAGATTTATCTCCCCACCGACGCCCCGCGCCGCCTCAAATTTCGTTACGACCGCCTCTACATCCGGCGCCGGAGCTTCTGGCGCGACCTGGGGATCATAGCACTCTCCTTCTGGATCACCTTCCGTGGCCGGTGGGAATCGCGGCAGAAAAAAATCTAGCCGCGCCGCGGCCGACAGCCCTCCGGCGAATAGTGTTTGACAAGGTTTTCTCGGTTAAAGATAATACAGCTAAAAATACCGGATTAAAATGAAGGCGAAGTACGATGTGGTGATCGCCGGAGCCGGCCCCAGCGGCCTCTTCGCCGCCAAGCGTCTGGCCGAAAACGGGCTGGAGGTGCTGGTCCTGGAGAGGAAGCGAACAGTCGGGGAGGCGGTCAATTGCACCGGCATCATCGGCCGCGAGATTTTCAAACGATTCTCATTGCCCTTAGGCTCACGGCTCAGGGACGTTCATGAATTGCGGATGGTTTCGCCGTCCGGCTTGTCCCTGACTTACAGCCACCCCGAGCCTTTCGCCACGGTCGTGGACCGGGGAAAGTTCGACCAGGAGCTGGCCGCCCAGGCCAGGGCCCAAGGCGCTTCCATCCGAACCGGCCTGGAGGTTGAAGATATCACGGCCGACACGTCCGGCGTCACGGTCTTGGCCCGCGAGCGGCAAGGGAGCGCTGTCGCCCTGACCGCCAGGATGGCTGTGGTGGCTACCGGCGTCAACCTGGATCTTCATAGAAAATTGAAGTTGGGCCTGCCCGGCAGCCGTTTGTTCGGCGCCCAGCTCGAAGCCGGCCAGGATGGGATCAGCCTGCCGACGGTCTTTACCGGAACCGATATTGCGCCCGGCGGGTTTGCCTGGGCTGTTCCCTCCGAAGACGGCAAGGTCAAGTATGGGCTCATCACCGGGCAGAATCCCAGGAA
>Ga0315284_10005855_pt1 | contig 17491 bp, 16 predicted proteins | sample YL17G09_16_MG_FD_203696 | JGI IMG/M metagenome (GOLD analysis project Ga0315284, IMG submission 203696) | Sediment microbial communities from Yellowstone Lake, YNP, Wyoming, USA - YL17G09_16 | ecosystem: Environmental > Aquatic > Freshwater > Lake > Sediment | place: USA: Wyoming | collected...
AGAATCTACCCGGCAACGCGGCCCACTCCCCGGTGATTAACCTGAAGCCATGAAAAATAGCGGTGGAATTATGTTATCTTAATGGGAATGACGAGACTCTTGGAAGCACGCTCGATGTCGCCAACCAGGCGGAGACCAAAGAAGTCAAACCTCTGTGCGGATTCCCCAGTCGACTCAATCGTTTCGCCGCGACCAGGGACGCCCAGTTCTGGGGGGGGCCACCCTCGCCCGCCGGTGAATGTGGCGCCCCAAGTGGGCCCGCACGAGCTTCTTGGACTTCCCACGGCTAGGAGATGACCTTGATCAAGAAGCAGGCAAAGGCAGGTCTTGGAACCACAACATCTCAGTTGGAACCCGATACGCGCCGGAAAGTAATCATCCGGTATATGGACGGCGTGCTGCTCCGGGGATATTTCAACGCCGAAGACGAATCGGCCCTTCAGCGGAATGAGGCGGAATCATTTGCCGTGCAGACCGCCGACGGTGATCGGGCCGAGGTCCACCCTGCCGACATTAAGGCCATCTTCTTTGTAAAGAGTTTTGAAGGTGCGCCAGACTATTCTGAATTCAAGGTATTCACCTTTCAGCCCAACGGAAAGGGCGTCTGGATTCGTGTCCATTTCCGGGACGGGGAAATCATGGAAGGAGTCGCACCCAACAGGATCGACACTTATGTGAAGCCCGTATTCTTTATGACGCCGCCGGACCCGGCCTCGAACAACCAAACCGTCCTGGTGTGGAAACAGTCTCTGGTGGAAATGCAGATCCTGGGGCTGGCTGCGGACTGATACGACGATCCGATAGAAACGTGTCCTGGCATGTGATGGAAAGTCCTGCGGAGAAAAAAATGACTCCGCCACCGGGGAGCAAATGGGCTCCCGGCGCAGAACCGTTGGCGTTGTGCATGAGTTGCAACGCCACGTTTCCACCGGAGGCTACGGAGTGCCCCAACTGCCTGGTGGGCCTCTCTCTAGTCCGCAAGTGTCCGAGTTGTGAACGCATCCAATCCGCGCAACACCTGACTTGCATCTATTGCGCGAATTCCTTCATGCAAGTGGAGGGACTGGGAGTTGTGGCGGCAGGACCGCTCAAGCAGCGCCGCCGGGATGCCGAAAAGCGTCTCCGTATCATGGCAGCGGGAGCGGTAGCTTTCGTCGTGGTGGCAGGCATTGTGTACTTTCTGGTCCGACGAGGTTTTCAAAAACCTCCAGACCCTATCGCCCTCTCCTATGTACTGCAGTCCACCTCGATGCGCTCCGGCCCCTCGCCCGACGCTCCCCCCATCAAGGACCTGGAGCAAGCGGAAATTGTCCAAATCATAGACTACACGCACGATTCGATGGGCAACCGCTGGTTTCGGATTATCTCGAAGGACCTGAGCGGTTACGTCAGAACCCGAGAGGTCGCTCCGCCAAAAGGCCTGACCCCTGAAAAGGGGTTCGAGGCGCTCCGCCACTCACTGCTGGGGCTGGATGACCCGGTTCTGCTGGGGGAAGCAACGAAGGCCGTGGAAAACTACCGCGACACGTTTCCCGCCAGCCCGCACATTGATGAGGTGCGATGGCTGCTGGCCGAGCGCACACGCGACTTGGCTGAACGCGGCGACCGTCGACTCTTGGCCAAGGCGCGCGAACAATACGAGCAGCTCGCACAGTCCGGTGGCGAATTCGCTGAACGGGCGCGCCAGGCTCTGGACCAGTTCCCCGCCCCTGCTCCGCGTGCGGGCCCGTCCCGCGCATCCAGTTCCGCTCCGCTGCAGTTTAGTATCGTCGGCGGGTCGGTCGCCTCTTCCGCTGCCCCTCCCCCAGGAACACCCCACGACCCGGTTCGCAAACTGACCATTCTCACCCGGACTCCCCTGGCCGTTCGCCTGACAGCTCCTGCCGAACTAGTCCCCGGGGCAAGTTTTGAAGGAGAAATCGCAGAAGATATTCGCGTGAAAAGCGAGGTGGCAATTCCCAAGGGCAGTCGCGCTCACCTGACGGTCACGGAGGGCCACCCCTCCTCGGGGAGCTCACGCGCCGCTCCCGCGCCCAGCCTGCGCATGACGGCGCTGGTAATCGGGAACCAGACCTATGGGGTCTCCGCCCTGGCCGTGAGAGATCGCCTGCCTGCCACGCTCGCCGCAGGGACCCGACTTGAATTCCGCCTCGGCACGCCGCTCGTCGTAACGCAACGCTAGAAACTTCGTCAGGGGAAACCGCGGAGGGCCTTCCAGCCAGAATTAAGGGGACAGTCTGAGAGGCGCCATTCGACCACAATGGAGTACCGCCTGGCAGGAGAACTCCACCCACGCCGGGGCAGGAGTCATTTCTGGTGCAGTCAGGAACCCCCACGGGTTACGCTGCGTACCGGCCGCCCATGATACCAATCTCGGGGCAAGTAAGGGTGCAGGCTAGCGCCCGACCCTCGAGGGTTCGGCTGGCAACTCCGTTTCAAGGTTTAGCGCGGCGTCAAAGGTGGAGATTGTAAGCTCGTCGCCAACCTCTGTCCGGCTCTTGAAGATTGTATGAGCGGGCAATTCGAGCACGCTCTCGGCATTCAGATAAAGACCCGTCACCGAAAACGGGTGGACGAGTTCACGCAGAGCCACAACTCTCAGGTCCTTGCTGAGGAAGATGACATCGATGTCAAAGAGCATCCCCAGCGTGTGAATGCCCCGCGACGGAAAGATCCAGAGTCCGCTATCGGGCTCAAGACGACGTTTCCCCAGCAGCCCGACCAAACGGCTCAGAATCGAATCCGCGATCTTCACCCGGTATGCAAGAAAGGTCTGCTTCGTCTTATTAAAGACGAACGCCGTCCCCTCTTCCCTGGACATGAACTCCTCCCCGCGAACTCACGGCGGTCCTGGGAGAGCCCCCACTTACCGGGACATCTTCTTCTTGCGGCGTTGAATGAGAATAAACAGCACAACAACAAAAAGCACTCCAGCGACTACTCTGATCAAAGTTACGTTGTCCACTGTCTGACTCCTCGCGGTCTGAGAATTTGATTCACTCGCCCTCCAAAGCTCTGGCCAGATTCCGCCAAATCATGATTGCTGCCGGCCCCAGAAGAACGATGAAGAGGTTCGGAAAGATAAACAAGACGAGGGGTGGGATCATCTTGATGGTGGTTTTTGCCGCCATTTCTTCCGCCTGCTGCCTCCGCCTGACACGCAGCGCGTCCGCGAAAGCCCCCAGCGACTTGGAGATGGGGGTTCCGAAGCGCTCCGTCTGCACCAGCATCTGAACGAATTGTCGCACGCTCTCCACCCCGGCCCGGTCCGCCATGTTGCGCCAAGCTTCCAGGCGGGGCTTCCCGGCCCGCTGTTCGAGGCCGATAAGAACAAACTCCTCGCTCAACGCGGCGTGACTGATCTTGAGTTCCTGGCCCACGCGGAGAATGGCTTGATCCAGGCCCAAGCCGGCTTCCATGCAAATCACCAAGAGGTCCAGAGCATCGGGAAGGCTGAGCCGGATCTCGTCGCGCCGGTTGCCCATAACCCGCATCAGCCAGAGGTCGGGAAGCATGAAGCCTGTGGCCGCCAACAGCACAACCCAGAAAAACACGTTGCCCTTGATCAGAAATACGCCCAACAGTGCTGCCGCGGCTGGCAGGAAGATCTTCACCATGTAAAAGACATCGGCGTGGGTGGACTTGCGGTATCCGGCCGAGGCCAAGCGGCGAACCAGCTCTGGATCCCCTCCCGATCCGAAAAAACGCCGTAGTGGCTTGGCAAGCTTCGACATCCGTTCGGAGTCGAGAAACGCTCGCCATCCCCCTCGGCTCTCGGGGGAGTAAGGTTGCGGTGCGCCACCAGTGACTTCCATCAGTCGCGCGCTCTCACGCGAGCGACCACCGAGGAGCAGCGCGACCAAGGCAAAGCTCAAGACGAAGGTCACAGCGATGGCGGCAATGACGTATACCATGTTTGGATTAAACCCGAATGTCGATCACTTTGCGGATTACCCAGCCCCCGGTCACCATCAAACCAATCCCCAAATAGATCAACTTTTGTCCCACCGGGTCGGTCAAAAGAATTTTCTCGTATTCCGGGTTGACCAGGTTGAGCAGAACAAACATGAAGAAGGGCAACCCTGCCAGTATCCATCCTGTGAGGCGCCCTTGGGCCGTATAAACCCGGAGTTGCCCCCGCAGGCGGAACCTTTCCCGAATGACTGCGGTGGCCTTGTCCAAGACTTCGGCGAGGTTTCCGCCGGTCTCTTTCTGAACCAAGATCGCCGTCACCAGGAAACTGACATCCGGTAATGGAACACGCGCAGCCAGGTTCAGCATGGCCTCGCGGAGGGGCAGGCCGAAGTTCTGCTCTTCAAAGATGCGCCGGAATTCCGAGGCCACGGGTTCCGAGCCTTCCGTTGAGACCATCTCAATGGCGGAGGTTACGGTGTGCCCGGCCCGCAACGCCCTCGCCATCAAATCGATCGTATCGGGCAGTAACTCCTCGAAGCGCCGGAACCTCGAATAACGCTTGCCAATGAGATAGACGTAAGGTATCGCTCCCACCACCAGTCCAAAAAGGATGGCGAGTGCAAGCGTGGGGGCTCGGAAGCTGCCCAGCCACGTCCCGACGATCACGAGCACGAACGAACCCGAAACCAGGGTTCCGACCGACCAGGTGCTCTCCGCCTGGGTCAGCAGGTGCTGGAGCCTAGGGAATACGGGCACCTGCTGCATGAACTCGTTCAGCCACGGGATATCGCTGAGGGACTCCTGCCTCAGAATACTGGCCGTGTCGTCCATGGTGCCGGTGGAGACACGTTCAATAGTCCGTAACCGCTGCCGGAGCGCCTCCTCAGACTTCGTAGGCCGCAATGCGAACACCAGCACCACGAAGGTCAAGACCAGGATCAGCCCGAAGAGCCATGCAGGCGACATGCGATTCCTCGCGACGGGTTAAACCTCCAACGAATGCTCGAACAGAGAGGCCGGGAGGTTAATCCCCGAAACCTTGAGTTTCTCGGCGAACTTGGGGCGAATGCCGGTGGCGTGGAAACGTCCCAGGACGCGGCCGCCCGGCGCGACACCGCGCTTTTCGAACAGGAAGATGTCCTGCATGCTGACGACATCCTCATCCATACCGGAAATCTCGGTGAAGTGCGTGACCCGCCGCGTGCCGTCACTCATACGCGAGATCTGCATGACGATGGCAATGGCGGAGGTAATCTGTTGCCGGATCGCCTTCTCGGGCAGGTTCAAGTTGGCCATCAGCGCCATGGTTTCCAGCCGGGCGATCGCATCGCGTGGACTGTTGGCGTGGATCGTCGTTAGTGAGCCGTCGTGGCCGGTGTTCATGGCCTGGAGCATGTCCAGCGCCTCCTCGCCACGGACCTCACCCACGATGATCCGGTCCGGACGCATACGCAGGCTGTTGATCACCAACTGTCGCTGTTTCACCGCACCCTTACCTTCCACGTTGGGAGGCCGGCACTCGAGGCGAACCACGTGCTCCTGCTTCATCTGCAATTCCGCCGAGTCCTCGATGGTCACAATCCTTTCCTTATCAGAGATGTACCCGGAAAGGATGTTCAACAGGGTGGTCTTGCCGGCACCCGTCCCACCCGAGACCAGAATGTTCAAGCGGGACTTGACCGCGCCCTTCAGGAGTTCGAGCATCTGGGCGGTCAGAGTGCGGTTGGCCAGCAGGTCGTCAGCCTCCAGAGGGATGTGGCCGAAACGGCGGATTGAAAGGATCGGTCCGTCGATCGCCAGCGGCGGGATAATAACGTTCACGCGCGACCCGTCCAGGAGCCGGGCATCCACCATCGGCGAAGACTCATCCACGCGCCGTCCTACGGCGGAAACGATCTTGTCGATGATGTGCATGAGGTGGCCGTCGTCCTTGAATCTCACATTAGTGGGCTCCAGGATACCGGCACGTTCAACATAAACATGCTTGTAGGTGTTGACCAAAATATCGTTGATGGTCGGATCTTGCAGAAGGGGTTCCAGGGGTCCCAAACCGAACACCTCGTCCAGAACTTCCCTCGCCAGCCGCTCTCGCTCCATCCCGCTCATGGGCGTGTTGGAGCTCGAAACAAGGTCCTGGATCACTCCAAAGATCTGCGAGCGCGCGCGCCCATCCCGCAAATCCATCAGCTTCTCAAGATCCACCCGGCTGAGCAGGTCACGGTGGATCGATGTTTTCAACTCCTGGTAAGCCTTGGGCGTTAGCCCCGCGGCCTTCCTTTCTGAACCGGGTCGCCCCGCTCCCTGACTGCCCACGACCAATGCGCCTCGCTCCGTGTCACTCATATTCCCTCCTTAGTCCCCCCCCGTTTTGCTCAACGGCTCAAGAACCCAAACATCCCTTTCTCTTCCTTCTTCGCCGACTGGCTCGGTTTGCCGGCTAGGGTTTCCGCCCAGTCCGAGAGGCTGCGCATTAGTTCAGATCGTGGAGAAATAGAGAGTGGATCGCCCGTGTTAATCGACTGCATAACATCGAAGTACTGGTTGGGAATTCTCCAGTAGATGTTCTTGTGGATCGCCTTTTCAATTTGCGCGTCGGGAATGGCTCCACTCTTGGCGTAGCGGTTGATGACCACGCGGAGTTTGTCCGGCGGGTAGTCGAATCGCCCGAGATACTCCAAGTGACGTGCCACGCTCCGCAGGGCAGGAAGCTCGGGCGTGGCAATCAGGTACACCTGGTCGGCTTGGTCGACCACCGCCATGGTCTGCTCGTCGAGGGCGGAAGGACAATCCACTACCACAAACGAGTACTGCAGCCGCAGAAATTCAAGGACACGTTGGAGCGCATCCACTGGAACGTGACGGGGAGTGTCAACGCCATCCGGAGCCGGCAGCACGTCCAAACCGCTGCGGTGCCGCACCACGAACCCCTGCAGGAGTTCCGCGTCCAGGCGATGCGTGTTCTCCGCCAGGTCGTAGAAATGGTACTGGTGTTTGGGGAGAGCCAGAAAAATCGAGGCGTCGCCCAGGTCCGGATGGAGGTCGATGAGCAAAGCCTTCTGCGGCACGCGCTGCGCCAAGTGAGCCGCCAAATGAGCCGCCAAGGTGGTTGCGCCCGTGCCCCCTTTTGCGGGCAGGAAGCACAGGACTTTGCCAACAACATGCTCCCGCTTGTCCTTCTTCCTTCCCCCCACTCTTGCGAGGGCCTCCAGCAATCCGTCACGGTCCACCGGCTTGGTCAAGTACTCCGTGCAACCACATCGCATGGCGCGAATAATGAAGTCGGGCAGGGACTTCGACGAGACGGCAAAAATCGCCGTTTCGGCGAGCGTTTCGTGAATCCTCTCCGCCGTCTGGCCCGCTCTCTCGCGGTCCCGATCGAAATCGATGATGCAGATGTCCGGGCGCAAGTCCTTGAGGCGGTCAACGAAGACCGAATCCTGCTCGTCAGCGAGGTAGTGCTGGAGTTCGGCCGCCAGTTGCGCCAGCGGCGTGGTATCCAGGAAGCCCTTCAGTTGACTCGCAGACTCCGCGTCAAGGCACAGCGTGGCGATCGAGAGAGAGTCCCCCGCCGTCGCCGTTCTGCCACGTTCCGAAGGTCGCGTTAGCTTGTCAGGTTCCATGACGTCAGAACTTATTTCGGCTTTTCCGGCTCAGGACTTGCCACCCCGTCACTCTTCGACACATCCCGATCGAAGCGAGATTTGTCGAGGTCGCTGATCACCGGCTTGGGCGGTGGGGGTGCGGTTGCCCCCGTCTTCACCGGATCCACGATGCGCGGCGTCACCATAACCAGCAGTTCGGTCTTGGAGCGGCTGATATTCCGCGAACGAAACAGGTGACCGATGATCGGGATGTCTCCAATCCCCTTGATTTTGGAAAGCTGCGCCTGCGTCCTCTGGTCAATGAGCCCAGCAATGCCGAAAGTCTGTCCGTCCCTCAGTTCAATCTCGGTCTCCGCTCGGCGGGTTGAAACCGCGGGAACCAGGAACCCTGAAATCGTCAGCGCGTTGGTGAAATCCAGCGTGCTCACCTCAGGACTTACCTGCAAGCGGATCGTGTTATCTTTTGTCACGACAGCCGTGAACTCCAACCGCACGCCGAATGGGCGGAATTGAATAGTCACGGCCGTGAAGTTCGTTCCCCCCTGAACAACCGGAAACGGAAACTCACCACCCGCCAGGAATCGCGCGGGCCTCCCGTTGATAGCCATCAGGTTAGGTTCCGCCAGGATCTGCAGGACATTCCTTTGCTCGAGGGCTCGGATCGTGGCGGCGATGTTCAGGTCGGGCCGGAAGAGAAAGACATTGAGGATGTCCGTGACCGAGAAGGTTGAACTTGCGCCGCCGAGCTTCCCGCCGATGGTTCCGGTAATCTGGGTCTGCCCTGTGCCGCCTCCCCCGCCCCCGCCCCCTGTCGGCGCGCCAAATTGCTGGGTAGAAAGAGCCCCGAAGGTATTAAGGCCGCCCGGGCTGAGGAAGTTGAATCCAAACTGGTCCAACTTCGTACGATCCACTTCCGCGAATTTCACTTCCAGCATGATTTGCTTGTCATGCGGCGGTTCGGCCAGCCCCATGGAATTTACCGCGTTCTTGGAAAAAACACCGCCCATCTTGAGGACGTTGTCGATGACTTCCTGGCTCGAGACGGCGCCGGAGATAATCAGACGATCACCTTCTGCCTGGACTTGGATCGGCTCATTGGGATACGCAAGCTGGATGCTATCCCGGAGCGCGGCCACATCCAGGTCCACCAGCACATCGAGCATGCGCGAGCGGCCCCCTTCGTCCCAGAGGATGAGGCTGCTGGCGCCCACCCCCTTGGCCGTCACCACTAACTGGGTGGGCGACGTGGCGATCGCCTCGATGACCGCCGGATTACTCACCAAGACGCGCCGCAAGCGTGCTTCCATGTTAATCACCAGCGACTTTCCAGCCAGAATGTGAAGCGTCTGCGTCTCGGGAGCGGCAGCCGCCTCCTGCGTCGAGGCAGTCCGGGTCCAAGACACCAAGATGGCAACGCATAGAAACGAAAGAACCCCGAAAGCTTGGAGGTTCAGGGTCGGTCTGGATGAACTGCTGGAGGGAGCCCACCGGGCCTTATTCAAATTTTTCCACACTCCGTTTATCTCCATGAATGACTTCGACTGTGTAAAAGTCGGGCGGCTTGGGGGTTGCTTTTGGAGTCGCCCGCCTGACCCTGGGCGTCGCCGCCGACGCTGGTACAGGTGGTTTCTTTATCCCGGCAAACAAATCTTCCATATTCACAGATCTTGTCTCAATTCGGTCCTTGTCGGCCCCGCCTCGCAAGACAAACTGAATCGTTGCCTGCGTGCTGGCCAGGAGGAGTTTCTCGGAATCCAAGGAATTCAGGAGCAAGGTCACGACATTGACCGTCTGCGGCTTGTCCTCGGGATCGGGCTGTATTCTCTGCCCGGCGGTGAGGACTTCGACATCTTGCAGGACGGTCTGGGTGACGGGCGAATCGCTGCCGATCGGTCGGAAGGTTGCCAGAACATCGACGTGAGACCCGGGAAACAGGAACCCCGCCACGCCCGTGATCTCGGTCGACCGGACCGAAGTAGCTCGCATGCCGAGGGGAATCTTCGCCGTCAGGCCGAAGCCCGATCCCGCCAGGGCAAGGGTGCGTTCCAGTACGGGTTCTTTATCTCCCACGGGGTACAACAAGGAGCGGCCCACGGCTTCGTCGGGCCTGGAAAAGGAACCATTCAGTGGGACCGTGGTGGGCCAATCCGCCACGGTCAGATCTTCGGCCTTGAGGACAACGCCGGCGGGCAGGTCCTTGGCGGTGACCACAACCTTCTTGGTTTGGATCGCAGGTCCGCCTTGCCCACGGAGCCGGACATAGAAAAAGTAGGTTGCGCCCGCCGAGAGAATCAGCGCGACCAGCAATGCCACAACGATGCGTCGTGTATCCACGGTTCAGCCTCGCAACAGCAACGCGCCGAAAGCATAAAACGTTCCGGCGGCGATAGCCAGGGCATAAGGGATTCTGATGGCCTGGGGATTCTGTAAGTTAATTTCAGGGTGCGGAGCAAGACCGGAGGCGAGGTGGTAGCGAAACAGTGTACCCAGATTCCGCAGCGTGCGGAGTCCCCTCCGGCGGACAATCATGTAGGCCAGCGCCAGGATGCCCCCGGCAATGGCCGAGGCCAACATAACGGCGGCAAGATGGCGCAGCCCTGACCACACACCCACGGCGGCCATGAGTTTGACGTCTCCTGCGCCCATTCCACGTACCAGGAAAAATACGAAGAAAATACCGCCGCCCAATAAGCCAGCGGCAAAACCATCCAGCGTCCCCCGCCAGCCCGCAAGGCACATCCGCAGCGCTAAACCAACGACCATCGCTCCGTAAGTGAGTCGGTTCGGAATTCGCCCCTGACGGACGTCCCAAGCGGCTGCCAAACCCGCCCACACCGCCGCTCCTGTTAAGAGATAAATCTCCATCGGCGATGCACCGACCTGGAAAACAGGGGAACTTCACCCCCCAACTATCGAACCGCCCGTTCCAGAGCCCGAGTTTCCACGCCGCGATCAACGCGCACTCAATCGCGTCCTGCCTCGACCCTTCCGGATGCAGAGCAGCACGAACTCACTGGGCGTTCACCAATCGGGATTCTCCCCGGCCTTCATGACCAAGCTGGGATCCCGATCACGGGGTGCCGGCAAAGCCACTAGGACGAGTAGTTGGAGAGCTTCGTCCCGATCGACGAGAAGGCAGTATTGAGGGCCTTGGCCACAGTCGCCATGCCCACCGTCGCGGCCAGAGCAATCAGCGCCGCGATCAACGCGTACTCGATCAGGTCCTGCCCTGACTCTCCACGATACAGATCGCCCAGCACTCGCTGAGCGTTCACAAGAAACCTGCTCATCTCATGCTCCAGTTTTTTCATGACCAACCGAACTGCCCCCTCGCTTACGGCAAGACCCCTAGCTCGCGTAGTTGGTGAGCTTCGTCCCGATCGACGAGAAAGCATCGTTGATCGCCTTGGCCACAACCCCCATGCCGACCGTCGCGGCCAGGGCAATCAGCGCCGCGATCAACGCGTACTCGATCAGGTCCTGCCCTGACTCTTCGCAATGCAAGGCAGTCAGGATTTCCTTCGCGTTCGTGAGCCAATTATTCATCTTTGCTCCTCATATCGTACTTGAGTGTATTCTCCCGGGATCGCTTCAAGTGATCATCTGACGTTTTCCGCCCGAGAACTGAAAACAAGTATAGCAGAATATGAACCACACGGTAGGAGAAATCAAGAACTTTTTGTTTCGCCAATCAAAATAACAACTTACGCAATCGATCCCAAACGGGAAAAGAGGCGAGTGTCTACACTCCGCGACACTCCCAACCCCAATTGTGTCCTGCCACGGCCACGTGTTCCCCTGTTATCGAGACCCGCGTCTCCGAACTCAAAATCCAGAATCCGAGTCAGTTTCAAGGCAGATTGGCCCTTCCGGAGCAGACGGACTTTGCTTCGAAAGGCGGTAGAATTCAAAAACTCGACGAGACTCAAACGGCGTTGCCAAATCCGCGTCCCGGGCCCACCAGGGGTTAAAAGGTATTCGCGGGAGTCGTTCAAGACCGACCACAACACCCCCAATACAGATGCGCGTAGCAAATCGCCTGACGACTGCCAATTCCGCGCCAAGCCTCGGGTGCAAACTCGTGACTGATCCCTCGGATTGGCCCGGCACTTGCTTTACCGACGGGCTGGCGGGGTCCATAAATCCAGGACGCGAATTTCCAGAATCACCGGGGATTCAAGTACAATTGCCCCATGCCGGTGAGCAGCGGAGAGGCCGACCAGGCAACAGTCCCCAGCTATGAGTTCAAGGCGAGCCCCTACAGCAGCCACTCATTGCTCCTCCAACTCGTTCAAGCCGAGCGGCGCGGCGACCGAATCCTCGATGTCGGCTGCGCGAGCGGTTATTTGGCGGAGATCCTGGTATCAAAAGGTTTCAATATCGTCGGCATCGATAAGCCCGGGGCAGTCTCGAATGGCTTCCCCAAGACGGCGGCATTCATCCCAGCCGACCTGGATGCGGCCGTCCCTCATCTCACTGGGACCTTCGATTTCATTCTCTGCGCCGACGTCCTTGAACACCTGCGGGAACCGCTGAGGCTCCTGCGGGAACTCCGCCCGTACTTGGCTCCAGGGGGACGACTCCTGGCGTCGCTGCCCAACAGCGGCAACCTCTACTTTCGGCTGAATGTCCTGATGGGGAGATTCCCGCAGCATGATCGTGGGTTGTTTGACCGTACTCATCTTCACTTCTACACCTGGTCGGGATGGGTCAGTCTATTTTCCAAGGGCGGGTTTGTGATCGAGAGTGCGCGTCCGACGGGGGTTCCTGTGGGACTGGCTATGCCGCGATGGAAGGATTCATTTGCGGTTCGTCTGCTCGAGCGCGTGGCCTACTACCTGGCCCTGGCATGGAAGAGAATCTTCGCTTACCAATTCGTAGTAGTCGCTCGGCCCGAGGCTAACTCATGACTCGCCCCAAGCCCAAAGTCGTGGTCGTAATGCCCGCTTACAACGCCGCCAAGACTTTGCACATGACCTACGCCGACCTCCCGCCCGGGGTTGCTGACTCCGTGATCCTGGTGGACGATCACAGCTCCGACGAAACCGTCAAAGTCGCGCGCGAGCTTGGCCTCGAGTTGTTTGTTCACACGCGCAACTACGGCTACGGCGGCAATCAGAAAACCTGTTACCGGGAGGCTTTGAAGGTCCATGCCGATATCGTCGTCATGCTCCATCCCGACTACCAGTATGATCCCACCTTGCTCCCGCAGATCATTCGCCCCATCGCTGAGGGGCAAGCCGACATTGTTCTGGGCTCACGGCTGATGGGATCGAACCCCATGAAGCAGGGGATGCCGTGGTGGAAGTACATTTCCAATCGCTTCCTCACCGGGCTTCAGAACGCCACCTTTGGCCTGAAGCTCTCGGAATATCACACTGGCTATCGAGCGTTTAGCCGCGAGGCGTTGGAAGCAGTCAACTGGCAGATGAATTCCGACAACTTCATTTTTGATCAAGAGATTCTGGCACAAGCCATAAATCTCAAGATGCGGATCGCCGAAATTCCGGTCCCCACTCGTTACTTCCCTGCCGCGTCTACCACTTCGTTCGGCCAGAGCGTGGTCTATGGTCTAGCCATCCTCTGGTTGCTCTTTCGGTACTTCCTCCAGACCACGGGCGTCGTTCGCCAGAAGCAATTTGAAAGCCTCCATCGGCGATACCGCGCCGTGGAGAAAGCCCCGGCGCCAAAGCCCTGATAGGCAACTGAAGCGGAACGTTGGACGAGGGGAAATGGAAAAGCCTGCCGGTGGTCTCGACCTCGAGGCAGGCTCCGGAGACTAGCGGCTCTCGGAGAGGGGATACGGGGTCAATTTCACCGGTTTTTTGTCGGGCTCCACCCGCCAGATTCTTCGGCCTTTGAAATAGGTGAAGAGTTCTTCGTTCTCCGTGGGGCTCATGTCGCGTGCCCAAACAACTTTGGCGCGGTCAATGTCAGCTTCGTTGTACACCCACTCCACGGCCAGAGGGTCGTGGCCCTCGTCGCTGGCGATGAAGTGCGCATAGGGCATGTAGCGAACAAGCACCAGGTGCTTCCCCTCCTGTGCTTGGAGCTGTGCCAGCACCCGCGCGCGTTCCAGTCCGCGCGGGCTGGCCGGCATCCGTGCCCACCACGGGCCCGCCTGCGCCACCGACAAGCCCATGCCAATGGCCAGCAGGCGGATCATCAGCGACACAAAACAGAGTAGGGGTACCCCACGCACCAGGAAAAGTCCTGTGGGCACGCCAAACCACTTCCATCGCCGCAGGTGACGCATCGCCTGCAAAAGCAGAGCGAAGTTGACCGCTACGAGCGGAGCCGCGTAATGGGGATTAAAAAATACTTCCAACGCCAGGCCGGCAATAGTCACACCTCCAACCAGCACCAGCCAGCGCACACGCCGGTCCTTAAGGACTCGCGGCAACATGACGAACGGAATGGTCAATGTCGGCCCGAAATAGAAGCCCCAGAAAAGGATCGCGCCCGCAACCTTAATGACGGCCAAGCCGCCAAGGTCGCGCGTGTCTTGATACCAAGCCAATTCGAAATTCGTGTAGAAATCCCGCATGACCTTGTGGTGATAGGCGGGCTCCGGACTCGCCGATTGCCAGAGAAACACCGGCGCCATCGCATAGGTCTCGCGATCTACCTGATAGGGCATGTGAAAGGGATTCCCCGTGATCCGCCAGAAGTAGTAGCACATCGCGCCGCCGACAACCGCAAGCAGCAATACGATGGGGAGAACGACGCGCGACAGGGACACTCGAAAGGGCGGCCGCTTTCGTCCCAACAGCCACGCCAGGAGCACCCCCGCCACGGGAAGGCTGAACACCAGGCCCTCGTAAGGGCGGCTGTTGGCGAGGATGGCGAGGCCGAGCACCATCAGCAGGGCAAGCCCGACGCGCGGCCGACGCATGAGTCGCGGTAATGCTCCGAGGACCAGCGCGCCGCCCGTGGCCGCGACCGTGCCTCCCCAATAACCGTTGATCCAGTAACCGAAGAAACCAAAGCGCGCGACGGCCAGCAACCCGCCCAGCAGCGCCCAACGCGGTGGGAGCCAGCCTTGCAACATCCAGCAAACTGTCGCGCACATCACGGCAATGCTGACGAGCACCCCAACCCAGGGGATCCCGAAAGCTAACTGGCCGGCCGCCAGGACAAGACCCTGCATAGGGGGGTACATCGACATGTAGAGGGGATGGACGATGATATGAAAGCTTTCGAAGTGAATCCACATCGGGTGGGGGGGATTGCAGAGTCGCCCGTGAGCGAACGTATCGGCCGCCAAGAGGTAGCTGAATTCATCGTGAAAATCGGGTTGCGGAACGGGGAGAATCGGCAGGGTTGCCACACGCACTGCCAGCGCCAGCAAGCCGACCACCAGGACCGCCAGCCCACGCCGCCGAGCCAACTCGCCCAGTGCTCTCTCCACCGCCTCAAACCATCGCGAGCCGAGGTTGGGACGATGAAAGGCAATCGCGACTGCGGCGAGCACCATCAGGATGTCAATCAGCCACCACAACGCCGAATCTCCTAAGGAGTATTCTCAAGACTTGCGGCATCATGCCGGTTGGACACCGGACCTGGTGTTTGAAGCCGGGGAAGGAAGACTGCCCGCGCCTGGGCTTGTGGAACCCAAACATAAAACCGCGCTTCTTTCCGCAATTTCTCCGGTCCGGGCATTTCCATGACCGCCGCCAACTGGTATTCAGCCTGGATAGCGCGCCGCATTCGTTCGGTCAAATACATATCGAGCCAATACCTCTCCCTCTCGGTTTGCAAATCGAAGTCCACCACGACCACGGCGAAATAATGCTTTTCCAGTTGAGTAACGATGTCCCTGTCGTCGAGCGCACCCTGGCGGGTAAGCAGCGTCCGTTGATAGATGTCTGAGACGGGCATATCCAGGCCGGCGCGAAGCATGTCACCCGCGTAGTAACTGAGGGCCCGTGTGCCCGGCGGGAAATTGGTCCGAAGATAGTCTTGCAGGGCGCGGTCGAGGTCGAAATCTCGGGGTGAAGGCGGGGGGGGCGTGAAGAACTGTCCGGTAAACAGCGTCACCACCAGAAGGACCAACAGTTCGATAGCCCGCGCGGGCTCTGGAATCCTCCTGGCCAGGAGAGCCGCAAAAAGTACGCTGAGGATGAAGATGCACTCCAAAAAATAGTTCGTGTCGCTCCCCTCCTTGCCCGCCCCCAAAAGAGCAGAAGCGACTGCGCAAACCAGGTAACATGCGAGGAACTTTTCACGGTGGACACGCAACGATTCCAGTCCCACCAAAAGAGGAACCAGGAGCAAGATCCCAAAGACAGCCATCGCGCCCTTGAACTGCACCCACGAAAAAGGCGCCAGATTGTAGCGCAAGAAGTGCAGAAGGAAGTCCTGCCCGCGGAAAATCAGGAATTGAAAAAGGATTAGACCGACGGCCGCGCCCGCGGTCATGAGCCCCGCAAATGCGGCGGCCAGACGATAACGTCTTTCCAGTGCAAGAAACAAGATCGTGGCGAGGGGCGCGGCAACGTATTGTTGCTTGTAAAAGAAAGACAGAAGAAAGAGAGGCATGGCCAGGAGGATTTTGGGACTCTCTCGGAATTGATGCGCTACCAGCACGGCGCCAAATGACAGAAGGAGTGCGCAACTGTCCGCACGACCTGAGATCCCATAAAGGGATACAAACGCGTAGGAGAGAAAAGATAGGGGTGCGAGCCCGCCAGCGAGCGCGCAGCCACTGATTCGAAAAGCCAGCCATCCCGCAAAGCCGGCACATCCCAGTACCGCGAGCGCGGAGAGCAGGCGGAGAGGAAAATAGGCGGGTTTGGCCGGATCGATCAAACGCGCGCCAGCCAGGTAGTAGAGCGGCCCGTAAATGGTGGCGTCGAATCGCTCCGCCGACGCTGGCGCGTAAATGGGGATTCCGTGGCGAAGATGCTGCATCTCAGCCAGCCGCATGCCTTCGATCCCGCACCACTCGCCGGGATAACGGAGTTTGACGGGCCATGTACTGAGGCTCCACGCCGCTAAGCCCCCGGCTAGCAGGAGGGCGGCCAGCGTCAACCCCTGCCGGCGGTCAAGGCGATGTGGACTTCCGTCTGAATGACGCTCAGGCATAGTTCGGTGGATGGTTGTCGGAGGGCCCGTGCCCACTCGTCGAAATCCCGAGGGATTCCTTGTCGCGCTTTCTCTTCTTCCCGATAGTCGGGCTCAGTATTGATGGTCCACAGATCGTGCCGGACTCCCAGAATATGCTGCGATCGATGAGTTGTTCAACAGCGCCGCGCTGCTCCCTTACCGTCGGTTGATCGGCTGACCGGACTCTGGCCCCGCCCGGCCACTCGGAACTGAATACGGCCGAAGAGTGGTCGGGCTTTCATCCGCGTCGACCACCCACACTTGCCGCCCCCTAAAATAGTCAATCAACGCCTGGTCCTGAGCTGGGCCCATCTCCCTCGCCCAGACAACCTTCGCACCGTCAATATCTGCCTCGTTGTACACCCACTCCCTGTGAATGTTGTGGTCGGGCCGGTAGTGCACGATCACCAGGTGACGGCCATCTGACTGCTGGAGTTGTGACTGGACGCTCGCTCTCTCCAGGATGCCTGGCGGGGAGGAATACCAAGCGTAAGGATAATATGGAAGAAGATTGCATCCCAAAGCATTCGCGCCGAGGCACGCCAAAAACATGCTCCCGGAAATCAGGGGCACGGCGCGCACCAGGAATTGGCCGGTTGGCCGTCCATGCCATTGCCAGAGCCGCAGATATCTCATCGCTTGAACGACCAGTGCTATGACGAGAGCAGTCATAGGCGCAGCATAGTGGGGGAAGAAAAAGATTTCCAATGCCAGACCCAGGCTCCCTGCGGCTCCGGTTATCAGCAGAAAGCGCAGCCGTGCGCTGAGTCGCGACCACGGATACCCATAGGGGATAATGGCCATCACCCCCACCATGGGCAGCGTGAACGCCGGTCCGATAAAAAAGAGCCACATCCCTAGCAGTT
>Ga0315284_10005857_pt1 | contig 17490 bp, 10 predicted proteins | sample YL17G09_16_MG_FD_203696 | JGI IMG/M metagenome (GOLD analysis project Ga0315284, IMG submission 203696) | Sediment microbial communities from Yellowstone Lake, YNP, Wyoming, USA - YL17G09_16 | ecosystem: Environmental > Aquatic > Freshwater > Lake > Sediment | place: USA: Wyoming | collected...
CAGCGAATCTTGGAGATTCTCCATCCTGGCGAGAAATTCTAACCATACCGTTGAATCCAAGTTTCTCTAAGCGATAGCGAGTAGGAACCAATCCGTTTTTAATGATTGATGCACCAACAGCGGCTTCAGTGAAGTTAGCTCCAACAGAAGCAAAAGTAAATTGATTTGGTGAAGTTACCGTGATTGGTCCATAAGATGCGTCAGTAAGGTTATTACTATCAATAAGATCTACACTGTCTCCAGTATTCATGAAATGAGGCGCAGATGCAATTACTGTAACTACGTTAGTTAAACGTGCAATTGATGTAATACTAACACGGTTAGCATGCGCTAAGTTCCACTTAATGATTGGTGTTGGGCATATTTGAACTGTATTTCCAACTCCAACAGTTGTTGAAGCCATCGCTTTACCATAAGGATTCAATACGTCAAAGTAGTTTGAGCCATCAACAACAGTAACGATTGGAAGACCAGCAACTAATCCGTCTCCACCAATTCTAACCTTATTTCCTTGTGCCCAAGAAAGTGAAGGACCAAATGCGAACACTTGATCTCCAGCTCTTACTTGTGCAAGGGTTGCAGATCCGTCATGAGTCCAGCGCCATACAAAACCAGCAGGTCTACCATATGAACCAGATACATCTGTAATAGTGAAAGCAGTAGTAAAAAGAACGCCGATAGCTTTAGGGTTATAGTTATATTCAATTACGCCAGAAGATGGGCTTGTAACGGTAATGCTATCAGTAGAGATTAAACGACTAAAGCGCTTAACGCCAGCATCGTTCTCCATCTTAATATAATCCCCAACGTTAAACGTATCTGGGAATGCTGGAACTTTCATTAATAAGTAGTCACCACTTGTGTCAGAGGCAACCTCTGATTCACCAAAGATATATGCTTGAGCTTTATTTGCGTTTCCACCGATAACCTCGATAGCACCAACAGAACCAAGTTGCTTAGACGTAATCTGAACATTCTTGCGATCCTGAGTGATACGGATATCTGACACAATTGGAAGTTGTGAAAGGGCTTTCTGTGTTAAGTGGTGATGAACGTTCTTAACACTAACAGGAATTAATTTAATATATTCACCAAGATCTGTGGTGTTGTAATTTGGCGCAGTATTCATTTGATAAATACTAGGAGCAATTCCATTTAATGTAAAAGCAGCTTTAGTGGTGAAATTAGGATTAATGTTTTGGAAACTCTTAATCCAGTTGGCACCATCATATAGGTTTACATGATCGCGATCTGCCGCTACTCCAGGATTGTGGCCATAACCTAGTGCAGTAGCATTGCCGCCATAAGTATAGAACTCCTGTTCAGTTGATCTGTCGATAGTAAGCGCATCACTTCCAACCGCCACAAGTTCAAGAATAGTTCCAGTATTCACTGTACTCACTATTGTTGCAACATCATTTCCAGCTAGCGGAAACATCACAACGTTTCCTGCATTAGTAATTAGCTCAGCGCTTGATTGAGATCCACTAGTAGATGCCACCACAAAACCAGAGGTTTCAGCTGTTGCATCTGGGACATTTCCACTTAATACATTGGTAATTGTAATTACGTTAGCAAGATTTGAAGCTGTAAAGAATAGATCTGGGTTGACATCTGCAACTGTAGCTGCAGCAACTGTTGTACTATTGTCTCCGAAATTGACACCAGAGACACGGATAGATCTGTCTGCCCCATGGAATGGTTCAGGTGTTCCGTCATCGCCTACGTCATACCAGACAGCTACAGAACCGTTCTCGTCATTGATGATGAAGTATTTTCCATCAAGAGAATTATCTGCAGTACCAGTTGTTGTTACAGGCACGCTGAAACCAGAAGTCCCATTTGAACCTGCAGCAAGAGCTCCATTAACAATATTAGTAATAGTGATTGCGTTAGCAATAACGCCAACAGTGAAGGCATTATCTAGTGCCAATGCTTGACCAGTCTTAGTTGCTACGTTGTTAGCAGAGTCACCCGTTACAACGGTTGCTACTTTAATATAACGATTAGTTCCAGCTGAAGGTGCAACTGCACCAGTGTTGTTAACATCATACCAGACAGCTACAGAACCCTGAGAGTCATAAACTATAAAATAAGTTTGATGTAAAGATCCACCAACATCGGCAACTGTATTTAAGTCGTAAACAGTAGGTGTTCCAACTATATCTGCAACCGTTGTTACGGTTGTAACTTCTGCAGCACCAGGAGAGGTCGATGATGCGTTAGGGTTAGCTACACGAACAGTAAAACCACTTTTAGCTTCTACACGGAATTGACCCATGTTTGCATTAGAGATACCAGATCCATCAGAAATAGATAAGATATCGCCAACTAAAACAGTTGCCAAGTTACCTGCAGAGAAAGTGTAGTCATAGTAGTTACCAGATGATGTAGCACCATTTGGAAAGCTAGTTGCAGCATCAGGATACGGTCCTTTAACAGCTATTGTGTAACCAGCTGATAGTGCAGTTGCACGAGCAGGTCCAGATCCAAAGAAATATGACAACAAGCTCCACGAAGGAGTATTTAAGAATGTAGTTGTAGGTGCTTGATCTACACTGGTAGGATAAGCAAGTGCAAAGCGAAGCTTCTCACCGTTAGGTCCATACTGGGCAGAACGAACGATCATCTTGCCACCAGAACCAGCTACACCACCAGTTGCATACCAGTTACGTGCACGCATCCATATAGCATAATCACTGAAGTCAGTACCGTTGATGGTTGTTCCCCAAACAGTGAGGTTATTAAAGTCAATTCCAGGTTCATTATCTTGGTCAAATGCAGAAAATTCTGTAGTTGTAGGAGCAAAGAAACCAGGAGTAGAACCAGAGTTTACTCGACCAGTTCTTGCCATGCGAACATCAACTGTTTTAATAGTTGCATCCTTGTCCATAACAACAACAATACTATCTTCAGATGAGATGGCTACTGGACGAACCAATTCAATCTCATCCCCAATAACATGATCAAGCTCTGTGTGAGCTACACCCTGTTGAGTTCCAACTTGATCTGTAATAATTTTTGCTTTAACGGTGCGGAATTGATTTCTATTATTGCCTCTTGTAAAGGATACATAGTCATCGTATTCTACATTCGTAGGTGTAAGTGTTCCAGTAGATTCTACAGTTTCACTGTATATTCCAATGAATGGAGAAGAATCAGGCACTGCTGTGGCTGTAAGTGCACCTTTACGGTCTGTATATGTGTGACGACCTAAGAATACATTTAAGCCAGTAGCAAGTGTTCGCTTGAACATCCCCATAAGAGACTTATCGGAAGTTCTAGTGGCAACGTGAGGTGGGTTACCAAACTGTGCAGATATTGTCTCAGCAAATACAACCGATGCATTACTGATAGAAATAGGGATCGCGATACTTCCACCACGTTCTGTGGTTGAAGTTATTTTTATAGAATTTGATTTATAGATGCTTGCCAATACACCAGCAATATCTTTATTTAGTGAAGCAACTACACCAGTAATAGGTTCAGCTGGTGGGTTGCCTAAGTAAGCACCGCGCCAAATCTGTGGGAAGCCATCTGTTTCAAATGCTTTAATGTCTAAGGAATCTGCAACAGTAATACCAGCCTCGACAACAACCCCAACATTATCAACATCAACAAATGTATCTGTTCCTGCTGTTGTATGGTTACCTTTAGCTTTAATTTTAAATAATCCATCATTTGCGGCATTTACCCAGCCGGCATTTCTGGCTACGATATATATATAATCACCAGGCTTTAGTGCCGCAAACGCATCTGATGTACTAGACATAATGCGCATAGTGCTTGCACTAGGGTTAGTGATAGAAATAGTTGATCCAATAAGGAGAGGAATGGCCACTTGATTACATAGGTTTGAATCAACCACAACAACTATTTCAGCAGGTCGCCCAACGGCATCTGAAGATAGGTTGTAATTGCCATTACTTGTAGCAGTTGAAATCTCAAATCCCTTAGCATCTTCAACACCAGCAGAGATATTGTCTCCAATAGCAATGTCTGTAAGAATTCTAAGGTTTCCTGTTTGTCTGTTCAGTTGGAATTGCGCAGTTTGTCCACTGCTTTCTAGTGGTAAATTAGGAAACCACTTGTTAAGGAGTGTTCCGCCACTAACAACTATAGAACTCTCTGCTCCAACCTTGTTAGAGACAATAACCATAGTTTGACTTGGTGTTGCAGTTGCTGTAAGACCAGCAAACTTATTATTAAACGCAACAACCCAATCTTCAATTGTCAAAGAGGCAAATGATGAAGCACCGGGGAAATCACTAAGTGCAAAGTTACGATCTTGAGCTGGAGTTCCATCAACAGCTATAATGATGTTACTTGTTACGGTGACATTCCATTGAGCATATGACGTTGTAATTAGAGTGGCATTCTTAGCTTTTTCATGAAGCCTATTAGCATTCTGATAGAGTGCAATATAGCTAAACTCATCAGTTGGAAATTTTAATATAGTATTTGCATATAGCGTATCATCATCATCACTACGTAGCGGTGTCACTTGAATTACTTCAGCGTCGTGAGCTACAGGATAAAGAAGAGCGTTTGCAGAAGTGTTAACAAAGCGAGCTTTAAACAGTACAGATTGTGCATTGATGGCAACAATAACCTCAGATAGCGTAGCTGCTGAGATATTTAAGAACTGAGAGGTGTTGAAATATATTGTCTCTTCTGCTCCATCTATAATCACACGTACAAAAGAGCCATCTTTAAGTGTGAATGGACCAGACTCTACGTTAATAACTTGAGGTCTAGGAACTGGATAGTTTGCAAGTTGTAAAAATTCTTCTGAACCAACGGCACCTGTCAACAGTTTGTCAACTGACTGTCCTGCGAAAGATGGTTGAAAGCCAGATCCATCATCAATGTAAAGAATAGAGGGGTCGCCAACTTTAACTGGCTCAGTAATAACTGCAGAAGCAACTTGATTACTATCATCAGGGTCAGAGACTCCGATAATAGAAGCTATGATGCTTGGAGCAGTACCGCGAGCAAGAGTGATAGAGTAAGATTTAAGTCGATTTCTCAACTCAACATCTGTTTCAATATCCTTACCGTTAGAAAATGCCGATGTATTTGTAGTAGCAGCTCCGGTAAATGGGGCTACATCAAAGTCAGTAATTGTGTTAATTCCAGCGTTACCTAATGAACCAGCAACAAGGGCAATAACCTCAACACCAGAAACGCTGTCTTCCCCTGAAGGAATAACAGAATCTCTTAGGGTGACGTATTGCACCTCAGGGTTCTGATTGTTCGCGGGGATCTTAACCACCGTGCCGGCAGTAATTAATCGATCTGGCTCACCCTGGGAATCAATAACGATGTCCGAGGATAGATGATCCTTCTGCAATGCAGAAGCTAGATTGATCTGTGAATATGTTGGAAAAGTAGTAATACTGGTATATGCAATTGGGCCCTCAAAGCTCTGAGTTCCACGACCAATATATAAGTTACCAGAAGCAGCCCAACCATCTGTATTGTTAACATATAAAGTACTTTGTCCTGCGATAGGGGCAGGCTTAATAACATATAGTCCAGTAGAGCGCTTAGTGATGTTGGTATTTAAGATATTTACGAGACCAGAGGCCTTAATAGCAGCTCTACGCTCAAGACCAAAGTCACCAGCTTTAGCATCTAAGTCATTGTTCTTGATAGCATCAATGTTGAGAAGCTCAAGGACGTTAAGAATTGCGGTGTTGTTTTCAAAGTCATTAGCGGCAGCAGCTTCCAAAAGAGTCAGAAGCACTGATCCAGCGTTAAGGTCATTTAGAGCCGTCTCTGCGACGATCTTTCTAATCATGTCCCCTAGAATTTGATTAAACGACTTAATTTGTATTGCCATTGCTCACCTGTACTATATTCTACTACGCGGTTAGTGGAGTCATGAGTTATTAACCGTAAAGCTTATAGGAATGGCCTGGGTCCCTCCAGCCAATCTAACGGTCAAGTTAATAACCATTGCCGCAACACCCTCATTTGTCCCATTATTTGCTAAGTAATCCACTGAAATACTCTCTACCCGATCAAACCTTCCATCAGCCATTATTTGAGAGTTAATTGACTCTACAATAAGACCTCTAGTTCCATCAATGTTAAGGTTTTTATTCCCCAACACGTTAATAAAGCCAAAAGTTGGATGATAACGAAGAGAACCTAACTCAGTTATAATCTTTAGCTTTATGGCCTGAATGGCGTTATCTAGTCCATAACTTAATTTTACATCACCATTAGTTGTAAAGGTTAAATCGCCACTAGCATCTAGTGCTAAGTCAATTTTCGCTCGCTTTTCATCTTCAGCACTTTTTGCTAAAAACCAAGGTACATCGTCAATCCTATTATCTGGTAATGTTTTAGGTGAGGGTATTAGAATATATAATCCACTATTTATTGTATTGGGCGCATATACTCGTATATAGGCTTGATCCACTGTCTTATAATCATTCATGTTTCTTTCACCGTCTAGTTCTAGAATAATTTCACCAGAAACAGGGACCTGTTTAATGCTAATAATGCTTCTTTGATCTGCCACAACCTCAACGTTCGACTGCAACAATACTTGTTGATTGATATATAACTTATCAATGTTAAGGTTTCCAGTTATGTCTGTTTCTGCTAAGTTAATTTGATTACTAGACCCATTCGATAATAAAGGAATCCTTACGCCTACTTCATCAATATATGGAGGTTTTAGTCCGTTAGCTATTGCAATATCTATCCATTTATCTGGATCACCTAAATATCTATTAGCAAGACTCTCTAAACTCTCACCATAGTTAATTTTAACTAAGTTACCAGAACTATAATTACCAATATCAATATCAGGGTTGTTAGCATTAGCTCGCGCTAGAGCAAATGGGTCAATAGCAACATCAACAGCAAATAGATTAGCTAAAATGAAATCACACGTACGTATTGATTGCTCTAATGTAAGAAGATAATTTACCTCTACAATGGTTGCATTTATCTGGGGAGGGATAGAGCTCTTATTAAAGGCCTTATTATAATCTAAATCACTTAGACCATATGTATCAGTAACTCTATCTCGATAGTTAATTATATTTTGCTTAGCACTTATAAAGTTATTTTTAGAAAAGCTATCGATGCGAGCCAATTCGCTGGTTACTAACTTTTCTTCTTCGTTAGTTAAATTAATACTATCAATCTGAACGTTATTGAATATAGAATAAAAACGGTAAAATGTCTGAGAATCCTGAAAAGGATTTATTTTAGTAGATGTTCTCTGTGACTCAATAAAGATAGAAAAGTCATCAATCTGTTTGTTGAAAAAGTCTGGATCAATATCTTGTGTTAGGTTACTTAATAGATCGGGCTTCATAAATTCCCAGTTGTCTCTAAAATGAGGCCAACGAAGTGGAATAATAGAAGGAATGTCGGCAAGAACTAAATCATCTCCACCTCTAGATCTAAGCCAGAGGTTGACATCGGCAATACTTTGATATGCTTCATTAACTGTTGCCATTATCTACCCAATACATTGATTCCGCCTACAAACGAACCAATAATTCCTTTTGCTTGACTAGATATAGACTTAATATTACCTAATATGGTAGATCCATCAACCCCATTTAAACCTAAATCAATCAGTCTTCTATTTAAGTCTTCATCGACAGTGCTTGAGGTATTGGACTTTAAATTGTATCCACGAAGTTGAATAGTGTATTGATATAACATTGGGTTTTCTGCAGATCGAACCATAGTAAATCCACGCACCACTACGTCATATTGATTGTTATCTTTATAATTAAAGAAAGTTAATGGGTGAGATGAGCGCTTCTCTGTAGTTCCACCGGTTCCAGACGTATCTTTTTTATGTTGAAGTAAAAAGCGATAAAGATTATGAAAAGCAACATAGCCGCTATTTTCTGGGCTAATGCCCGATTGAGCTTTAACTCCACCATCAAGTAAATCTGCAGCTTTTTGTTTAATTTGATTTGCAATACTTAAAGTTTTAGCAAAAAATCCACCAGCACCTATAGAATTAGCCACAGCAAATGTGTCGCGACCTTTTCGTCTGAGTGTATTGTGGACAGTACCAGGATCAAGTGGGGATGTTGGTTCTATACTTACCTCAGGTGCAATAAATCTTGGAGCCATACCCGTAGTTCCTGCAATAGTGATATCATAGTATCTAACTTCAGAGTGTTCTTCAACTGTTCCATATAGTGTAGCAACCACATTTGTAGCAAAGTTAGTTGATATCGTTAAATTACTAGGACTAATAGGTAAGAACATTACAGCTGTTCCACCGTTTCTAAAAGTAGCTTTAAAACCATACGGCTTTGCTGTATACCAATCAGCAGCAGATATAGTGTATGTACCCGTACTACCACTAGATAAAAACTCCTCGTTTTTTATGCCAGTATTTTTACCGGTTGCCTTACCAGATGAAGGACTTGGCAGAGACTTCTCTATTGGCTTATCTTGAGGAGTAAATAGATCTTTTAAGTTATAACTCATATTTACATTATATAGCAATCTTAGTTAGAGGCTGCCAGTGATCTCCTTAATCTTAGATTGGACACTTACAACTCCAGCCCACTGCGGACTGGCCCCAATTGCAGAACAAGGTCCAACTGGTGATATAGGAATAACTTTTGCTAGGGCATCTATCATCTGAGATATCTGATCTAACAATTCAATACCCTCTTTACCGATGGCCACTTTTGGACTATTTACCTTTACAGATGTTGATGCCTCAAGTTTAAATTCCTTTGTCTTTCCATCGATCTTGTCATCAGATACTATATCTAGTAGTTTGCACTTTAATTCAACTTTCTCAGACTTCTTAGTCATAACTAGTTTGATTTTTCCAGAATTCACAGTAATAGTGCCACCTGGCTTATCAATGCGAACATTTTGAATTCCGCCCTGATCTTTATCATTAAACTCTATACTTCCTGTTTTATCAAACTGAAAGAATGATCCGCCTACCTTAGTGTCGTAGGTTGGTTTAGGAAGCGTTTTGCTGGGTTTATCATCAAGTTTCTTAATATTAGTGGGAACGGCTTTAAATATAATTTTATATTCGCCATTCTCGTTGATCGTTGTCTCTACGCCATTGAACTCAGAGACATATTGTGGTCCTTTTGTAATATCAACAGTGGATTTTCTTGCTGGATGTATTAGGCCACCTAAAATGACAGCCTCACGAGCTTCGCCATTTAGAAAGGCAACTAAGACAGCATCTCCAGCTTTAGCGTCGAATGCTCTAACTGGATCTGGCTTATCGTCAAACTTATATCCATGATAAACTATGTCTTCATAGTTAAAGGCACCACCAAAACGCCTTAGCATTCTAGCATTAACCTCAATCGAATCATTACGATCCTGAATCTCAACTAAATACTTTAATTCGGTTGATATTTTTTCTCTGTATACTTTCTTAATTATAGCAATACGTAAGTATGGATCTTTATTGAACATAGCAGCAGCTGCTGATGGGGTTCTCCATAAAGCACTATCTTTAACAGTTTTAAAAGGGTTGTTCATTATGTACCCTTTACTTTCTGTGGATCTGGATCACCAGGAATATCAGATGTGCTAACTGTATTTCGTCTATTTCTATCTTCACTTTGAGAAGTTTTACTAACGTCTTGATCAAGCATTCCCTCGCCAAACATTACGTAATCATCACCTTGAACTGTAATACCACGAACAAACTGGATAGTTGTTCTATAGGTTCTAGCTCCATTATTGTCAACTGAAAAGCTATGTTGAACAGACTCTATGTGGGCCAATATAGACGGATTAACTTTTGCTTTAACTGTAGCACTGGTAAGGTTTGGTGTTGGATTTATTAACGCAGCATCAAATAAAATATTCTCACCTATACCAATATATGGCGTTGATCCTTGCATAATAAGGGTTCCATTGAGTTGTCTATGAGTTCCAAAAAACCACTCTCTCATTAAAAAGACCCAATTTTCTAGTTGGGCCCAATCTGCACCATCGCCTCCATATGAAGCGGTGGCACCTTTTTTTACAGGGAATTGTTTAGTGTCTACTATAAGTGCTCTAAAACCCTCACGTTTAAAGGACTCAGGATCAAAAGCTTGAGTTTTTTGTTTTTGTATGGTTGCTATAATTTGAAATTCTGAAAATGACGGCTTGATTTCAATAAAGTTAACCTTATCTCGCCAATTTGTTCCAGCATTTATTGAAATAACCTTCGCATTATCAATAACGTTTGTCTTAACATATTGAAAATAAGATTTTATATTGCTTCCACTTTTCTTTGGATTAAAATTTTTATAAGCAAATGGTTTAATTCGGTTATAAAGAGCAAGTGTAACTCCACCATTTCCACCTGGATTCCATCTAAGATCACATAGCATTTCATTTAGGGCTGGATTGCTGTTTTCTAACAACACCTGCCACAAAGAATGTGTACCCTGTAAAGAAAATGGATCAACAAAGCCACTAGCCTCACTATGTCCTCCATAGGTATCTTTAGCAACTAATTTTCCGTTTATTAATGATAAAAAGTTGTTTAAAGATTTGCCAACTTTAATCTTATCTCCCTTAGGTGTCCTAAAGTCAAAGTATTTAATAACTAATGCTGGTAGAGCAAATTCATATATAGAACCAGCTAATCTATGAACCTCACCTGACGGATCCACGCGCGACTTCAGCGTACCCCTAGAGCCCATTATTCTTAATATTGCATTTAAGTTTTTATGAACTGCCCCAATAGCGGGATTGCCATCTTTACCAAATAAAATAGCTCTCATTGCTAATGCTAAGACATCAGTTTGCTGATTGCCTTTATCTTTTGGACCTCTAATTAAGTTATCTATATATAATGTACAGTTAAATATTTCGCCCCAATCAGTTCCAGTAACATAATACAGAGTCTGTCTAGTTCCATCATCATTCATTTTAGTTTCGCACCTAACAGACTCAATCCTACCGAACATTTTTACTTTATCTTTATCTGCGGTTTTTAAGTCATCTTCGGTGATTGTCTTATTAGACATTAATATACAGCACCAACTACCTGCAGTTAGATTACCCACCCAATTCTTAAATGGAGCAAGCACTAAATTAAAAGTTCCACCCGGTAATCCTTTAGACTTAGATGTCTGAATAGATATACATGACAGTGTGCTCACAATAACTGGAACAACACCACCGCCCTCTATTTTATCGAGATTTTTTTTAGCTATCCCAGAACTTTTATAGTCCCCAGTAGGAATTCCTACTCTATCTACGTAATTCCACACTAATACGGCAGCATGGGGTGTTTCAACTATAAATTGACCCATTAAAACGTCCCATATCCAGAATTAGGTTCACGACCCTGACTACTATTGGTTGATAGTGGATCTGGCTCTGACATCATTGGTACTTTCATACCAGATTGTTTTATAATGTTGTTTAGTACAGTATCTAATTTATCAACAGCTGGACCAAACTTCTCTGCACCAAGTTTAAAATTATCTGCCGCTTTACCTGCCATTGTCTGTGCTTCAGTTTCTTTTTCTACACCACCCGTTGCTGCATCTTTTGTCATTGTCAGAAACTGTTTCATTGCTCCGCCAACAGTTTTTAATAGCTCTGCAGCAGCTGATGCTGATTGTGCTTCTTGCTGTTTACCACTATTCTTAAGTGCATCAGTTTGTTCTTGAGGGGTTAGAGGGGCACCCGTTTTAGGATTTAATTTAGTATTTAGTGCAGTTTTATCAGTTGGATCTTGGTTTCCAGATATAACAGACTTCATCCACACTTCTGGTGAAAGTTTGTTGAAGTTAGCGAGCTGTGTCATCTCATCATACATGGCACCGTCATCTCTAGTTAATGTACCAGCTTTAAGTTTTTTTCTAAGTTCAGGTGATACGCCGCCAAAAAGAGCATTTCCTACACCCTCGCTCTCTATGCGCTTATCCATATTAATATCAAGCATTGTCTTTGCAAAAGCTTGAGCTTCTTCTAGTGTTCTCTCTTTACCTTTATTTGGACCTGTTAGATTTACTCTACCTTGCCCTAAATCTTGTAATTTATTAACTGCATCAGCATCATTCGATAGTGCTTTCCATGTAGCAGACTCAATCTGACCGGCAATCATCTGCTGTCCAGTACCTAATCCCAATCTATCGCCCAAGCGAGAAGTATTAATCATTCCTGAATAAGTAGTACTTACGTTAGTTTCAGCACTTCTAGCTACATCTTCCGCAGTCTTGGCCTGTTTTAGGGCAAATTCTTTATTTTCATTAGGATCATCATGAGCATATGATGCTAAAGCGGCAGCTGTAACAGCTGCTGTATCAAGTCCAAATCTTGCACCAACACCACTTTCTACTAGAGCGGCAGTATTGCTTACCATCATACCCAATGCTTTTGAACCATCTAAGCCTTTTGTCATAGCAGACGCCATTACAGATTCAAGTCCAGCTTGAGGATTGTTAGAGCCAGCTTCCGCTAATTGACCCATTCTTTGTAGATTGATTTCTTTGCTGCCAAGTGATGCTTTTTCATATTTACGACCAGCAAAAACTTGATTAGTATTAAACTGAGAGCCAACAGTTTGATTTCCAAGCTCAGCCATCTGAGCCATTTCTTCAGGACTTATGCTAGCATCTGCCATTTTTTCTAATAATGTTTTATCAACCACGTCGCCATGTCTACGCTGCATTAGTTGTTGATCTGTGGTTTCACCAGTTATTTCATTTAAGAATGCACTACTTTTAGAACCCATTCCCATCGCAGCATTTCCTGACCCAACATAGAAATCTCTCAACCCCTGCATTTGTTGTGCAGGAATGGCGTTAATTGCTTGAAACGCTGCTTGGTTTGATGCTACAGCATTAATATATGCTGGTGCTGTTTTTAATCCACGTATTTGAGAAGATGCATCAACGGCGGTGTCTGCAACCGCATCAACGGCAGTATTGACTGCTGAATATGCAGCGACCGCTGAACCTGCCCCTAATGCTAGTGGTACAACTGCGCCAACACCTGTAGCTGCTAAAGGCGCAGTCAATACTGCCGCTTCTGCTAATGTTGCGGCCAACGCAGCTCTAGCACCAACAGCTAATGCTGTTTTAGCTACATTTTTCACTACTTTGCCAGTAGTTTGTAATGTCTCTCCGGCCATCTGGGCACCTTTAACTTCAGACCCAAATTCTTCAGATGCTCCCCAGTTTTTTGATGCAAGCTGTGCCGCTATGTTGCCATGTCTTGCTGCAACATAGTTTTCATATTTTGAATTAGCAAGACCAGCCATACCGGCAATATTTTGTCTATCTTGAATTCGATGTGCTACGCCCATTGTAACAGTTGCATCGCCAACTTTTTCAACCATTTCCCCAACAAGCAACGCTTTTTTCCAAGTGTCACTCTTGACACCCCAAGTTTTTTGATTACCCTCACTACTTGCTTCTCTTAATTTAGCCTTTGCAGTATCTAGACTGCCGGACAAATCTTTAAATTCTTGAGATGTAGAGTCGACTACTTCGTTTAACTTTTTTAAAATATCTAAAAATTCTTTTGCTTCACTCTGACCGGCCCCACCTTTTGACATAACAGATTCAGCTTGTTTCTGTGTCTGAAGGATATCCATTGTCTGTGACATTGGATCTCTACCTTGCTCTTTATGAAACTTACCAATACCGGTCAAGGTAGCTCTTCGATTTATTAGCTCGTCTCTTTTGCCATAAATCTCATTCATTCGCTTTACTGATTCAGAATCAACTGCATCATTTTGGCCTATTAATTTATTTTTTACTATACCTTGCAATTCTTTTTCATAACCAGATAATTGTTGTTTACTGGTATGCATCTCATGATAAACTTCTTGAGGTGACATAGAGCCAGCTTGCTGACGAACTGCTCTTTGAATTTCATGGGAACTAAGTCTAGCTTCTACTTGTCCATTAATTGTGCTACTTGCAAAGCCTTTATTGATATGATTGGTGATCATACCGACATTGCGATCTCTTGCAGCCTCTGAAATCATTTCTTGACGTTTTGAAATTTTAAGACGATCCGCTTCTAATTTATCAATTTTATCTTGAAATGATGAAATGTTAGCAAACTCTCCAGGATGCTTCCTTCCGATTATAAACGTTGGATCCTGTTCAATGCCATAAAGTCGATCAGCTAAGTGTCTTTGTTCTAAGGTTTCTACGCCACTTTTTTGTTTATTGAGTATATCTACCATGCCAGCTGGTAGATGCTCAGCACCAACGGACGCTACTGTATTAGCAGGTCCTTTTCCAGATTGATTTGGATCATTATTATTTGGCATAGCTACTCGTCAAATCCTTCGTCAATGTTTTCACCAAAAGACTCGCCAAACTCTTCTTTGCCTTTTTGGATTTGTTCTTCCATCCAGGCAATATTAGCAGGGTCCTTTGTAGGGTCTTTAGTAAGCTGTTCGACTTGGTGAGCTTCTTCACGTATAGCGGCTTCCCGCTCTTCTCGTTCCATCTTCTCAGCCCAGTCTTCTGCAACCTTATCCTTATCCTCCTCTATCTTAACACTATCTTGCTCAAGTCGCTCTTCTTCAGCTTTACTTCGCTCGATACGATCATAGAACTCATAGAGAAGTTCCTCTAGGGAATACGATAATAGAATTGGGTCTTTTAGAGGACGGGAATATGTACGAGACCACCAACTCTGAAGGAAGAGGAGTAGTTTTTCATCTGTATCTAGATCTGCCCTAGCATTGTATGCGGCAAGTTTCTGTATAGAATCTATGACTGAGGTGTGGGATCTGGAATCTTCTGAGTCTTTTTCTTTAGATCTTCTTTCCATTCTAGCTCAGCCTCCCCAATTCTGCGATACAACATGACTAGCACATCTTCATCGTCAATTAGCGCTCCACCATTGCTTTGTTTCCACCACTCTGGGGCATCAATGATTTTTGCTCTTAGATTTGCTAAAATAACTGCAAAACCAGCAAGATCGTCTGTTGGGGCTTCATAGTTACCTAATAGTCTTGTTTTTTCTAGAGCTAAACTATGCTTTTGACCAACGTTTAGAATACATCTAACAGTGAACTGTCCATCATATTCTTTGCCAGTTGCTTCACCGGTTTGCTTAAAAGCGAATGTTTTTTCTTTACTTGGTAAGTCCATATTGCTCCTTAATAAGCATTATTATACCTAAAAGACAGTAGAGACTTAAAAGTTGCCAAACTTTCTGAGGCTATCTGCAACCTTGTTAAATCTACTAGGTTCGATCTTTGTTCCATCAGGATTTTCTGTTGCTGTTGGCTTATTGGCTCCCTCAGCTAACTCGGGCTTACGTTCATCAATAAAACCTATAGCTTTCCACGTAAGCTGAACGTTAGATAAGGCATCAACCTTAATATCCTCTGAGCGTGATGTAAACATAGCTTGGGCTGTTTGAAATAATAATTGATCAGTGGCACTGTCTCTTACTTCAATGGTAACATATTGTTGAAATAAAAAGTTCAAAGCATCTGGTTGCCAAAGTTCTGTTCCAGCTGATTGACCAGGAATGTGTAGTGCAGAAATAGTTCCCTCAACACTGACTCGCTGAGGAGCAAGTTCGTAGGGAAAATAGTCGTCTATAGTTTGAATTTCAGTGACTTGTGTAGTTATTTTCCAAGATACGCCAAAAGCGAACCCAGATATTTTACCATTTATCTTTAAGATACAACGAGCACCAGAGGCATAACGAGCAGAAGATTTAGTAGAAAATACGCCACCAATGTTGCCAGCAACATTATCTAAAAGTCTTGATCCTACATCTTTTCTATTATTAAAACCTGACATATATTACCCTTGAAAATGCTGGCCTTGACCAGAGAAATCTGCTACAAATGCATCTTCATCAACATATAGTGCTATAAAGTCAAAACGTTGAGTCGCAAGACCTTTCTTAGATAATGAAAAATCTGCCTTTGTAATTCTACAATTTCTTATCTTAGCTACTCCAATAGAATTTCCAGAACTGCTATTTTCTCCGCCACCGAGAGCATTTAAAAGATCACCAACTGCACCAGGAGATGTGTCCCCATTATTTGGTATTTTCTGATATATTTCAATATCAAATGTAACTCCATTTGCAAACTTACTAGGATCTAAGCCCTCTTGAGCTCTTCCATCGTTTCCAATACCGTTTCTAGCAAAGAAATCACTAGCAGTTCCACCCCAAGTTGAGCCCCAGTTACCAATACCATTTCCTGCATCGTTTGCAGCGACATACTTTGGTGCCTCTTTGCCGATGCCTTTTTTTGCATCTTTGGCATATCTAATAATAGTGAAACTACCAGAAACAGAATAACCAAGTGGTTCAACTGAGGAACCCTCGTACATCCCTAAAATCTTAGGGGTCTGGGTCATAACTTGAACTGAATAGGATATATCGGTACAAAAGGCCAACGTCTTATTGTTGATCTTAATTTTAGCGTTACCGCCGCTTATAAAGAATGGCCTAATTCCTGACATAGAGTTATTATACATCGTGTTAAGTTAGTTATTTGGTAGAATAGTAGCATGACTTCTGCAACCTATCTAGCCACCGTAAATTCTATAAATAGTGCCCTAGCAACGGCCGGAATCACTACATTGATATTTACACACAAAACCGCTTTCACTGTAAATGCAATACTTTATGCGAATCTAATTGACTATTTAGGATATATTTTAGAGTCTGATAGTTTAAAGGTTAATTCTATAATTGCAACAGAATTAGCAAAGCTTGGTGCATGGAGTGATGTTAAGTCACCAGCGCGAGCTGTAACGCCCCCTACCCCACCAGCAGATGACCATTTTGTTACTTTAAATGGTTATTACATCAGTAACACTGACCTTTCCCCTACTGCTGTTAAAGAAAAGCAATTCAATACAGATATTGAAACAGCAACAAAAGAACTTTCAAAAGTTATTCAAAATAAAGCCAAACCGGCTGGGTACATTACAACAGTTTCAGAATCATCTGTCTTTACAAATGTAGAGTCTCCAGCTGGAACCAGAACAATCATATCTACTGTTACAGTGGTTGTTAAGAACACATAACATAAAAAAAGGGAGCTTGTTAGCTCCCTTGTTAATTCAAATTTTAATTTCTACTTACGATAAGTCAATGTCGCCAGAATTCGATACATCAAATGAATCGTCATCGGCCAAGATACCTACGAAAGACAGTTGATCAACTAACATACCGCGCTTATTTAAAGAAGCTGCTTTACGAGTAAATCTGCAATCTTTAATAGTGATGAACTCAACTGATTCAGTTGTCGTTGCTGCTCCACCACCGGATGTTGCTGCTAGCTGTTCTTTTTGAAATACAGCTAAATCCCATGTTTGTGAAAACAAAAGATTTCCAGGATTGATTTCGTCTGATGCATTACCACCAGTTGTATAGTCAACCTTACCAAGACCATTACCACCTGTATTTGTTCCAGGCATGTTATTGGTCTTTGCAATAGCGGTATATCGAACAACGCTCAATGATCCTGCTACAGAGTAGTTTACTGGTTCGTTAGAGACTGTTTCG
>Ga0315284_10005858_pt1 | contig 17489 bp, 19 predicted proteins | sample YL17G09_16_MG_FD_203696 | JGI IMG/M metagenome (GOLD analysis project Ga0315284, IMG submission 203696) | Sediment microbial communities from Yellowstone Lake, YNP, Wyoming, USA - YL17G09_16 | ecosystem: Environmental > Aquatic > Freshwater > Lake > Sediment | place: USA: Wyoming | collected...
TGCACTATCGCCCAGAGTGGGAATGACCTCAGTGTGGGAGATTTGATGCGTTATTCGCAGTATTTTCTCACCTCAGTGGGAGAGTAAGATAGCGTTTTCGATTTATGGGACAGGCTCTTATATGAAGCCATTGAGAAGAGAAGGACAATCCGGGGGTTCACCCGGGGCACAACAGAAGAGGTAGTGAAGAAAATTATCATGGCGGGCACCAGGGCAATGTCCGCCGATAACAGCCAGCCGTGGGAGTTCATTATCGTCGACGACCCGCAGTTGATTGAGCAAATTGCCGAGCACAAGCGCCAGTTGAATGCGTCGATTCACCCGAAGGGAGTGGCAGACCAGCAGAAGAAAGCCTACAAAAACTGCAATGTCGTCGCGGCATGTTATAAAGAAGGCGGCGGGTACCACTGGAGCATGTGGTCGTGCATCCAGAATATGGCGCTGGCGGCGACCGCCGAAGGACTTGGCATCGTGCCGTCAACGCTATGGGGGGGGCATCAAACGGCAGTGGAAAAGCTTCTCGGTTTGCCTGACGGTTACAGGCTCGCCACGATGGTTCTTATCGGCGTGCAGAGAGGTTACCCGCGCGCGAAGACGCCGCAAATACCACGGCGGCCGGAGTTCAGCTGGCTTCACCGCAACAGGTTCGGAACGCCGGCTGTTAAGGCATAATAGCGGCAGGGCTAGCTGTCCGGCGGCTCCACATGGATGGTCACATTTCCCAGGTCCCGGAGTCGTTCTCTTAGAAGCCTTTCAAACCTGTCTGTCAGGTCATGCGCCTGGAGAATCGGCAGGCTGGATGATAAAGTACAGTGAAAAGCCATTGACATTTTGCCGGCCTCGTACAGGGTGGTGACATTATGACAGTCCATGATTTCCGGCAATTGCCGGGCGACCTCCCTCACAATCACCTGGATTCCCGCTGACCCCGTGGCGGTCGCCTCGTGGCGCGCTTCCGCATCACCAACGGGCTCGATGTGAATGACGATATTGAGTAGTTCCGGCGCCTGCGCACTCAGTGTTTTCTCCAGCACCGTGACGCGCTCATGCGCCTGACTCACAGTGAGGTCATCCGGGACCTCGGCGTGCATCTCCAGGGCGAGCTGGCCGCGGACGTCATGAATTCTCAGTCCGTGTACACTCAGACCCTGCTGGCCGGCCACACTCCGCACCAGTTCCACCAGGCTCTTGTCATTCCTCACCGCCGGGTCGATATGCACCATCACGTCCGTGTGGGGAATCAACCTCTGCACCGCCGCCTCCGCCCGCGCCGCGATTTCGTGCGCCTCGGCCAGGCTGGCTGTGCGCGATACCGCCAGTGTGACATCGACAAATGTGGCGGGACCGCTCTGCCGCACGCGGATTCTGTCCACGGCCGTGACTCCGGGAATCCTGGCAACCGCCGGTTGGATGAGCGTGGCAACGCCTTTTGGCGCGGCATCCATCAATACGTTAATGGTGCGCCGCCCCAACTGCACGCTGACGTACACAACTATTGCTGATACCCCCAGCGCGGCGATGGCGTCACAGTGGTGCAGCCATTCGGAAAGCAGGTTCGACTTTATAGTGACGTTATTCGCAATGTATACGGCAATGAGTCCGACGATTACCACGGACGAGGACCAGACATCGGTGGAAAAATGGATGGCATCCGCTTCCAGCGCCTGACTGCCGTGCTTCTTGGCGGTGCGCATCAGAGCCCGGGAACGGGTCAAATCAATGAGGATGGACGTCCCCATGACCACGAAGCTCCACACCGTAACCTCAACGTGGACTTCCCTGAAGAACAGCCTCGCCATGGCCTCGTACACAATCCAGCCGCAGGTGCCCAGCAGAAGGAGTGTCTCCACCAGCGCCGAGAGATTCTCCATCTTGCCATGCCCGTAGGTGTGGTCCAGGTCGGGCGGACGGTCAGAAACGCGCACGGCAAAGAGTGTCACGATGGCGGCAATAAGGTCCAGGCCACTGTGCGCCGCTTCGGATAGAATGCCCAGACTGCCGGTAAGCAGGCCGACCACTATCTTCATTGCGGTCAGGAAAATGGCTGCCACTACCGAGGAAAGGGCTACCAGCCGCTTTTCACGCTGGCCCGCGATGTCAGTAACGAAAGATGGTTGAAAATTCATAGTTCAGGGCGTTCGGGCACACCGCCACACCAGCCGCCTGCCGGTAGCGGCCGCCCCGAATCGCTTTTAACCTGCATTATATGACGCTCACGTGCGTATTATCAAGTTGGCTGCCTTCTTTGCATATTGACCGCCCGGCGCAGTTCGTCCTGAAGCACGAGTTCATCAAGGAATTGCACAAACGCTACCAGGCGGAGGGAATCTACATCGAGTACCCGGTGCGCAAGGTCCTGTTTGGCAACACACCACCGGCACAGGGGAAATAGCCGTAGCCTGAATATTGCGGGGAGGTTAGAAAGCCACCGCGTGAGTCTAAACGGCAAAACTGACCAGCCACATCAGGGCGCCTGAAAGGATAGGGATGGTCAGGTTGTCATCGATATCAATCGGGATGCCTTCGGCGATAGCGGCGCCGACCGCTCCCGCTATTGCCACGGCCAGCGGCACTCTTAACCCGGCATAATGCCAGATAGCAGCCGCGGCCAGGCAGACCAGCAGGCAGGCCAGCACGCCTTCCACATTCTTCCTGAAGAGCTTTAGCCGGCCGAAGCGTTCGCCAACCAGCGTGGCAGAGGAGTCGCCCAGTGCCATGAAAGTTATTGCCAGCACGGCAACCGGCATGCTGAAGAGAGTGTAGGTTACGAGGCTGGCAACCAGGAGATAGCTGGCGCCCAGCAGTCTGGCGGTCTCATAATCGCGCAGAAACGGGCGGAACAACCGGCAAAACCAGGCATTCATACGCGCCGAACGCAATCTCATCAGGTCGACAAGCAGGACGCCGAACGTGACCACGCCCAGACCCGCCACCATGATGTCCCGGTGCAGGAAAAAAGCCGCGATGCTGATTGCCAGTCCCACGGCAATGTGCGCCAGGGCACGGCGGACGGTGCGGGACATCTCCGATGCACGCGTCGTCTTCATCATCTGCCGCCCTCATCCCTGGCTTTCCTGCGCGCGACAATAGCGGTAGCCACTGCAACGACCAGAATGCCAGGCACCACGCACCCACTCACCAGCCACCAGTCGAGCGACCCCCTCGGCGGCGCAGCTACTTCCTTGACGGGGTCAACGGTCAACGAAGTCGTAGCGGGTTGCGTATTGTAGGTGGCGCTGATGGTCACCGAACCGGTGGTAACACCCAGCACCTTGCCCGGATTCGCGGCCGGGGCTGTTGGCATGGTGTCGACCTGTTGAGCGTGGACTTCCAGGAAAGTACCCCTTTTCATCAACCTGCTAGTACTATGAGCGCCGGACAGCCGCCTTCTGAGGGCGTCCCACCGACTTGCGGACCAGGTCTTCGGCAATACTGTAAGGATCGGTTACTTTGCTGGCAAGTTCATCGGCCAGTTTTTCCATACCCGCGTCGCCAAGAATCCGGCTGACACGCTCCCGCAGGGCATGCTCAATTGCCTCCGCAAGCTCCAGCTTTGCCCGTTCATGCCGCCGCCGATGAATCTCCCCGCTGGAAAAAAGGTGCTCCCTGTGACGGAGCACCGCCGCGGCTACTTCATCGGTCCCCTTGCCGTTGACGGCTTGCGACAGGAGGACGGGCGGCTTCCAGCATCCTTCCTTCAGCGCCTGCATCTCCAGCATTTGCCCGAGCTGTACCCGCAGGTTCTCCGCTCCGGGCCTGTCGGCTTTATTGATGACGAAGATATCTGCGGTCTCCAGTATGCCCGCTTTCATCATCTGGATTTCATCGCCCATACCCGGACTGAGAATGACAAGCGTGGTGTCCGCCACGCGGCTGATTTCCACCTCTCCCTGCCCCGAGCCAACCGCCTCGACCAGGATAATATCTTTACCCATGGCATCCAGGACGTGCACGACACTCAAGGTGGCGCGGGCGAGTCCACCGGCCCACCCGCGGCTTGCCAGACTGCGGATGAAGACGTCCTTATCCGTGGCGTGTTTGCCCATGCGGATGCGGTCACCCAGAAGCGCCCCGCCGGTAAAGGGGCTGGTAGGGTCAATTGCCACCACGCCAATTGTCATCTGGCGTTGCCGGAAACAGGTAATAAGTGCATCCACGATTGTGCTCTTGCCCACACCCGGCGCGCCTGTCACGCCAATAATATGAGCTTTGCCCGTGTGCGGATAGAGTCGCCGCAACTCACTCAGGGCTTCCGGCAAGTCATCAACAATGCCGCGCATCAACCGGGCGGCGGCGCGCACGTCTCCCGCCACAATTTGGTCTGTCAGACCCTTCTTAATACGGTTTGATTTAACCATGTCTTACAACCATTTCCCTGAAAGGAAGCTGTTCGCTTGCCGCATAATACCTTTCGCATTGTCGAAGGTGAGTTTCGCCAGGGCTTCTTCATAGGGCAACCAAGCGTAGCTGGTGTGCTCGAAAGAAATCTTGATGTCTTTGTTTATAGTCTCCGCCAGGTAGAACGTGACAATTTTGGAGACCATTTTCCCTTCCACCCTGTAGAAGTACTTTATCCATTTCATGAACCCTTCCACGAATTCCACGTCCGTACGACCTGTCTCCTCGGCGATTTCCCGGCGGGCCGTTTCCAGCGGTTTCTCGCCTTTCTCAATGTTGCCTTTGGGCAGGTCCCAGTATTCCCCGCCTTCAGAGCGGCCCGGATATTTCAGGAGAAGATAATAGATATTGCCGCCTTCGCGACGGAATACGATGGCTCCCGCAGAACGTTCAAAGGGCATAGCTTCCCGTCCTGAGTCCTAAAGCGGCTTTACGTTCTTCCTGACCCAGCTTACAATTTCCTGGATGGGCGAGCCGGGTAGAAAGACCTCTTTCACACCGGATTTTTTCAAGGCGGGAATATCCTCTGCCGGTATGATGCCGCCGGCGATGATAGTAATATCACCGCAACCTCGTTCCCGCAATTGCCTGATTACCTCGGAAAACAGGTAGAGATGCGCGCCGGAAAGACAGCTCAGACCCACCAGGTCCACATCTTCCTGGACGGCCGCGTTGACAATCTGCTCCGGTGTCTGGTGCAGTCCGGTGTAAATTACTTCAAACCCGGCGTCGCGGAAGCCCCTGGCGATAATTTTAACGCCGCGGTCGTGCCCGTCCAGACCCGGCTTGCCGAGCAGAACGCGCAGTTTTCTTTTTTCAGGCATCTTATTCACCACTTAGCCATACTGTCATTCTGAGCGTAGCGAAGAATCTCTCTCGAGTAGGCAAAGAGACCCTTCACGGAGCCTGCCCTGAGCAACGCCGAAGGGCTCAGGGTGACAAAGCAATTCGGTCATTGGAACTTCGAGTTTGGGATTTGTTTGATACTTGATTATTGGAATTTGAATTTTCGCCCCCGCACTGCAGTGCCTAAAAACGCTAGAAGTACCCCGGGTCTTTATACTCCCCGAAGACCTCCCTGAAAACGTCGCAGACTTCCTGCTCGGTGGCGTAATTACGTACCGCCTCAATCACGTGCGGCATGACATTGTCCCCGCTCTTGCAGGCCGCGCGCAGGGCTTTCAGCGATTGCGCCACCATGCGGTTGCCGCGCGTCCGCCTGATTCTCTTCAACCTGCTAATCTGCGCTTCCTGCACTTTCTCATCGATTTTTAGCAATTCCACCGGCGGCTCTTCTCCAGCCACGTACTTGTTCACACCGATGACTGTTCTTTCGCCGCTATCCACCCGCTTCTGGTATTCATAGGCGGCGTTACTGATTTCCATCTGCGGATAACCATGTTCGATGGCAGCCAGCATCCCACCCATTTTGTCTATCTTTTCGATGTATTCCCAGGCTCTCTCCTCGACCTCTTTTGTCAGCGCCTCCACGAAGTAACTGCCCGCCAGCGGGTCGATGGTATTGACGACGCCTGTTTCATCGGCGATAACCTGCTGGGTGCGCAAGGCGATATTTACCGCGAAATCCGAAGGCAGCGCCAGCACCTCGTCCAGCGAGTTTGTGTGCAGGGACTGCGTGCCTCCCAGCACAGCCGCCAGCGCCTGCGTGGTGGTGCGGATGACATTGTTGTAGGGTTGGGCCGCTGTCAACGAACAGCCCGCGGTCTGTGTATGGAAACGCATCCACCACGAGCGCGGGTTCTTTGCCCTGAAGCGCTCTTTCATTATTCTCGCCCACATGCGGCGCGCCGCCCGGAACTTGGCAATCTCCTCGAAGAAGTCCATGTGAGAATTGAAGAAGAAAGAGAGCCGTGGCGCGAAGGCATCAACATCCAACTTCTTTCGCTGAATGACATCCTCCACGTAGGCGATGCCATCGGCCAGGGTAAATGCCAGCTCCTGCACCGCCGTCGAACCCGCTTCACGTATGTGATAGCCGCTGATGCTGATGGTGTTCCAGCGCGGCACGTATTTCGTCCCGAACTCCACCGTATCACTTATAAGCCGGATGGAAGGCTCCGGCGGGCACATGAATGTCTTCTGCGCGCTGAATTCCTTGAGCATATCGTTCTGGATAGTTCCGCCGACTTTATCCCAGGCGACGCCCTGTTTTTCCGCAGCCACCAGGTACATTGCCCACATTACGGAAGCGGGCGGGTTGATGGTCATGGAGGTGGTTACTTCATCCAGCGGGATGCCGCGTGTCAGGACTTCCATGTCCGCCAGTGTATCGATGGCGACACCGCATTTTCCCACCTCGGCCCGGGCGCGCGGGGAGTCACTGTCATAACCCATAAGCGTGGGGAAGTCGAATGCGGTGCTCAAACCGGTCTCGCCGTCTTTAAGTAGCTGATGCCAGCGTTTGTTTGTATCGCGGGCGCTACCGAAGCCGGAGAACATGCGGAATGTCCAGATGCGCCCGCGGTAACCGGTGGGCTGACAGCCCCGCGTGAAAGGGTATTCGCCGGGGAATCCTATTTCACGGGCGAAATCAAGGTCTTTTACGTCCTGCGGAGTATAAAGAGGTTTAATGGGCAGGTTGGAGACCGTGGTAAAACGCCGGTCTGGCAAGGAAACGCCGTTCTCCGGCACTTCTCCCTGCCGCTTTTTTTGACCGGACCTGGAATGTCTAACCGTGTTCTCGTCAGGCAAGCTGGTCTCCGATGGCTAGCAATACAACGGACCGTTGTACATGATTCTAACATGAAACGGCGGATAAAATAATCACCAGCCGGTATGAAAGTGGCAAATCGTCAGGTAATGTTGGTCACTTCGAGCACGCAGGTTCTACTATCAGGCAACGCCGCCTCTGTCTGGAGATTGCTGGATTTGCGCGGCGCAGAATCCTGTCCGCGGGATAAAAGTGAACTATTTCTTGTGTGCTACCTAGGCGTGTTGTTGCCAGCACTTTTCGTGGACGTAGACACCACAGCGGGCGCATTTGATAATGTGGGCACGGGCTTCTTTTTTGCAGACGGGGCAGTTCACATCTACCTCCTCAGGACGAAAAGTCTTTAGTCAAATGCCAGGTTCCAGGATACTACCCGCACCGAAAAGGACGCAATTCGAACGCCCGCTATTGGCTGGCATCCCTGACGTCCTGTTAGCTGGTTTTTTCTTCTGGTCCACGGCGCGCCGCGGGTTTCATCGAAGGTCGGATATAGAAGCCGACTTTAGAGGCAAAACCGGACATGATGCGCGTCGCGTTGACTCTGCACTTCGGGCACTTAACGGGCTTATCACGGTCGTCAATCTTCCGGGTCTCTTCATAAACCGTGCCGCACCCGGGGCACTGGTACTCATACACCGGCATACCTGTGCCTCCCCCTAATAGTCCGGTGGCGGTGCCGCCATCAGTGGCTTTTCTCTCTCCGGGATGTCCGTCACCAGCGCTGCCGTTACCAGGGCAAGACCGGCCACACTCGCCGCGTTTTGCAGGGCGGTGCGCGTCACCTTGAGCGGGTCGAGAATGCCTTTCTCTTCCATATCGCCGTATTCTTCCTTCTCGACATCGAAGCCGAAGCCCGGTTTGCCCGCCTTCACCTTGTCCAGCACCACCGCGCCATCGACGCCGGTATTGGCGGCAAGCTGTTTTATAGGTTCTTCAATGGCACAGCGGACGATATCCACGCCGACCGCCTCGTCACCCTCGATCGCCAGTTTCTTCAAAACCAGGCCAGCGTTGATAAGCCCCACGCCGCCTCCAGGCAGGACGCCCTCTTCCGCGGCCGCCTTGGTTGCCGCCAGTGCGCCTTCAACCCGGTTTTTACGCTCTTTCAGTTCCACCTCGGTGGGAGCACCCACTTTGATAATGCCTACCCCACCGGAAAGATGCGCCAGCCGTTCCTGGAGCTTCTCACGGTCGTAATCAGAGGTGGTCTCTTCTATCTGGGCACGTATCTGCTTCACCCGGGCCGCAATTTGCTTTGCCGAACCCTTCCCTTCAATGATGGTGGTATTGTCTTTATCGGAAACCACGCGCCGCGCCCTACCGAGGTCCTGCATCTTGACCATGTCCAGGCGCCGGCCACGCTCTTCGGCCACCACCTGCCCGCCTGTGAGCAGGGCTATGTCCTCGAGCATCGCCTTACGCCGGTCGCCAAAGCCAGGTGCTTTCACGGCAAGACAGTGCAGGTTCCCCTTGATTTTATTGACCACCAGCAACGCCAGTGCTTCCTTCTCTATTTCGTCGGCAATGATGACGACATCCCTGGTCTCCTTGCTCACCATCTCCAGCAAAGGCAGAACGTCGGCGGTGCCGGATAGCTTCTTGTCCGTAATGAAGATATGCGGCTCTTCTATGACCGATTCCATCCGTTCGGCATCGGTGACGAAATAGGGGCTGACATAGCCGCGGTCGAACTTCATGCCTTCGACGATTTCCGTCTCGTAGCTGATGCCCTTGCCCTCTTCAACTGTGACAACGCCGTCCTTGCCGACCTTGTCCATCACCTCGCCGATAATTTCGCCGATGCGGGCATCGTGGGCGGCGAGTGTGGCGATGCGCGTCATCTGGTCCTTCGTGGTGACTGGCTTGGCAACGCGCTTCAGTTCTTCGACAACCGCGGCGGTTGCCTTCTCCAGGCCGCGTTTCAACTCCTGGGCATCAGCTCCGGCCGCCAGGTTCCTGAACCCTTCCCGAATCATCGCCTGCGCTAGGACGGTGGCTGTGGTCGTGCCGTCACCGACATCATCAGCGGTCTTTTTTGCCGCCTCCTTTATCAGGGAAACACCCATATTAGCAAACGGCTCTTCCAGTTCGATTTCCTTGGCGACCGTATTGCCATCGTGGGTGCTGTTCGGCGCGCCATACTTCTGTTCCAGGACAACATTATGCCCCTTCGGTCCGAAGGTCACTTTCACAGCCTTTGCCAGCGCCTCAGAGCCCCTGCGGAAATATTCCCTCGCTTCTTCATCAAAGATAATTTGCTTCGGCACAATTCACCTCCGTGTCTGAACTATTCGGTTGTCGCCGCCGGTTTGACCTCTTTGACTTCGGCTTTCTTGCTTTCGGGTTTATCTTCTTTCTTGGCCTCCGCCTTACTTTCCGACTCGATTGGGCTCCCCTTACGGTGGTCGGTCACGTAAAAACCGGAGCCTTTGAAAATGATCGGGGTCACCGAGAAGAGACGGCGTGCCTCGCCGTGACAGCGCGGGCAGTCCACGCTTCCATTATCGCTGAAACTGCGTTTTTCCTCAAAGCGGCAATGGCACTTCACGCATTCGAAGTCATAGGTTGGCATTATGCATCCTCCGTGGTAGTGGACCGCACAAACGTGCGGAAACACTTTATGTCAGCGGGAGAACCTTTCAGCTTCCCATTTTCACCGATGGACAAATTCCAGAAGCGGCTTAGCCCCTGGCGGCATTCTTTGCGGTCGATACTGGCCGTCCAGGCAAGGCAGGATACTGGCTTAAACCGGTGAATCCGGCACAGCCCGAAGACGCTATCCGGCGGCTGTTCCAGAAAAACACAGCGGAAACTATCGTGGCGTAGCACCACGGTATCCCGCCCGGGCCAGCGCGGATCAAGGTAGTTGTCCGTGAAAGACTGCCAGTCCACGCCGAGATTGCCAGCCAGTTCCCTGGCTTCGGGCAGGGTCATTTGCACCTGATAGCCGGAACAGCAGACGCCACAGCGAAAGCAGGGAAACGCAACGTCCCCTACCTCAGCCTCTTTCCGTTCGGCATTGCTCCGGGTTTTCACCATTGTCTTCATCAACATCATAAGACCACGGCAGACTTTTTTCCAGTTCCGGTCTCTGTGGTCCTACACCCCGCACACCACGGAGCTGAGCAAAGCATGATGCTCGTTTGACGTATTATTAGTTCACAGCCTGAGCAATCCTCAGCCCTGTATACAGTTTACTGAATGTGCCGCTGCCCCGGTTCGGTCATAATATCCAGGTCTTTGACGTAACTGCACTGGAGACACTCCAAGTACCAGCCGTCATAGTCCTTATCCAGAAAGATATTACCACCGCATCTGGGACACCGCCTCAGCCCTGACGCGCCTCTCATATATCACCTCAAAAACGGGTTGAAAATAACCCCTCAAAATTAAAGGATATACCAAACCCGCCTCAAATTCAAGGGGTTTGGGAGAAATATTTTATGGAAAGTAACGGTATGGATACACCCCAATTAGACGGGAAAGCGGGTGCGCCGGGCACGGTCAAGACCTTGACAGCAGGACCACGCCGCCGCAAAATGGGCGGAGCAGGACGACAGTGAGACAATACCTGGTGCTGGCATTCGGGGTGGTTTCCGTGGCATTTGCCGCTGTTTTCATCAAACTGGCGGAGGCGCCCCCGCTGGTCATTGCCGCCTACCGACTCTGCCTCGCTTCGCTCGTCCTGGCGCCAGTGGCATGGTGGCGCGCCCGCGATGAACTGCGAAAACTGGGCCGGCGTCAACTGCTGATGGCTGTTGCTTCCGGGGCATTCCTGGCGCTTCACTTCGGGCTCTGGATAGCATCCCTCGATTACACAACCGTAGCCAGTTCCGTGGTGCTGGTGACTGCCAGCCCGATTTTTGTCGCCGTCGCATCGTACTTGCTGTGGGGGGAGAAGCTGACCACCCGTATTACCGGAGGCATTGCCGTTAGTATAGTTGGCGCCGCTGTCATAGGCTTCAGCAACTGGCAGGCGGGCGCCGGGTCTTTACTGGGGAGCGTGCTGGCGCTTGGCGGTGCTACGGCAGTGGCGGGATACCTGCTCATCGGTCGGAGACTGCGGCAGAATATGGGATTGCTCAGCTACATTTTCCTGACATACCTTTCGGCGGGTCTCGTTTTACTCACGGCCGCCCTGGTTTCCGGGCAACGGCTGACGGGCTATCCGGGGATGACCTACCTGATGTTCGTCCTGCTGGCGCTGGTGCCGCAGTTGCTGGGGCACTCTTCTCTCAACTGGGCACTGCGCTTTGTACCGGCGACGATGGTAACGATTGCCGTGCTGGGCGAACCGGTGGGTGCTACAGTGCTGGCGTTTTTCATCCTGAAAGAGGTACCGTCCTGGATGGAGATCGCGGGCGGCGTGCTGATACTGGCGGGCATTGCGGCGGCGTTCAGCGGGAGTCGGACAGCCGAGGGCTGACGAGACTTCCAATATCAAGGGTAATTGCGGCACAACGACCGTTCCCTGACTGCGGCCACCCGATAATTATTCTATTATTCTGAGGTTACGAAGTACCCGAAGAATCTAGTGTTCCGTTCTCCATTCGCGAGATGCAGTGTACTCCAGACATCCTTAAAATTTAATCACAAACTTGCCGTTCTTGTAGAGCAGGATGTCATCCACCCAGATTTCGCCACCATCGCGCAGGTCGCAGACCATATCCCAGTGAATGGCCGACTCGTTCTTGCTCCCTGTCTCCGGGTAGCCGGCACCGAACGCCATGTGAATTGTTCCGCCTATTTTCTCGTCGAACAGGATCTCGCGGGTAAACTTCTTGATGCCCTCATTCGTGCCGATGGCAAATTCGCCCACGTTGCGCGATCCGGCATCGGTGTCCAGGGTTTTCACCAGAAATGCCTCGTTCTTGTCAGCAGTGGCTTTCACCACCCTACCCTTTTCGAACCACAGTCGCACTCCCTCCACTTCGCGACCCTGGTAAATGGCGGGGTAGGAAAAGCTCACTTTCCCTTCGATGCTATCTTCCACGGGACCTGTGAAGACCTCTCCATCAGGCATGTTTTTTTGCCCGTCACAGCTTTCAAAGACACGCCCCTCAATACTGAGACGCAGGTCGGTATCTTTACCTTTGACGCGCACCTGCTTCTTCCCCTTGAGCCACTTGACAATCTTGGTCTGCCACGCGGCAACCTTGCGCCAGTAGCCAATTGGGTCGTTCGGGTCAGGCATGCAGGCGCCATACACAAAATCTTCGTACTCCGTCAGGCTCATTTCCGCGTCCTGGGCAAAGGCATTAGTGGGATATGGAGCCAGCACCCAGCGCAGTTCGCCGGCGGCGCTCCGTTTCATCATAATTTTCATTAATTCCGTGCGCGCCTGCGCCCGCATTACCATTTTGGATGGCTCGACACTGCTCAACTCCTTGGTGTTATCTTCCGCGAGCACATAGAAACGGCAATCATACGTAGACATTACGAGCTTTTGCGGTTCGGGGACGTGTTTGAGCTGTGCCTCATTCCCGTAGCGGAACATCAATTCAGCCTCGCCGGGGATACTCGGTAAAAAGATGGGATTGCCTCCCGCCTGCAGGACTTTCTGGTAAATCGCCTTCATCAGCGGTTCGCCCGTGGTGCTCCCCTGAATCACCGCCTTGTCCCCCGGTTTTACAGCCACCGAGTAGTTCACCAGCAGGTCAGCCAGCTTCTCAATCCTGGGGTCTGCCATAGTGCTCTTCTCCTTCTTTACTCCAGACCGAATAATCGCCGCGAATTGTGGTAAAGCCACTTTTCTTTGACCGAGTCCTTGAGCGGCAAAGCCATCATTTCCTCCACCACCTGTTTGATGGGCAGTGAGTAGGTAAACCAGCTCGAAGCGAAGACAATCCTGTCCTGGAGCAGAGTGTTGCCGTACTGCATGAGCATTTCCCACCCCGAACCGGGTGTGGCGAAGTACTTGGGCCTATGGGCGGCGGTGCTGATGTACAGGTTCTGGTGCCGCCGCGCCAGGCCAATGACCTCCGGCACCCAGGGCCAGCCACCAAGCCCGGCCACAATCTTAAGCTCCGGAAAGTCCATGGCAACATGGTCCACGTACAGCGGCCGGCCGATGTCCATGGGATAGTCGGTGCGGTAGGTCATGGTGGCGTAAATTTGCACCGGGATATTTAATTCTGCGGCCTTGGCATAGAGAGGGTAGAAGCGGCGGTCATTAGCGCGAATGCCGAAACGGAAAGGGCTGGCATAAAAGCACTTCAACCCCAGTTCTTTCACCGACCGTTCCAGCTCCCGCACCGCCTTCATGCCATCGTGGGGATTCAGAATTACAGTACCGGTGAACCTGTCAGGGAACTGTCTGACCACCGCGGCCGTCTTGTCCGCATCCCCGGCAAAGACAGCGCCCCACTCAATCCCCGCCTCATCCATCTGGCGGACAAACTGCGGCAGGCTGACCACGGCTTTTTGCGCCCTGTCCATGATGAGGCGGTCAACTTCCACCGGCGACATTTCCGTTCGCATCCGCTGGACCTCTTCAGGCGTGAACTCCAGGGCACGCGCCCTCTGCACGCCGAAGATATTACCGTAGTTCGCCATGCCTTTTTCCGCGGAATGGAAGAGATAGTCTTTTAGCCTCGCTGCCAGTTGTTCTGCATCCGGGGGCAGGTCAAGTTCCAGGTCTATGACTTTCATTTTGTTCTCCGTGCACATGATTCAGGGATTTCCGTACGCCATTATACCAGATTTAATTGTCTCTTTTTTAGCTTCCGGTAACCCCCCATCTGCCGCCGAACGGTCTTGCACGCGCAATTGACTCAATTACACTGATTCGTGTAGAATTGGACTATGGGTAGTGCAAAGAGGTCCCGCAGACGCCACTGGGATGGAGATAGCATTCACGCGCTCCGCGCGCACCTGGGGCTGACCCAGCGTGCAATGGCGGACGAGCTTGGCACCCGTCAGCAGACCATCAGCGAATGGGAAAAGGGCATGTACCGGCCACGCGGGGCATCAGTCACACTCCTCAGCATTGTCGCCGAGCGCGCCCGCTTCGAGTACCGGGCAGGGCCGGAAACCACGGCGTAGAAGTCACCGCCGTGCCATTCCCGGCAGAACAGCGTCAGAAAACAGGAAACGACCGTGAATATCGGAGTCTGCAAGGTAAACCTGCGTATCCCGGAAAACCAGACACTCAAAGGCAAAAGACAGGTGGTGCAGTCCATTATCAACCGGGTCCGCGACAAGTTCAATGTCGCCATCGCTGAAGTGGAGAACGGCGATAAGTGGCAAATCGCCACCATCGGCATCTGCTATGTCAGCAATGATGGCCGCCACGCCAACGAAGTCATATCGAAGATTATCGATTATATTGTGACCAGCCGACTCGACGTCGAGGTCCTGGACTGCCAGATAGAGCTGGTGTCTGTATTATAGTGTCCCACCAGTCATTGCATCCAAGAATCCCATTAGTAACGTCTGTGTGAGAGCGCTGCCACGCATCAGAACGGCGCAAAAAAGTTGCCGGGTTGGGGCAGCAGGAGTGTAAGAGGATGCAATCCTCTTTCGTTTGTTTCCCCGCCCTTTCGAGGGCGGGGACCAAGGGGTGGGTCGTTGTGCGCGAACGACGTTTCGCTACGAACGATACGGCATTGTGTCAGCCTGGATTCCCGTCGGAGCTTGCCCTGAGCGAGGCCGAAGGGTCTACCCTGAGCACCGCCAAAACAGTTTATCCTGAGCACGCCGAAGGGCAGGAATGACAATGCGTACAGGTTTTCGTGTTCTTGCGGCAACATTGGCTTTTTCGCCCAAAGGAACAGTACTATCGCTTCAGGCAATCCCTCCCACACAGGTTCATGGTCCGCACCTGGCAACAAGATAAGAAGTTATGGATACTGCCGCATTTCTCGATTATCTCAAGACAAAGTCCTTTTACCGCGACCAGATTGTGCACGTAGAGCATATCCGGCCGCGTGATGCTGTGTCCGGTGACCTGGAACAATCACTGGTTTCCGAACTGCTTGAGACGTTGGATAGCCGGCATTTTCTGCCCCTCTACACGCACCAGGCAGAGGCGGTAAACCGTGCCCGCCTCGGCAAAAACGTCATGGCGGTCACCTCCAGCGCCAGCGGCAAGACGCTCTGCTATAACATCCCGGTGGCGCAATCATTGCTCACCGAAAAGAGCGCCCGTGCTCTTTACCTGTTCCCCACCAAGGCGCTGGCGCAGGACCAGCTCCGCACCTTGCGGGAAGACTTCTGCCCCGAGCTTTTCAGCTACGTGGACTTTGCCACCTTTGACGGCGATACCCCGCAGGGTGAACGCGCGGAAATCCGCCGGAGCGCGCGCATCGTGCTCAGCAACCCGGACATGCTACACGTGGGTATTCTGCCCAATCACCAGCAGTGGTCGCGTTTCCTGCGCAGTCTCCGCTTCGTGGTGATTGATGAAGCCCATGTTTACCGCGGCGTCTTCGGCACTCACCTCGCCGGAGTGGTACGGCGACTGCGCCGCATCTGCCACCTTTACGGCTCCAATCCGCAGTTCATCCTCGCTTCGGCGACAATTGCCAATCCCGCCGAACTGGCCACTTCTCTGACCGGACTACCATTTGAAGTCGTGGACAATGACGGGGCTCCCCATGGTGGCCGCGATTTTGTGTTCTGGAACCCGCCAATCGAGGATGAAGTAAAAGGCACGCGCCGCAGTGCCAATACTGAAGCCACCAACTTATTCACCGAACTGCTATTGCAGGGCACCCGTACCCTGACATTCGTGCGCACCCGTCGCCTGACGGAGCTTATCTACAATTACACCCGCAATCAGTTGCGGCAGGCCAAGCCGGCGCTCGTGCGGCGCATCAAGCCTTACCGCGCCGGATACCTGCCGGAAGACCGACGCCAGATTGAGCGCCAGCTATTCAATGGCGAACTGCTCGGCGTCGTCGCCACGACCGCGCTTGAACTCGGCATCGACATCGGCGACCTGGATGCCACGATTCTCACGGGCTACCCGGGCAGTATCGCCAGCACCTGGCAACAGGCGGGCAGAAGCGGGCGGGGCAAGGAAAGGGCCATGAGCTTCCTCATCGGGCTGGATAACCCGCTCGACCAGTATTTCATGCGCCACCCTGACTTTTTCTTCCAGCGGGCTTTCGAGAATGCCCTGGTCAATCCCGACAATCCGTATGTGTTGAGGGCACACCTGCTCTGCGCCGCCTGGGAACAGTCCATCGGGCAGGATGATGAAAAATACTTCGGCGCGGCCGTGCAGCAGGAAATCGATGAGCTTGTCAGGAGGAAACTCCTAAAAGAGCGGCGCGGCCGCTGGTACCTCTCGCCGAGCATCGCTTACCCGGCGCAAGGGGTGAACATCCGCTCCACATCCGGCGAAAACTACGCCCTGATTGATACTTCGACCGGTTCCCTGCTGGAGACAATCGAGGCTGAGACGGCTTTCCCGCAGGCGCATACAGGCGCCATTTACCTGCACCAGGGTGATTCCTATCTTGTCACACAGCTTGACCTTGCCACCCACACCGCTTACGCCGTGCCCACGGACGCCGATTATTACACCCAGAGCCAGGAGCTTGAAGACCTGCGCATCCTGAAAGTCCTGCGGAGCAAGGAAAGCGGCGCCGTGAAGGTATACCTCGGCGAGGTGGAAGTAACTAATTCGGTCATCGGCTATAAGCGCAAGTCGCATCTCACCGACGAGGTATTAGGTGAAGAGGTGCTCGACCTGCCGCCACGGCATTTTCACACCATCGCTCTCTGGTTTGACATTCCGCAGGGTTTTATCAGGAGAATCGCCGTGGAGCAACTCGATTTTGCCGGCGCTCTGCACGCCACGGAGCACGCCGCCATCGGCATGTTGCCGCTGTTTGCGCTTTGCGACCGCAATGATATGGGCGGGATTTCAACGGCGCTCCACCCGGATACTGGCAAACCGCAGATATTCATTTACGACGGGCATCCCGGCGGCGTGGGCATCGCCGAGAAAGGCTACGAACTGATAGAGCGGCTATGGCAGGTGACGCTGGACAGTGTGCGCGCCTGCCCCTGCCAGGATGGTTGCCCAAGTTGCATACAGTCGCCGAAATGCGGGAACAACAACAAGCCGCTGGACAAGAAGGCAGCGCAGATTCTGCTGGAGAGCCTGATACGCACTGCGAAAACCGCTTGAAGTTACGCCTTAAGTATCTGCTTATGCCTCAGTGCCTTCTCCAGTGACGGCTGCATTTTCATCTCCCGGAACTCAGGGATGACAAAGTCCAGGTGGGCGATTGCCTCTGATTTCTCCCACGGGTAACGCTCAAAAAGCAGTTCAGCGAGCTCAAGGCGACTCAACGCCAACTCTGGTCGGAACCTCATCTCCGTGCAGACCTTGATGGTTTCCTGGTAG
>Ga0315284_10005859_pt1 | contig 17488 bp, 12 predicted proteins | sample YL17G09_16_MG_FD_203696 | JGI IMG/M metagenome (GOLD analysis project Ga0315284, IMG submission 203696) | Sediment microbial communities from Yellowstone Lake, YNP, Wyoming, USA - YL17G09_16 | ecosystem: Environmental > Aquatic > Freshwater > Lake > Sediment | place: USA: Wyoming | collected...
CGTCATTGCCGCAGGCTCGACGGGCACCGTGCCGGCGACGGCGCGGCTCCTGAAAGTCATCGCCTCGCTGCCGAACGGCGCGGTCGTGCTGCCGGGCCTCGATCACTCTCTCGACCAGGAAAGCTGGACGATGCTGCCCGAGCATCAGGAGCACCCGCAAGCCGGCATGGCGGAGCTGTTGCGCAAGCTCGGCGCGACGCGTGACGAGGTCGCCACTGTGCCGGGAAGCGAGCCTGACGCCGGTGCCCGCGCGCGGCTGCATCTGACGAGCGAGGCATTGCGCCCCGCGGAGAGCACGGACCATTGGCAGCGATTCCTTGCCGCAGACGAGCTCTTGCCCGAGGGACGCGCCAGCTTCGCCAATGCGCTTGCCGGCATCCGCGTCGTGGTGGCGCCCACCGCGCACGACGAGGCGGAAGCCATCGCGTTGATCCTCAGGTCCACGATCGAGACGCCCGGCAAGACCGCGGCGCTCGTCACCCCCGATCGCGTGCTGGCTCGGCGCGTGGCGGCGCGGCTGAAGCGCTACGATCTGGCCATCGACGATTCGGCAGGCGTGCCGATCGCGCGCACCGTGCCTGGCGCCTTCCTCGATCTCGTGCTCGGCGCGGTCGAGACGGATTTCGCCCCGCCAGCGCTGATGGCCTTGCTCAAGCATCCCTTGGCGCTGCTCGGACGCCGCCCCGAGCAGGCGCGCAAAGCAGCCCGCGCGCTCGAGCGGGGAGTCTTCCGCGACATCTATGTCGGACAAGGGCTCGCCGGCGCCCGCGCGGCGCTTGAGGCGGCACGCAGCGAGCGCAAGCGCGGGCGTCTTGCGCTCGCGCCAGAGGAGCATGAGGCGGCGCTCAGACTCGTGGCGGACCTGGAGACGGCGTTTGCGCCGCTCGCAGCATTGGCATCAGGGCCGCATCACGCGGCGCGGCTGGCGGAAGCCCATGCCGAAGTGGCGGAAGTCTTGGCGCGGGACAAAGACGGCTCATCTTCGGGCCTGTGGCAGGGCGACGCGGGCGAAGCCCTTTCGGTGCTGCTGGCCGAGCTGATCGACGCAGGCCGAGGCCTCGCGCTCACCGCCGCCGATTATCCGCCCTTCTACCGGAGCCTGATCGCAGGCGAGGTGGTGCGCCCACGCGCGGCGCTGCATCCTCGCCTCTTCATCTGGGGCCCGCTCGAAGCGCGCCTCCAGCAGCCCGATCTGGTGATCCTGGGCAGCCTGAACGAAGGGGTGTGGCCGCGGCACCAGGAGACCGGGCCCTGGCTCTCCAGGCCCATGCGCGAGAAGCTCGGGCTTAACCCGCCTGAGCGCCGCATCGGCCTCGCCGCCCACGACTTCGCCCAGGCGCTCGGCGCGGAGAGCGTCTACCTCACCCGCGCGCTGAAAGTGGACGGCGTGCCGACCGTGCCGTCGCGCTGGCTGCAGCGGCTGCTGGCGCTGGTCAAGGCGTCAGGCCTCGAGCAAAAGATCGAGCCCGAGCAGCCTTGGGTGGCCTGGGCGCGGGAGCGCGATGGCACGCCGACATTCGAGCCTGCCAAGCCGCCGCGACCATGCCCGCCGGTCGAGGCGCGTCCGCGCAAACTGAGCGTCACCCGCATCGAGCGCTGGATCGCCAACCCTTACGAGATTTTCGCCAGGGACATCTTGAAGCTCGAGCCGATGAAAGAGCTCGGCGCCGAGCCCGACCCGGCCTTGCGCGGCACGATCGTGCATCGGACCTTGCATGAGTTCTTCCGTGATCATCCCGACGGGTTACCAGCCGACGCCGAAGCCAAACTTATCCAGATCGCCGATGGGCATTTCGCCAGGCTCGGCCGCTCGCCGATCGTGGAAGCCTTTTGGCGGCCGCATTTCCGGCGCTTCGCCCGTTGGTTCGCCGCGACCGAGCCCGCGCGCCGCGCAGGCATCGCCAGCATCTTGACCGAGGTCGACGGCGCGCTCGAGCTGGCAAGCGGCTTCAAGCTCACCGTCCGCGCCGACCGCATCGATGTTGCCGGGGACGGCTCGGTGGTCATCTACGATTACAAGACCGGCAAGCCGCCGATCCAGAAGCATGTCGATGAGCTGTTCGCGCCACAGCTTCCGCTCGAGGCTTGCATCGCCGCTGGGGGCGGCTTCGCGGATCTCGGCAAGCGCGTGGTGAAAGACCTCCGCTACATCAACGCCTCGGGCCGCAACGAGGGCGGCGAGGATCGCGCGGCGGCGAAGACGTCTCCAGATAGTCTTGCCGCAAACGCGCTCGCAGAGCTTACCGCGCTTATCGCGCGCTACGACGATCCCGACATGCCTTACGAGGTGAAGCGCCGGTCGGCGCCGGCCTTCGTCAGCCATTATCGCTACGACGACTACGAGCACCTCGCCCGCGTCAAGGAATGGCTCACGCAAGAGGCCGAGGAGGAGTTCCGATGAGCGCGCCGGCGCCGCTTCCGCATGAGGCCGACAAGAACCAGGCGCGGGCCTCGGACCCCGCGGCCTCGGCCTGGGTGTCGGCCAATGCCGGCACCGGCAAGACCGAGGTCCTGGTCAGGCGGAGCTTGCGGCTCCTGCTCGCAGGCTTCAGGCCTGAGTCCATTCTTTGCCTGACCTACACCAAGACGGCCGCGGCAGAGATGCAGAACCGCCTGCTGAAAGAACTTGCCGACTGGGCGACGATTAAGGCCGAGGCCCTCCGCGAGAAGCTCTCCGCGCTGTTGGGGCACGCACCCGATGAGGAGGATCTGCGCATCGCCCGGCGTCTGTTCGCCCGCGCGCTGGAAGCCAAAGGCGGGCTGAAGATCCATACCATTCACGGCTTTTGCGAACGGCTGTTGCAGCGCTTTCCGCTCGAAGCGCAGGTGACGCCGCATTTCTCGGTGCTCGACGAGCGCAACCAGGCGCTGATGCGGCGTGCGGCTTTCGACGCCACGGTCTCGCGCGCCGCCGCGGATAGCGAGAGCGCGCTCGGCAAGGCGCTGGCCAAGGTCATCGGGCTCACCGCCGGCGATTATTTCCGCCAGGTGGTCGATACCGTGCTCGCCAAGCGCGCGGAGCTTGCCAAGATGGTCGCCTTTCATAAAAGCCGCGCCGATTGGGCCGAGGCCGAAGGCTTGGCGCTCAAGCGCCTGTTCAAGGTCGGCGACGACGGGGAAGAGGCGCTGATCGCGGAGCTTTCGAACGTCCTTCAAGATGCAGAGATCGACTCGGCTATCGCCGCATTCGCCGCATTCGGCTCGGACAAGAAGGTCGACAACGAGGCTGAAACCAATTTGCGCGAGGCCAGAGCGAGCCAAGGCGAGAGCCGCGTGGCGGCGCTTGCGCCCGTGTTCTTGACCGGAGAGGGCAAGCCGCGCGCGCAGATTTGCAGCAAGGGCTTCGCCAAGGAGGCGCCTTCCATCGCCGCCATGCTCGTTGGCGCGCAAATCGAGTTCGCCGCATCCAACGACAGGCTCGCGCATTTGCGCGTGGCCGAAGCGAGCGTGGCCGTGATCGCGCTCGCCGACGCGGTGCAGACCGACTATGAGCGGCGCAAGCGGGCCGAGGCCGCGCTCGACTATGACGACCTCATCGTCAAGACGCAGAACCTCCTGTCGCGCGCCGACGCGGCCTCCTGGGTGCTCTACAAGATCGATGGCGGCATCGACCATATCCTGGTCGATGAGGCGCAGGACACGAACCCGGCGCAATGGAGTATCATCGAGGCCCTGGCGGCGGAGTTCTTTGCCGGTAGCGGCGCAAGCCCGAAGCTCCGCACGCTGTTCGCCGTCGGCGACGAGAAGCAGTCGATCTACAGCTTCCAGGGCGCAAACCCGGCGCGGTTCGGGGAGGTCGGACGCGCGTTCAAGCAACGCGCGGCGGCGATGGGGCTCCGCTGGCACGAAGTGCCGCTCACGCTGTCCTTCCGGTCGACCGAGCCGATCCTTTCCGCTGTCGATTGGATCTTCGCCAAGGCGCCCGCAGCCGACGGGCTGACCTGGCAGGCGGATGCGATCATCCAGCACCACGCGTTCAGGAAAGGCCAGGCGGGGCTGGTCGAGCTTTGGCAGGTCGAAACCGAGACGAAGCCCGAGCCTACGGAGGCGTTCCAGCCCTGGGACGAGACGGCCGCGGGCGCCCGATCGGTGGACGAGCTCTGCCGCCGCATCGCCGCAACGATCAAGGCATGGCTCGACACGGACGAGGAGCTTCCCGCGCAAGGCCGCAAGATCAAGGCCGGCGATATCCTGATCCTCGTCCGCCGCCGCGATCCCTTCACCACGCCCATGATCCGCGAGCTGAAGCGACTCTCCGTGCCCGTGGCGGGCGCCGACCGCATGAAGCTGACGGATCAGCTCGCGGTGCAGGACCTCGTGGCGCTCGCCGACGTGCTGCTGATGCAAGAGGACGATCTGGCGCTGGCCGTCGTGCTGAAGAGCCCGCTGTTCGGGCTCGACGACGAGGCCTTGTTCGCGCTCGCGCATGGACGTTCGGGCTCGCTCTGGTCGGCGCTCAAGGCCAAGGCGAAGGACGACCCGCGCTTCGCCGAAGCGTCGGAGAAGCTCGCCCAGTGGCTGTCACGCGCCGATCTCCTGCCGCCTTACGAATTCTTCGCCGAGCTGCTCGGCGCCGACGCGCAGCGACTGCGCAAGGCCATGCTCACAAGGCTCGGGCCGGAGGCGGCGGAGGCGATCGACGAGTTTCTCGATCTCGCGCTCGCCTATGACCGGGAGGCCGCGCCCTCCCTGCAGGGCTTCGTCAACCAGCTCCGCGCCGGCGATGTGGAGATCAAGCGCGACATGGAGCAGGAGCGCGACGAGGTGCGCATCATGACGGTGCACGGCGCCAAAGGATTGCAGGCGCCGATCGTGTTCCTGCCCGACACCTGCATGCGGCCACGGGCGCAAGGGCCGAGGCTGTTTCCCGTGCCGCGTGAGGGCGAGCCACCCGGCGAGGTCACCCATCTCGTCTGGCCGCCGGCGGGGCATTCGAAGCTCGCGGCGCTGGAAGACAGCAAGATCAGAATGGAGCAGGCCGAGCGCGAGGAATACCACCGGCTGCTCTATGTCGCCATGACGCGCGCCAAGGACCGGCTCTATGTCTGCGGCTGGCAGGGCGTGCAACAGCGGGAGGCGAACTCTTGGTACGACCTCGTCAAAGACGGGCTCGACGGCCATTTGACGGAGCATGTCGGCACGGACGGCGTCGCCGTGCGCCGCATGGAGCGCAAGCAGCCCGAGATCGTGCAAGCTGACGAAGCCGAGACGGAGCGGCCGGCGCCTGCACCCCTTCCCGCCTGGGCGCTCGCCCCTGCCCCGCGCGAGCGGTCGCGCCTGAAGCTTGCGCCCTCGCGGCTCTCCCTTGGCCTCGAAGGCGGGTTGGACGCCCTCCCCGAGCAGCCGCCGCTTGGACCGCGTGCGCTCAGCCAGAACGGCCGCTATGCCCGTGGGCGGCTCGTCCATGCCCTATTGCAACATCTGCCGGAGGTGGCGCCGGAGGATCAGGAACGGGCGGCGCGGGCCTTCGTCGCCGCGCGAGGCGCATCGCTAGAACAGGCCTTGAAGGACGAGATCCTTGCCGAGACGCTCGCCATCGTCAGGGATGCTTCTTTTGCGCCCCTGTTCCAGCCGGGAAGCCTTGCCGAGGTCCCTGTGGTGGCCCGGATCGGCGACGGCGAGGGCGCCTTCGATCTCGAAGGCCAGATCGACCGCCTCGCACTGGTCGAGGGAAGCCTTCTCATCCTCGACTACAAGACCAATCGGCCGCCGCCCAAGACCCTCGAAGAGGTGGCGGCCGCCTATATCGCGCAGCTCGCCGCCTACCGGATGGCATTGAAGGGCCTGTTCCCGGGGCGGCCACTTCGGGCCGCGTTGCTCTGGACCGACGGCCCCCGACTCATGGAGATCCCATCACCTTCGCTTGATGATGCCGAGCGGCGCCTCTTGCAGCGCGCCATCGAGCCTTGACGGCATCGGAGTGCATACCTAGTTTCCCGGGTTGATGAACCAGACCGGCGATTCTGCTGGCCGCCGGCCGTTAGGAGAAGCAAATGGCTACTGAACAGGTTTCCGACGACACTTTCGAGGCCGAGGTGCTCAAATCCACAACCCCGGTGGTCGTCGATTTCTGGGCCGAGTGGTGCGGCCCGTGCCGGCAGATCGGGCCCGTGCTCGAAGAAATCGCCAAGGAGCTCAACGGCAAGGTGCGCATCACCAAGCTGAACATCGACGAGAACCCGCGCACGCCCTCTTTCTACAATGTGCGGGCGATCCCCACGCTGATCCTGTTCAAGGACGGCGAGGTCGCGGGCACCCTCAAAGGCGCCTACCCGAAGAACCATCTCGCCGCCTGGATCAACGGCACGATCAGCACGTAGGCTTCTCACCTTTCGACAGACGTGTCATGCCCGCGCAGGCGGACATCCAGTAATCCCTAGGCCGCATGTGTTGATTATTGGATTGCCCGGTCAAGCCGGGCAATGACAAGGAAGGTTGGCGCGGCGCGCGTTAGCCGTGCAGCTTGAGCACGAGGCCGGCGAGGTAGAGCGAGCCGCAGATCAGCACGCGACCCGGCCCTTGAAGCGCCGCTTGCGACCTCGACAGCGCATCGGGCACGCTGCTCGCTGCCACCACGTCGAAGCCTTCGGCTGATGCGATCTCGGCGAGAGCCTCGGCGCTGAAGGCGTTCGGCTCGTCGGGGATCGGCACCGTATAGATCCGCTCGACCAGACCCTTGAACGGGGCGATGAAGGCGTGCGCGTCCTTGGTCTCCATCATGCCGTAGATGAGATGCACGGGACGCGGCAGGCGCTCGTCGAGCTCGGCAAGCGCATGCGCGGTGACTTGGCCTCCGGCCGCATTGTGCCCGCCGTCGAGCCAGATCTCGGTGCCGTCGGCCACATAGGCGTGCAGCCCGCCGACCGCGAGGCGCTCGAGCCTTGCCGGCCATTCGGCGTGCGTCAGGCCGTGCTCCAGCGCGCGCGTGGTGAGCGCGTCGCCGAACAGGAGGCTCGCTGCCGCGATCGCCGTGCCGGCGTTGTCGATCTGGTGGCGGCCGTTGAGCCGCGGCAAAGGAAGATCGATGAGGCGGGTCGAAGTTTGGAAGACGAGCCGCCCGTGCTGCTCGTACATGTCGAAGTCGCGGCCGGCGACGTGAAGCGGCGCGCCAACCTGCTCGGCTCGCCGCTCGATCACCTGAAAGGCCTCCTGCACCTGCCTGCCGACCACGCAGGGGACGCCGGGTTTCAGAATGCCCGCCTTCTCGCCGGCGATCGCCGTCAAAGTATCGCCGAGGAATGACACATGGTCGATGGAGATCGGCGTGATCGAGGTCAGCAGCGGCTTACTGACGACATTGGTCGCATCGAGCCTTCCGCCCAATCCCGTCTCCAGCAGCAGGAGATCGGCAGGGGTCTCGGAGAAGGCGAGGAAGGCCGCCGCGGTCGTGATCTCGAACAGGGTGATGAGCTCGCCCGCATTGGCGGCCTCGGCGCGGGCGAGGCAATCCACCAGCATGTCCTCGGCGATCGGGCCGGAGCCGTGCGGCCCGGCAAGCACGATGCGCTCATGAAAATTGACGAGATGCGGCGAGGTATAGACATGCACGCCTTTGCCCAAAGCCTCGGCGATGGCGCGGGTGAAGGCGAGGAAGGAGCCCTTGCCGTTGGTGCCGGCGACGTGCACCACCGGAGGAAGCTTCGCCTCGGGGTGGCCGAGAGCGGCAAGCAGCCGCTCGATACGCCCGAGCGACAGGTCGATCGACTGCGGGTGCAGCTTTTTCAGCCGCTCCAGCAACGTCTCGCTCGATGCGAGCCGCGAGCGGGCCTCTGCGCGCCCCGCGCTGTGGGGTAACGTGGTCAATCGCTGGAGCCCTTAGACGCTTTGCGGCGGGTTAGGATTAGCGCCATTGCCGGCCCCGCTCGTCAAGTCCTCGCCGTCGTCCTCGGTAAGCGCGGTGTCGAGACCGTTGCCAGAGAGCATGATGGTCGAGGGCGCGCCCATGCGCGCCAGCTTGCCGTCGACGGGCGCGGAGAGCGCGACCTCGGACCCCAGCCTCCGATGGGTCAAGAGCTGACAGATGCGCACGAGCGTGGCGCGCAGATTGTGGCGATGCACCACCATGTCGACCATGCCATGCTCGTGGAGGTATTCGGCGCGCTGGAAACCGTTCGGGAGCTGCTCGCGGATAGTCTGCTCGATCACCCGCGGACCGGCGAAGCCGATCAGCGCGCCGGGCTCGGCGATGTGAATGTCGCCGAGCATGGCGTAGGACGCCGTCACGCCGCCGGTGGTGGGGTGGGTCAGCACCACGATGTAAGGAAGCCGCGCCTCGCGCAGCTCCTGCACCGCGACGGTGGTGCGCGGCATCTGCATCAGCGAGAGGATGCCCTCTTGCATGCGCGCGCCGCCGGAGGCCGCGAATAAAATGAACGGCGTCCCGCGCTTGACCGCCGCGCGCATGGCGGCGATCACCGCTTCGCCCGCGGCGGTGCCGAGCGAGCCGCCGAGGAAATCGAAATCCTGCGCCGCGGCCACGATCCTCTGGCCTTCGAGGCGGCCCGCGCCGGCAACCACGGCATCGGTCATGCCGGTCTTGCTGCGGGCGTCTTTCAGCCTGTCGGTGTAGCGGCGCTCGTCGCGGAACTTGAGCGGATCGACGGGCACCTCGGGCAGCGCCAAGTTCTCGTACTCGCCGCCGTCGAACACGGATTTGAGCCGGGCCACGCCCGACATGCGCATGTGATAATTGGAGCCGGGGACGACGAACTGGTTGGCTTCGAGGTCCTTGTAATAGATCATCTGCCCCGTCTCGGGACACTTCACCCACAGATTGTCCGGCATGTCCTTCTTGCGAAGGATGCTGCGAATCTTGGGCCTGACGACGCTGTTGATCCAGTTCACGGGTCTACTGAGCTCTCAAAAATTTCAAATCGCTCAAATCTACTTGCAGCCTAAAGCACCGCCGCTTCGGCCTTGTGGCGCAGCGCCGCGGCGAGACGCTCGACCAGGCCAAGCACTTGCGGCTTGGTGTTGCGCGTGGTCTTGCCCTCGTCATCGAGGCTTTGGGCGATGGACGCGACGAGGGCGGAGCCCACCACCACGCCCTCGGCGAGGCGTGCGAGCGCGCTCACCTGCGCTTCCGTCTTCACCCCGAAGCCGACCACGATCGGCAAGCTCGTATGCGCCTTGATGCGGGCGACATGGGCGCCCACGGCCGCGATGTCGGGCGCCGCCGTGCCGGTGATGCCGGCGATCGAGACGTAATAGACAAACCCGCTGGTGTTGGCGAGCACGGTAGGCAGGCGCCTCGCGTCCGTCGTGGGCGTGGCGAGGCGGATGAAATTCAGTCCTGCCGCGGTCGCGGCCGGGCGAAGCTCGGCATCCTCCTCTGGCGGCACGTCGACCACGATCAAACCGTCTACTCCCGCTTCGACTGCGTCGGCGATGAAGCGATCCACCGGATACACATATATGGGGTTGTAGTAGCCCATTAGCACTATGGGGGTGGCGTCATCGGCGGCGCGGAAGGCTTTGACCATTTGCAGCGTCTTTTTCATGGTCTGGCCGGACTTCAGCGCCCGCTGGGAGGAGGCCTGAATCGCCGGGCCGTCGGCCATGGGGTCGGAGAAGGGCATGCCGAGCTCGATGATGTCGGCGCCGGCTGCGGGCAGCCCTTTCAGAATGCCGAGCGAGGTCTCGTAGTCGGGATCGCCGGCGGTGATGAAGGTGACCAGGCCCGCGCGCCCCTCACGCCTCAGCTCCGCGAAGCGGCGTTCGATGCGAGTCATGCTGGTCATCTTAGTATTCAGCTTACCCCCCGCGTCTTGGCGCTCAAATAGCTCGCAACGGAATCCAGGTCCTTATCGCCGCGGCCGGAGAGATTGACCACCATCAGGTGATCCTTCGGCTTGTTCGGCGCGAGATCGAAGACGCGGGCGAGCGCGTGCGCCGGCTCCAGCGCCGGGATGATGCCTTCGAGCTTGCTGCAAAGCTGGAACGCAGCGACCGCTTCGGCGTCGGTCGCCGAGAGAAACTGCACTCGCCGCATGTCGTTGAGCCAGGCATGCTCGGGGCCGATGCCGGGATAGTCGAGGCCGGCGGAGATCGAATGCGCCTCCTCGATCTGGCCGTCGTCGTCCATCAACAGATAGGTACGATTGCCGTGCAGCACGCCGGGCCGGCCGCCGGCAATCGAGGCCGCGTGCTTGCCGCTGTTCAAGCCGAGGCCGGCCGCTTCCACCCCGTAGATTTCGATGGCGCGCTCGTCGAGGAAAGGATGGAACAGGCCCATGGCATTGGAGCCGCCGCCAATGCAGGCGATCAGCGAATCCGGCAGCCGGCCTTCCACCGCCATGATCTGCTCGCGCGTCTCACGGCCGATGATTGACTGGAAATCGCGCACCATCGCCGGGTAAGGATGCGGCCCTGCCACCGTACCGATGCAATAGAACGTGTCGTGCACATTGGCGACCCAGTCGCGCAACGCATCGTTCATGGCGTCCTTCAGCGTCTTGGAACCCGACTCGACGGCGCGAACCTCGGCGCCGAGGATCTTCATCCGGAGCACGTTCGGCTTCTGCCGCTCGACGTCCACCGAACCCATGTAGACGATGCAGGGCAGCCCGAACTTGGCGCACAGAGTGGCGGTGGCGACGCCGTGCATGCCGGCGCCCGTCTCGGCGATGATGCGGGTCTTGCCCATGCGCCGGGCGAGCATGATTTGGCCGAGCACATTGTTGACCTTGTGCGCGCCTGTGTGATTGAGCTCCTCGCGCTTGAAATAGATTTTCGCGCCGCCGCAATGCTGCGTGAGCCGCTCGGCGAAATAAAGCGGCGACGGCCTTCCCACGTAAGTTGTGAGATGGCCGTCCATCTCTTCCTGAAATTTTGGATCGGCCCTGGCCTCGGTGTAAGCCCGCTCCAGATCGAGGATGAGCGGCATCAGCGTCTCGGCGACGAAGCGGCCGCCATAAAGCCCGAAATGGCCGCGCTCATCGGGACCGCCGCGATAGGTGTTCAACGGCTGTTGTTCGGTTCGCGCGCTCATGAGGCTTTGGCCCGTGCTTGCGGGGCGGCCGATCGTGCCGCCTGGATGAAACGCCGCACCAGGCTCAGATCCTTTTCGCCGGGCGCGCGCTCGACGCCTGAGGAGACATCGACCAGGGACGCGCCGGTCAGCCTGATGGCCTCGCCGACGGTGTCAGGGGTGAGCCCGCCGGAAAGCGCGAAGGGTGCCTTGAAGCTCTTGAGCGCGAGCCAGTCGAAGGCCACGCCGTTGCCGCCGGGAAGCGTCGCGCTGGGGCCGGCCTTGGCATCGAACAGGATATAGTCGGCTGCCGCATAGGCGCTCGCCTGCGCCACGTCCGCGGCTTCCGCGATCGCTATGGCTTTCATCACCGGCAAGGAGCTGCGGGCCTTGATGGCCGCGACTCGCTCCGGCGTCTCGCTGCCGTGCAGTTGGAGGAAATCTGGGCGGACCCTCGCAACGACCGCGTCGACAAGTTCATCGTCGGGATCGACCAAGACGGCAACCGTGCCGATCTTGCCGCGGGCGATCGCGGCGAGCACGCGGGCCTCTTCCAGCTCGACATAACGCGGGCTCTTGGGGAAGAGAACCAGCCCGATAAAGTCGGCGCCTGCTTCCGCCGCGGCTTCAACGACGGCAGGCGTCCGCACGCCGCAAATCTTAACCTTGACCGCCACGGCTCAAGCTCTCGGGTTCCAGGGTTTTGCCCGCCTTTTTGAGCATCATCTGCTCTCGGGCTCGCGCGGGGCACCCTAAGCCAATCCAGGGCCCCAAGTCCACCGCACTGCAACATTTCCGGTATTCGCGCCCTTAACGGGTCTTGCGGGGCTTCCCCGGAGTGAGGCGCCCTAATCCGCGGGCAATTGGAGGCGGTGGGTGGAGGGGCGGACGCCCTCGATCTCCTTCTCCAGCCGGTCGGCCTGGCGGCGCCATTGCCGTGCGTCGCGGGCTTCCTCCCGCGCCGTGCGGCGCCACTTGCCCTGGCCGAGCCAGGTGGCGATCCCGCCGGCAACGAGGCCTAAGGCGAACCCGCCAAGCAGCAACAGAAAGAGCGGCGCCTGTAGCGAGAGACCGGGCTCGGCGCTGCCAAAGGGATTGAGGATGAGCTCGACCGGCTTGCGGTTGACGACGGCAAGCGCCACGACCACCACGCCGAGAGGCACGACCACAAGGGAGAGAATGAGCTTACGCCACACGGCAGCGCCCTTCCCTACGGGCCGGCTAGCTGTCGTCGTCGTCAGGGTTCAGCCGCTCGCGCAGCTCCTTGCCGGTCTTAAAGAAGGGCACATATTTGTCCTCGACGAAGACCGTGTCCCCGGTGCGGGGATTGCGTCCCTGACGCGCCGCGCGATGCTTCACGGTAAAGGCGCCGAAGCCGCGTAGCTCCACCCTATCGCCGCGCGCCAACGCGCCCGTGATCTCATCGAGCACGATGTTGATGATGCGCTCCACATCGCGATGGAAGAGATGCGGATTGGCCCCGGCAACCTTCTGAATCAACTCTGACTTGATCATGATAAGCCCCACCGGCCGTCCGCCACAAAGACGCTGGCCGCACGCCCCCGCTAGTTAGCAGCAGGGTGCCAAACGGAAACAAGGCCGTCAAGCTTGAGGGTAGCCGAGATTTGTCCGGCGATATCGGCAATTCGTTCGGCTGACAGGCCAATCGAGGACGCCAAAGATTTGAAGAACCAGCCAAACAGACCCGAGCTTTCCTGTTGCGGCTTCCAGTCGACGATCTTCAGGCCCGAAGCGACATTGCGCTCCTTGGTGAGCCAGCTCATCGCCGCCTTCTCGTCGCCGATCTGATCGACGAGCTTCAGCTCCACCGCCTGGCGCCCGGAATAGATGCGGCCGTCGGTCAGACCCGGAATGGAGTCCGGAGCGAGGCTGCGGCGCTCGGCGACGAGACCCAGGAACCAGCCTTTGGCCTCCTGCACCATCTCCTCGGTCAGAGCCCGCCCCTTCTCGTCGATCGGCTCGAAGGGACTCGGCACCGCCTTCAAACTGCCGCTCTTCACCTCCTCGATCTTGATGCCGAGCGTATGCAGGAGCTCGGTCACCTCGGCCCATTGGAAGATCACGCCGACAGAGCCGGTGATGGTGTTGCCGTAGACGAAGATGCGGTCGGTGGCGAGCGCGATGATATAGGCGGCTGACGTGGCGAGCGTCCCGCACACGGCCACCACGGGCTTCTTCTCGGAGAGCCGCCTGATCGCGTCGTACATGGCCTCGCCGCCGGTCGTGGTGCCGCCCGGACTGTTGATGTCGAGGATGACGGCCTTGACCTGATCGGACTTGGCGACCTTGTCGATCAGCTCCTGCATCTTGCGGTCGTCGGTGATGACGCCCGACACGCTCACGCGGGCGACATGGGGCAGAAAGCTGCCCGAACCAGCCATGTTCTGATCGCTCAGCACGAGCGCGCCGACGAGCAGAACACCCAAGACGACGGCGGCGATCCGCCACGCGATAAGCCGCCGCTTGAGGCGGCGGCGGTCGATCACGCTTTCGGCGTCGAGAACCATGGACCCTCGTGCAAGGACTTAGACGCTTCTAGACGGCGTCAAGGCTTCGAACGGTCGTTGCGCTTCGCTCAATCTTCCGATTCGACGCTCGGCTCTTCCTCGGCCTTGGCGGCGCGCTTCCGCTTCGGCTTCGCGGCGGTCTCCTCGCCGTCGTCGCCCTTGGCCTTGTTCAGGGCCGCGCCGAGGATGTCGCCGAGCGAGGCGCCTGAGTCGGTCGAGCCGTATTGGGCCACGGCCTCCTTCTCGTCGGCGATCTCCAGCGCCTTGATCGACACCGAGACCTTGCGCGCCTTGGGATCGACCTGCGTCACCACGCCATCGAACTTTTCGCCGACGCCGAAGCGATCAGGACGCTGCTCGGAGCGGTCGCGCGACAGGTCGGAGCGGCGGATGAAGGTGGTGAGGTCGTGGTCGATAAGCTTGGCCTCGAGGCCGTTGTCCTTGACCTGAAGCACCTCGCAGGTCACGCGCATGCCCTTTTTCAGCTTGGCGGACGGCGCGCCGGACGCGAAAGGATCGGCGGAGAGCTGCTTGATGCCGAGGCTGATGCGCTCCTTCTCGGAGTCGGCCTCGAGCACCACGGCCTTGGCGCTGTCGCCCTTCTTGTAGTCCTTGAGCGCCTCTTCGCCGGGCTTGGTCCAGTCGAGGTCGGACAAATGCACCATGCCGTCGATGCCGCCGTCGAGCCCGATGAACAGGCCGAATTCGGTAATGTTGCGGATCTGGCCTTCGATGTTGGTGCCGGGCTGGTTGTTGGCGGCAAACGCGACCCACGGGTTCTCCTGGGTCTGCTTCAGCCCGAGCGAGATGCGGCGCTTGTCGGGATCGACCTCGAGCACCTGAACCTCGACCTCTTGGCTGGTCGAGACGATCTTGCCGGGATGGACATTCTTCTTCGTCCAGCTCATTTCGGAGACGTGAATGAGACCCTCGACGCCGGGCTCAAGCTCGACGAAGGCGCCATAGTCGGTGATGTTGGTGACGGTGCCCTTGAAGCGCGAGCCCATGGGATATTTGGCGGCGATGCCCTGCCACGGATCGGCCTCGAGCTGCTTGATGCCGAGGCTGATGCGCTGCGTCTCGGGATTGATGCGGATGATCTGCACCTTCACCGTGTCGCCGACATTCACGATCTCGCTCGGATGGGTGACACGTCTCCACGCCATATCGGTGACGTGGAGCAGCCCGTCGATGCCGCCAAGATCGATGAAGGCGCCATAATCGGTGATGTTCTTGACCACGCCGTCGATGACCTGGCCCTCTTCGAGGCGGGCCACGATCTCGCTCCGCTTCTCGGCGCGGGTCTCTTCGAGCACGGAACGGCGGGAGACGACGATATTGCCGCGGCGGCGATCCATCTTCAGGATCTGGAAGGGCTGCGGCTGGTTCATCAGGGGACCGACATCGCGGATCGGGCGAATGTCCACCTGGCTGCCGGGGAGGAAGGCCACGGCGCCGTCGAGATCGACGGTGAAGCCGCCTTTGACGCGGTTGAAGATCACGCCTTCGACGCGCTCGCCGGCCTTGTATTTCTCCTCGAGCCGCGTCCAGCTCTCCTCGCGCCGCGCCTTCTCGCGCGACAGCACCGCCTCGCCGGCGGAGTTCTCGACGCGCTCGAGATAGACGTCAACCTCGTCGCCGACCGACAGATCGTGCGGGCGGCCCGGCAAGCCGAACTCTTTCAGGGGGACGCGGCCTTCGGTCTTGAGACCGACGTCGATCACCGCAACGTCCTTCTCGATCGCGACGACGGTGCCCTTGACCACACTGCCTTCCTGGAGCGCGGTTCCGGAGAGCGACTCGTCAAGGAGGGCTGCGAACTCGTCGCGGCTCGGGTGGCTAATGCTCGTCTGCGGCTCGGTCATCTAGGCTCCTACTCGGCATCGCATCATACAATTCTCCTGCCTCCTTGAGGTCGCTGGAGGCGCTTAGTCCAGTTTGCGCTAGGGCGCGGCAGGGATCGCGAAAGCCGGTCGGGGGCGAGCCCCCTGGGCTTCCACCCCTCTCCTCCGCTCGCTAACCCTGCGGAAAATCCCGAAAAAGTGATGCGCCAATGCAAAATGGGCACGAGCCTCAACCGGCTTGCCCTGCAGGGCCCATCGCAGCATCGACCAAATCGATAGCTGCCTTGAACGCGGCGTCTATATCTAAATTCGTGGTGTCGAGCAAGACTGCGTCTTGCGCTTGGGCCAAAGGGGCCGTGGCCCGGTTCTTGTCGCGTTCGTCGCGGCGCCTGATATCGGCTAGGACTTCGGCCTCGGAAATGCCGTTTCCGGCCTCGCGCAACTCGCGGTAGCGGCGCCGGGCGCGCTCCTCGGGGGCCGCGGTAACGAAGAGCTTCACGTCGGCGTCGGGGCAAATGACCGTGCCGATGTCGCGGCCGTCTAGGACGGCGCCAGGCTTTCGTCTGGCGAAGGCGCGCTGATAGGCAAGCAAGGCTTCCCGCACCTCGGGATGGCTGGCGACGATGGAGGCCGCCTCGCCGAGCTTGCCGTCCATCAAACCGGGATCGGCCAAAGTTCCAAGGTCGAGCGCCTTGGCTGCGATGAGCGCCGCGCTCGCATCGGTCGGGCTTTTGCCAAGAGCCAGCGTGGCGCGCGCCACCGCGCGGTAGAGCTTGCCGGTGTCGAGATGCGCGAGGCCGTAATAAGCGGCGATACGCTTCCCGAGCGTGCCTTTGCCGGAGGCCGCCGGTCCGTCGATGGCGATGATCACCGGAACTCGGCTCCGAGCTTCGTCATCAGCTTCATAAAGTCGGGGAAGCTGGTGGCGATCATGGCCGTGTCGTCGACGGTGACGGGGATGCGCGCACCAAGCCCCAGCGTGAGAAAGGCCATGGCGATGCGATGATCCATATGCGTCTCGACCAAGCCTCCGCCTTCGACCGCTCCATTCCCCTCGACGATGAGGGTGTCGCCCTCGACGCGCGCCGAGACCCCGCAGGCAACGAGCCCGGCGGCGGTCGCGCTCAACCGATCGCTCTCCTTCACCTTGAGCTCGGCCAGGCCTTCCATCCGCGTCTCCCCTTCGGCGAAGGCGGCGAGGCAGGCAAGCACCGGATATTCGTCGATCATGGAGGGCGCGCGGTCAGGCGGCACGCGGACGCCCCTGAGCGCGCTCGCCTGCACGCGGAGATCGCCCACGGGCTCGCCTCCATCATAGCGGCGGTCGAGCAACTCAATCTGCGCGCCCATCTCGCGCAAGGTCTCGAGGAAGCCGCTGCGCGTCGGGTTCAGGAGCACGTTCTCGATCACGATATCGGAGCGGGGCGAGATCAGCGCCGCGGCGATAATGAAGGCGGCGGAACTTGGGTCTCCCGGCACGGTAATGCTCACGCCGTGGAGCTCGGCGTCGCCGCAGATGGTGACCGCGCGGGCGCCCTTGCCACGATCCTCGGCGAGAATCTCGGCGCCGAAATAGCCAAGCATGCGCTCGGTGTGATCGCGGCTCGCCAAGGGCTCGACCACGGTGGTGCGGCCCGGCGCATGCATCCCGGCCAGAAGGACGGCCGACTTCACTTGGGCCGACGGCACGGGAAGGTCGTAGACGATCGGCAGAAGATCGTGCGTGCCGCGGACCACGAAGGGGAACCTCGCATGGTCCTCGTCGGCGTCGGTCTCCAGGCCCATGGCGGCAAGCGGCGCGAGCACGCGCCCCATGGGACGGCGGCACAAGGAGGCATCGCCGGTGAATTCGACCTGCATGGCGTGGCCGGCGACGACGCCGAGCATGAGGCGGCTGCCGGTGCCGGAATTGCCGAAATCGAGCGGCGAGGACGGCGCGCGCAAGCCGCCGACCCCTTGGCCTTTCACCGCGACGGCCCCGTTCGACCTGCTCAGCTCGGCGCCAAGCGCGGCCACGGCCTTTGCCGTCGCCATCACGTCCTCGGCCTCGAGCAGCCCGGTGATCTTGGTGATGCCGGTGGCAAGCGCGCCCAGGATCAACGCGCGATGGGAGATCGACTTGTCGCCGGGTACCCGGATACGGCCGG
>Ga0315284_10005861_pt1 | contig 17484 bp, 14 predicted proteins | sample YL17G09_16_MG_FD_203696 | JGI IMG/M metagenome (GOLD analysis project Ga0315284, IMG submission 203696) | Sediment microbial communities from Yellowstone Lake, YNP, Wyoming, USA - YL17G09_16 | ecosystem: Environmental > Aquatic > Freshwater > Lake > Sediment | place: USA: Wyoming | collected...
CCGCAGATCGCGGATCGGCTCGCGGGCCGGGCGGCGGATAAGACCGAGAAACACCTCCTGGAGCGCGTCCTCCGCCTCCTCCGCGCCACCGAGGAAGGTGACCAGATACCGGTAGAGCGGCCCCGCATAGGCATCATAGACCGCGCCGAGGTCAGGCGCGCCGGCGGCCGATGCGGCTCTCTCCCTCCCCAGCGGTCTGCTCAGCACTCGACTCCACTCCACGGTCTCCTCCACTCCCGCCTGATTAGACGCGCCTGGGGGGTGGTTTTGTCAACCGCCGCCCCATCTGTTGTTGCGAGTGGCAGCGGCTCCACCGCTGCCCCGGCGCTGGGACCTTCGGTTGTCGTGGCTGCCCCCAATGACAAGCGGGGCAGCAGGCAAGCCTGCCGCCCCGCCAACTGCTAGCTCTGCAAATCGTCTCAGACCGGGTCGGGCACCACCGGCAGTTCCTTCAGCGAGGCCTCGACCTGCTCCCGCGAATACTCATGGTCCTCGAGCTTCCCACTGAGGTACCGCTCATAGGCCGCCAAGTCGAAGAAGCCGTGGCCGCTGTAGTTGACCAGGATGCACTTCGCCTCGCCCGTCGCCTTGCACTTCGCCGCCTCGTCGATCGCCGCGCGAATGGCATGAGCGGTCTCGGGCGCGGGCAGCATGCCCTCGGTGCGGGCGAAGGTGAGCGCAGCCTCGAAGGTGGAGAGCTGATGATAGGCGCGCGGCTCGATCACCTTCTGGTTCGCCAGCAGCGACACCAGTGGGGCCATGCCGTGGTAGCGGAGGCCGCCGGCATGGATCGGCTCGGGCACGAAGTTGTGGCCCAGCGTATACATCTTCAGCAGGGGCGTGAGCTGCGCCGTGTCGCCGAAGTCATAGCGGAACGACCCCACGGTCAGGCTGGGGCAGGACTTGGGCTCGATGGCGAGGATGTCCATCTTCGCGCCCTTCAGCTTGTCCTTCACGAACGGGAAGGCGATTCCGGCGAAGTTCGATCCGCCGCCAACACACCCGATGACGACGTCCGGGAGCTTCTCACCCGCTAGCTTGAGCTGCTCCTTCGCCTCCAGACCGACGATGGTCTGATGCAGCAGCACGTGGTTGAGCACGCTGCCGAGGGAGTACTTGGTGTCCTCGCGGGTGGCCGCGTCCTCGACCGCCTCGGAAATGGCGATGCCGAGGCTGCCCGGGGTATCCGGGTGGCTCTTCCTGATCTGGCGGCCGGCGTTCGTCGTGTCCGTCGGCGAAGGCACGCAGGTCGCGCCCCAGGACTCCATCAGCATGCGGCGATAGGGCTTCTGCTCGTAGCTGGCGCGCACCATGTAGACCATGCACTCGATGCCGAACAGCGTGCATGCGAAGGCGAGCGCGCTCCCCCACTGGCCGGCGCCGGTCTCCGTCGAGATGCGCTTCACGCCCTGCATCTTGTTGTAGTAGGCCTGCGGCACCGACGTGTTCGGCTTGTGGCTCCCCGCCGGGCTTACGCTCTCATCCTTGAAGTACATGCGAGCGGGTGTGCCGAGATGCTTCTCCAGGCGAAGCGCGCGCCGCAGAGGCGACGGCCGCCAGATGTGATAGACCTTCAGCACTTCGTCGGGAATCTCGACCCACGGGTCCTGCGTGACTTCCTGCTTGATCAGCTCCATCGGGAAGATCGGCGCCAGGTCCTCGGGCCCCAGGGGCTTACCGGTCCCGGGGTGAATCGGCGGCGCTAGCGGAGCGGGGAGATCCGGCTGGATGTTATACCAGCGCTGAGGCATCTCGCTCTCGCGCAGCAGAATCTTCGTCTCGTCACTCGCCATAGCCGGCATCTCCTTTCATCGACATGTCGGATCAGAGGGTGGCCCCATCGCAGGGGCAGAGGCTGTGGCAACCATTCCACAGCCACCGCGGGGTTCCTGCCCAGGGCGCCCGTATGCCGCTCCGCCCGCGCCAGCGGGCGGCCATCTGCGTCCATCTGCGGTTTCGCCTTGGCCGTCCCCGTTGCTTCGGTAGTTCTACTGCCGAAGCCCCTCCCGTAGGGGGCGTGATTCATCCCGCCCGCCCTGCTGTCATTGCGAGCCCCGCCAAAGGCGGGGCGTGGCAATCTCGCCGTTCTCCGCGCCCTCTGCGTCTCTGCGGTGAATGCCGCGCAGAACGCCTCCTACCCGCTCTCCGACTCGTCCGCGGGGTGGGTGGGGCCCTTAGAGAGCTTGTGCACTTCCTGCAATCGGATGCCGCCCTCGAACTCGGGCTTGTGGCTCTCGTCCTGGGCGCAGCGAATCTTCTCGCCGATCACATCGCGCAAGAAGGCCAACGCTTGCTCCTTGTCATCATCCATGAGGATTTCCTGGAGCTGAAGCATCTCCGTCGGCTCCAGGGAGACCACGGTTCGCGTTGCTCGGAATGCCATCTCAGACCTCCCGCATCCTCACCGTCCGCCCGCGCAGGATTGCCGCGCTGCCAAGCGAACTGTGTAGATCATTCGGCTGAACATGGAGGTATCCTCGTGATCACTGGCATCGAGCACTTCGCCGTTGTCACAACTGACGTCGAAAAGGCCGCAAAGTTCTACAAAGACGTGCTGGGATTCCGGGAAAGGGGCCGCCTGCAGACCGCGCACAGCGGAACCATCATCTTCATCACCCTCGGCGGCGCCGAGTTGGAGCTATTCGGCGGCGGCGAGATCGCGCCCAAGCCCGAGGGACGGAAGGTCGGCTACACTCACATCGCCCTCACCGTCGACGACATCGACGCCGACTACGAACGGATCGCGAAAACCGGAGTCGAGTTCAGCATGAAGCCCACGGCAGTCGAGTCGGGGATGAAGATCGCCTTCTTCGCCGACCCCGACGGCAACACCCTGGAGCTGATGCAGAGGCCCAAGTAACACAGGAGAGCACGATGAAGCTGGTTCAGTTTCGCGCAGGCGACTACGAGGCCGTCGGCCTCCTCGAGGGCGGCTCGGTCATCGATCTTAGCCGCGCCATCGATATTCAGGTAATGGTGCACGGGTGGTTCTCGCCCGTGCCGCCGCTCGCCGACGTCGGCACCATCTCCGGGCTGCTGGAGCTGGGCACGTTCGACGTCAGTTGGGTGCGCGAGGTGCGAGAGTTCGTGAAGGCGCACGGGCTGGAAAGCGAACTGCGGCTCAGCGTGAAAGACGTCACTCTGCTGGCGCCGATCGCGCGGCCCACGCGCATCATCGCCCTGGGTCTGAATTACGCGGCTCACGCCGCTGAAGGTGGGCGGAAGCCGCCGAAGGAGCCGATCTTCTTCCTGAAGGCATCGACCGCCGTGGTCGGGCCGGATGAGCCCGTGGTCTGCCCCCAGAACGTGGGCCGTATCGACCACGAGGTCGAGCTGGCAGTGGTCATCGCCAGAGAAGGCCGGCGCATCCCGCGGGCAAAGGCGCATGAGTACATCGCCGGCTACACCATCATGAATGACGTGACCGCGCGCGACATGCAGCGGCGCGATATGGCCGCCTCGAACCCCTGGTTCTTGAGCAAGAGCTTCGACACCTTCGCTCCCATGGGGCCGTGCCTGGTGCTGCCCGATGAGATCCAGGAGCCGGTCGAGCTTGACCTGTCCCTGCGCGTGAACGGCGTCACCAAGCAGAAGAGCAACACCCGGCAGCTCATCTTCAAGATCCCCGACCTGATCCATCGGTTCAGCAAGCACATCACGCTCCTGCCCGGCGACGTGATCTCGACCGGCACTCCGGACGGGATCTCGCCGATCAAGCCGGGAGACGTGATGGAGGCCGAGGTGCGGGGAATCGGTGTGCTGCGCAATCCCGTGGTCGCAGGGAAGTAGGCCTGCGTGAAAGCGGTGCTGGCGTTCGACATAGGCGGGACGAAGCTCGCCGTCGGCGTTGTCAACGACGCGGGTGAGGTGCTGGCCGAAGCTATCGAGGCGACCGGGGACGCGGTTTCCGCCGAGAGCGTGGTCGACGCGCTGCTGCGCCTGGCCGATGACGTCGTCTCCCGCGCCGGCCTGCGCGACCGCCTCGCCGGCGCGGGCGTCAGCTTCGGGGGGCCGGTGGACTTCCCGCGCGGCACAACAGTCACCTGCCACCATCTCCCCGGTTGGGAGGGGTTCGCGCTGCGCCAGGTGGTGCAGGAGCAGACCGGCCTGCTCACGGTGATAGACAATGACGCCAACGCGGCAGCGCTCGGCGAAGCGACCTTCGGCGCGGCCCAGGGCTGTCCCCACGTGCTCTACCTCACCGTGAGCACCGGCATCGGCGGCGGCGTCATCGTCGATGGGCGCATACACCGCGGCGCCAACAGCATGGCCGGCGAGATCGGCCACACCCTCGTCGCTCCCGACGGGCCGCTCTGTAGCTGCGGCCGGCGCGGTTGTCTGGAGGCCGTCGCCGCTGGACCGTCCATCGCGCGGGCGGCGCGAGAGGCGCTCGACGCGGGAGAGGCGTCCTCGTTGGCGGCGATCCCCCGCGCGGAGCTGACCGCCAAGCAGGTGGCCGAGGCCGCGCCGACTGACGCCCTCGCCGCCCGCATCATGGACCAGGCCGGCGAGTATCTCGGCCTCGCCATCGCGGGCGCGGTGAACCTGCTGAACCCCAACGTCGTGGTCATCGGCGGCGGCGTCTCCGGCGCGGGAGAGCCGCTGTTTCGCCCTCTGCGAGAGGCGGTGAAGCGGCACGCGGTCCCGGAAACCAGCCGCGATCTGCGCATTCTGCCAGGTGGATTGGGCCCACGGAGCGCCCTGCTCGGGGCGGCGGCGATGGCCCTCGCGGAGGCGACGTCTTGACCCCGTCTGTGCCAAGCGCGTCAGAGGACCAGAGCGGTCTCCGCCGAACCAGTGCCCAACAAGATTGCTGCTGACGGAAGAGGAGAGGACCGATGGCAACGGTGCTCGTAGTCTACCACTCACTGGGCGGAAACACGAAGCAGATGGCCGAAGAGGTGGCGCAGGGCGCGCGGAGCATCCCCGGGACGACGGCGGTGATGAAGACCGGGATCGAGGCGACCCTCGAGGACCTGCTCGGGTGCGACGCAATTGCGCTCGGCTCGCCGGACTACTTCAGCTACATGGCGGGCGGACTCAAGGACTTCTTCGACCGGACCTACTACCCCAGCCAGGGGAAGGTGACGGGCAAGCCTGCGGCCATTTTCGGCAGCGCGGGCGGCCCACCCGACACCGTCCTCAAGTGCCTCGACCAGGCCCTGGGGTGGTTCAAGCTGAAGAAGGTAGTTGACTCGGTCGGAGCTTCCGGCGGCATCGGGCCGGAGGTGCTTGCCGACTGCAAGGCGCTGGGCCGAAAGCTGGCCGAGGCGGCGGCGAAGAGCAAGTAGCGCCGCGACGAGCAAGCCTACAACTAAGAACGATTGACGGGGGCTGATGTGCGGCTTGGATGTTGTGTCACACCTGACCTGATAGACGCCGCGGCCGCTGCGGGGTACGACTACGTCGAGCTGCCCGTGGCGGCCGTGCTGCCGGAGCGGCCGGAGACGGAATTCGAGCCGGTGCGCCAGCAGCTCCGTTCGGCCCCGCTCAAGCCGGAGGCCTGGCAGTTCCTCCTGCCGCCCGAGTTGAAGGTGGCCGGCCCGGACGTGAATTGGCCCCGGGTGGCGAGGTACGCCTACACCGCGCTCCGTCGGATCTCCGATCTCGGCGGCGCGGTGGTCGCCTTCGGCAGCGCCGAGGGGCGTTACGTGCCGGAGGGTTTCTCGACCAACAACGCACTCGACCAGATTACCGAGTTCCTCCGCGTCTGCGCCGCCAGCGCCCGCAGCCGCGGGCTCATCATCGGAATCGAGCCGCTCAGCCAGTCCAGGTGCAATGTCATCAACTCGGTTCCTGAGGCGGTGGCCCTGGCGCGGTCGATGAACCTGCCCGAGGTGGGCGTGCTGCCTGATGCCTTCCATATGGCGGCCGACGGCCATTCCCCCCTCGACGTGGTCGACGCGGCCGAGTGGCTGACTCACGTCCACATCCCACCGACCGAGGCCATCCCGGGTGACGACAACTGGACCCGGGAGTTCGCCGAGGCGCTGCGCATGGCGGACTACGACTGGCGCGTGTCAGTACAGTCGGACTGGGCCGAGCCGCAGGACATGACCCGCGCCCTGGAGCGCGTGCGCGAGTACTTTGGCGACGCAGCCTGATGGGGGAAGGAATGACCTGTTCGGAGAGCGTGATCTCTCCCTTCCGTGGGATCCGCTATCGCACCACTGCCTCGCGTGACCTCTCCTCCCGCCTCGCGCCTCCCTACGATGTGATCGGCGAACCCATGCAGTCGGCGCTCGAAGCGCGGGACGAGCACAACTTCGTCCGCGTTGAGCTTCCCCATCCTCCGGAGATAGAGACTGAGCAGGATAACCGGTACCTGCGTGCGGCGGACACGCTCCGGACCTGGCTCTCCCAGGGAGTGTTGGTCCGCGATGATCGCCCCACCCTCTACGCGCTCGAGCAGGAGTTCCAGATCGGTGGGCGCTCCTGGCGCCGGCGCGGGGTGTTTGCCGCACTCCGCTTGCCCGAGGAGGGCGAGCGATACGTGCTCTCTCACGAAGCTACGTTCGCCGGCCCGAAAGCCGACCGGCTGCAGTTGATGCAGGCCTGCGAGGCTATGACTAGCCCCATACTGATGATGCGCGAGGATCCCGAGTCCGTGCTGCTCTCCCGGCTCCGCTCCGTCTCGGGTGAGCCCGAGGCGGTGGCGACCGACCACGAGGGCGTGATTCACCGGCTGTGGGCACTCCAGGATTCCCCCGATCTCGATGCCGTCTGCGCCGCCGTCGGGCGCGGCCCGCTCTTCATCGCCGACGGCCATCATCGGTTCGAGACTGCGCTCAACTGCCGCGACGGAATGAGGAAGCTCGCGCCGGACGCGCCGCCCACCGCGGGGTTCAACCACGCCCTGGTGCTGGTAACGAGCGCCCAAGACGAGGCCCTCCGAGTGCTGCCTAGCCACCGGTTGATTTCCGGCCTGGGGGCGGCCGGCATCGAGCACATGCGGAAGCGCATGCACGAGTGGTTCGCGGTGCGCGAGCTATCGCCGACCGCAGCCGTCGCCGGTCTGTCCGGCGCGCCCGGCGGCCACGTTTTCGCCGCCTGTTCGGCCGATGGGCATGGGTATCTGCTGACGGCGCGAGGGAAACGGCTGGCGCCGAATCCGTCTCCCGTCGCGTCGCTGGATGTTAGCGTTCTGCACGAATACCTGATCGACCCCGTAGTGGCGGCGGTCGGCAGTGCGGCGAGAGTCGAATACGATCACGACGAGCGCGCCGCGGCCGGAGCCGTGGCGGGAAAGGAATTCGACTTCGCGTTCCTACTCCGGCCGACGACTGTCGAAGAGGTAATGCGAGTGGCGAGCGCGGGCGAGCGAATGCCGCACAAGTCCACCTTCTTCTACCCCAAGGCGCCGGCCGGCCTGGTGGTGAGCAGTCTGGGAGCGGATGAGGTCTGAGAGGGCGGGCAGCAGGAGTCTGCGCCCTGCTGCGGCCGCCTCGGGACGACACGGGCATGACTGACGAACTCACCCCGATGCTGAGCCAATATCGCGCCATCAAGCGCGAGCACGAAGACGTGATCCTGTTGTTTCGCCTCGGCGATTTCTACGAGATGTTCGGCGAAGACGCCAAGGTGGCGGCCGGCGTGCTCGAGCTGGTGCTCACCTCCCGTGAGATGGGCAAGGGCCGGCGCCTCCCCATGTGCGGCATCCCCTATCACGCCGCCGACCGCTATGTCGCGCGCCTGCTGGCCGCCGGCCACAAGGCGGCGATCTGCGAGCAAGTTGAGGACCCACGAAAAACCAAGCGACTGGTAAGGCGCGAGGTGATCCGCATCCTCACCCCCGGCACCGTCGTCGAGGACCACCTGCTGGAGGAGCGCGCGAACAACTACCTGGCGAGCGTGGCGAATCTGGACGGGCGATGGGGCCTCGCCGCCGCCGACAGCTCGACGGGTGAGTTCATGGTCACGGAGTTCACCGGCGCTGACGCGCGGTCGGAGCTGTGCGACGAGCTGGCCCGCCTGCGGCCGTCGGAACTGCTGGCGAGAGAGGGCGAGCAAGGCGCGGACGAGTTGGCGCAGGCCGCCGGCGCCGCCTGTACGCTGACCACCCGGGCCGATTCGGAGTTCCTGGCGGAAGCCCCCGCGGAGTTCCTGAAGCGACACTTCGGCGTCGGCTCGCTGCGCGCGTTCGGTTGCGACGAGATGCCCGCGGCGATCGAGACCGCGGCTGCGATCATCGCCTATCTGAAGCGCACCCACAAGTCCGGGCTGGAGCAGTTGCGCGGCCTTCGCACCTACTCGCGCCAGGAATTCATGCTGGTCGATGCCGCCAGCCGCCGCAACCTGGAGCTGCTCGCCTCCCTGCGTGATGGATCGAAGCGGAACACGCTGCTCTGGGTGCTCGACCAGACCCTCACGCCGATGGGAGCGCGGCTGCTCAGGCGATGGATCACCGCTCCGCTCCTCGACCGCTCTGAGATCGAGCTGCGGCTCGACGCCGTGCAGGCGTTCCACGACGATATGCTTCTGCGCGGTCGGCTGCGAGAGCAACTGCGCGAGATTCGCGACCTTGAAAGATTGGTGAGCCGCGCCGCTGCCGCGACCGCCAGCGGGCGCGACCTCGCGGGCCTGCGGGATTCGCTGGCGAGATTGCCGGGGTTCGCGGGGATTCTCCGCGGCGACGGGAGCGACACCGATGGGCCGTCCGCCCTCCAGGAACTGACCTCCGGATTCGACCCCGTATCCGATCTCTGCGAGTTGCTGACCCGCGCGCTGGAAGAGGCGCCCCCGGCAAACGTGCGCGACGGCGGAAGCATCCGCGGCGGCTACTCGCCCGAGCTGGATGAGTTGCGCGAGGCGCGCATGCACGGCAAAGAGTGGATCGCCGGACTTCAGGAGCGAGAGCGGGAGCGTACCGGCGCGAAATCCCTGAAGGTCGGCTTCAACCAGGTGTTCGGGTACTACATCGAGGTCACGCGGCCTAACCTCCATCTCGTGCCGCCCGACTACCAGCGGCGCCAAACGACGGCGAACGCCGAGAGGTTCGTGACCCCCGAACTCAAGGAGTACGAGGAGAAAATCCTCGGGGCCGAGGAGCGCATCCTCGAACTCGAGCAGCGCCTGTTGGCCGAACTCCGGTCACAGGTGGCCGCGGAAGCGGGCCGGGTGCAGCGCGCGGCCGAGGTGGTGGCGCAGGCGGATGTGCTCGCCTGTTTCGCCGAAGTGGCGGCGCGGAACCGATACGCGCGGCCGGCGATTACCGATGGTGATGAGGTCGAAATTCGCGGCGGCCGGCACCCGGTCGTCGAGCTAACACTGCGCGATGAACGCTTCGTGCCGAACGACACCCGCCTGAACTGCTCCGAGGACCAGATTCTGATCATCACCGGCCCTAACATGGCCGGCAAGTCCACTTACCTTCGCCAGGTGGCCCTGATCGCGCTGATGGCGCAGATGGGGTCGTTCGTCCCGGCCGATTCCGCGACGATCGGCGTGGTTGACCGCGTCTTCACCCGCGTGGGCGCCTCCGATGACCTGGCAACCGGGCAGAGCACGTTTATGGTCGAGATGACGGAGACCGCGAGCATCCTGCACCACGCCACTCGCCGAAGCCTGATCGTGCTCGATGAGATCGGTCGCGGCACGAGCACCTTCGACGGCCTGAGCATCGCCTGGTCGGTCGCCGAGCACATCCACAACGCCAAGCACCTGGGCGCGAAGACGCTGTTCGCCACCCATTATCATCACCTCAACGAGTTGGCGGAGACGCTGCCGCGGGTGAAGAACTACCGCATCGCCGTGAAGGAAAAGGGCGATCAGGTGATCTTCCTCCGCCAGATCGTCCCCGGCGGGACTGACCGCAGCTACGGCATTCAGGTGGCCCGGCTGGCGGGGCTTCCCTCGGAAGTGCTGGAGCGCGCCAAGCAGATTCTCTGGTCCCTGGAGCAGCGCGATCACGTCGGCGAGGTGAACGGCAAGCTGAGATCGCCCTCCCCCGCGCTGCCTTCGGCCGATCAGCTCTCCCTTTTCGGAGGCGCGCCCGACCCGATTGTCGAAGAACTGCGACGAATGGACGTTGATAACCTCACACCGATGGAAGCCCTGAACAGGCTTGCCGAGCTGAAGCGGCGAATCGAGGAAGGGGCAGCTCGGCCGCCCACGCAGGAGGAGGAATAGCGATGCCAGAGGACCGCAAACTAGTACACGCAGTCGGGAAAGCTCTCGCCGAGAATGAGGCGACGAAGGGAATCGATTCTGTTCACGTCACCGCCGTTGCGGGCGTCGTGTTCCTCGACGGCGAGGTGGAGTCGAAAGAAGTGCGCGACACCGTCATCGCCGCGGCCAAGGCCGTCGAAGGAGTGCGCCTCGTCCGCAGCCGCCTCCAGCTCAACCCCGAAGCGCGATCCGGCATGTGGAAAGAGCCGCACCACCACGCAGGCTAGCGGCGGAGCCGCAGGCAGAGCACGGATATTTCGCAGCAGAGGGCAGGAGCGAGTCTCCTGCCCTGCCCGCTACCCGTTCGGCAGGAGCCTTGGTCGCCTCCGGCGACTTGCTACCACCCTAACCGCTACCCGTTCGGCAGGAGCTTGTGGCTAGGCGTGAACGCCGCCACCCCGGTCCGCTCTCGGCGGACTTAGGGGCTCCTGCCACAGTTCTTTCTCACCAGGGCCCACGCGCCCGCCCCCTTCGCCTCCCACCGGCCAGCGGCGTGGGTATGTCGTGAGCGTAGCGAACGACTACCCGCGTAGGCACGTCTTCGACGTGCCTCTCTCTCCCGTCATTGCTACTCGCCGCCGCCGTTCCCTCCCCTACCCCGGCGCGCCCAACTCCACCACCGTCACCCCCGTGTCCCCTTCCCCGTGCTCGGCCAGGCGGAACGACTTCACCAGGGGGTGCTGCCGAAGCCTTTCGTGGACGGCCTGGCGCACGGCGCCCGTTCCCTTGCCGTGGACGATGCGCACCTGGTCGTGGTGGACCACCGCGGCGCGGTCCAGATAGCGTTCGAGTTCATACAGCGCAGTCTCGACGCGCAAACCCCGCAGGTGCAGCTCCCTCGGCACCGGGCCCCGCTCGACCCGTAACTCCACCGGCGTGCGCGTGATCGTCACCAGCGGCTCCGGCGCCCGCACCAGGTCATCCATCGGCACCGTGATGCGCAGGATTCCGACCTGCACCTCGACCTGCCCGTCGGCATCCGGCTGCGTGAGGACGCTGCCCCGCTGGCCGATGCTGCGGATGGTGACGGCGTCACCGACCGTGAGATGCCGCACCGGCTCGGGTTCGGGCTCGGGCTCGGGCTCCGGCTCTGCTACCTCGGCCGTCGCCTCCGCCGCTTCCTCGGAGATCTCCGCCAGCTCTGCGCGGGCCGACAGCACCACCGCCGCCGGCTCCGGGGGCGCATACTTCGCCGCCAGCTCGGCCTCCCGCTCGATCGCCCGCTTCGCCACCTGCGCTTCTTGCACCGACTGCCGGAGCAGGTTCAGCAGCTCCTCGGTTCGCTGCTTGGCGCGGGCGACGATCCGTCGCGCCTCGTCTCGCGCCTGCCGCAGCATATCCTTCCGCTCCCGCTTCAGGTCCTCGAGCAGGCGGTGGTATTCCTCTCGAGTCCGGTCCAGATCCAGTCGCGTCTTCGCCGCCTCGCGCCGCTCCTCGGCCAGGTCGCGCTGGTCCTGCTCGGCGCGTTGGATCACCTCATGCAGCTCGACCTGCGACTCCCCCATCATCTCGGCCGCCTGCCGCAGCACCGCGTGCGACATGCCCAGCCGGGAGGCGATGGCGAAAGCATTGCTGCTCCCGGGCAGCCCGATGCGAACCGCATAGGTCGGCTCCAGCGTCACCGGATCGAACTCGACGCTGGCGTTCTCGATGTTCGGTTGAGAGTAGGCGAAGGTCTTCAGGTCACCGTAGTGCGTGGTGGCGATTAGGCGGCAGCCCCGGTCCAGCAGCTCCAGCATCACCGACTTCGCCAGCGCGGACCCCTCCGCCGGATCGGTGCCGGCGCCGATCTCGTCCAGCAATACGAGTGAGTCGCCACCCGCGCGGTTCAGCACATTCACGATCTGCGTCATGTGCGAAGAGAAAGTGGACAGGCTCTGCTGGATGCTCTGCTCGTCGCCGATGTCTGCGAACACTTGGCTGAAGATCGCGAGGCGGCTGCCTGAGGCCGCCGGAATGTGCAGACCCGACTGCGCCATCAGCGTCAGTAACCCGACTGTCTTGAGCGTGACGGTCTTGCCGCCCGTGTTCGGCCCGGTGAGGATGATGGCGGTAAAGTCTTCGCCGAGCCGCACGTCGATCGGCGTCACATCGTCCGAGAGCAACGGATGCCGGGCGTGCACCAGGTCGATCTTCCCCTCCGTGTTAATCTCCGGCTCGGTGGCTTCCATACTGTTGGCGAGACTGGCGCGGGCGAAGATTAGATCGAGCGCGGCGAGCGCTCGCAGCGATGCCAATATGGGCTCCGCGCTCTCCCCCACCATCAGGCTGAGCCCGGCCAGGATGCGGCGCACTTCATGTTCCTCTGCGGCCTGCACCTCCCGCAGCTCGTTGTTCGCCTCCACCACCACGAAGGGCTCCATGAACACGGTGGCCCCGCTGGAAGACGTATCGTGGACGATCCCCTTGAACTCGCTTTTCGCCTCGCTCCGAATCGGAACGCAGTAGCGGCCGTTGCGGATCGTGATGATCGGGTCCTGGATGATGCGCGCCAGGCGCGGCGAGCGGATGATCGACTCCAACCGCTTGGCGACGGTCTCGTGTAGGCGACGGAGTCGCGCTCGGATCACTCGCAACTGGTCGCTGGCGCTGTCCACCACCTCGCCGCGGTTGTCGATGCTGCCCTCGACGGCCTGCTCGATCTCCTGGAAGGTGCCCAGGTCCTTCGCCCGCGCCACCACCAGAGGCGCCTCCACCTCGCCGCGCTGCAGGAAAGAGCGCATCCGGCGGCAGGCATACAGCGTGTCCGCGACCTCGAGCAGATCGCGCTCGGTCAGCACACCCCCTCGGCCCGCGTTGAGCACCTGGGGGCGGACATCGTGCACCCCGCCCAGCGGCGCTCTTCCCGCCCGCGACGTCAACTCCCTGGCCTGGCTGGTCTCAGCCACCAGGCGGCGCACCGCCGCCGGCTGCGTCTCTGGCTCCAGGCGCGCGGCCAGCTCCTTACCAAGCGCGCTCGAAGCGTGCTCGCGCAGGCGCTCGCGAATCGCCTCATATTCAAGTACCCGGAGAGTTCTGGCGTCCATGACAACCAACTGCCCCACCCAGGCTAGTGTACCATAGCGACGCGGCCGCGCGAAAGGGACGGCCACTTGGGGCGCCCCGGGGACCAGGAGCAACTCTTGTGGGGGCGTGATTCATCACGCTCGCCGCTGCCATCCCCTCACCGTTCGTTGCTTCGGTAGTTCTACTGCCGAAGCCCCTCCTGTCATTGCGCCCTGGGCGTGATTCATCACGCTCGCCGCTGCCATCCCCTCCCCGTTCGTTGCTTCGGTAGTTCTACTGCCGAAGCCCCTCCTGTCATTGCGCCCTGGGCGTGACGAACCGCGGCCCCGCGCGCCGACCTACCGGGCCTGCGCCCGCGCCCTGGCGAGGCCCTCCCGCGCCGCGGCGTTGCTCGGGTCGAGCGCAAGCGAGCGAGCGAAGGCGCTCGCGGCCTCGGCCGGGCGACTGGCCGCCAGCAGCGCCTGCCCAAGAGTGGCCCATCCCGGGGCGTGATCCGGCGTGATGCGGACGGCTCGGGTCAGGTACTCGACCACCTCGCCCCGGCGACCCAACCGGTTTGCCATCTCAGCGAGCGTCAGGATCGTAGAGAGGTCATCCGGGTTGAGCTGCAGCGCTCTCTTCAGGGCCTCTTCGGCGCCCGGCAGGTCGCCCGCAGCCTCCCGCGCCCGACCCAGGCAAGCCTGGGCGAACGGCACCCTCGGCGCCAGTATCGCGGCCTTCTCCGCGACCGTCTTTGCTTCGGCCACGTCCCCAGCCTGGAGCTTCTGCGCCGCCAGCTCAGCCAGCGTGATGCCGTTCATAGGGTCGAGTTCAGCGCTCTTGCTCAGCCAGACGATCGCCTCCACCGTGCGGCCCAATTGGGCGAGCGCCTCCCCGAGTTCTTTGGTCGCCCCGGGATCTCTTGGCTCCAGTGCTGCGGCTCGCCTCAGCTCGGCGACGGCCTCCTCGGGTCGCTGCCACGCGATCATGTGCATCGCCAGCTCGCGTCGCGCCCGCGGGTTGTCCGGCGCCACCCGCAGCGCCTCGTCCACCTTCGCACGAGCCGCCTCCACCTGCCCCTCTTGCCCGAGCTTCTGCGCCTGCTCGATCAGCTTGTCCGAGCGAGCGAGCGCCGCCTGACGCGGCAGTTGCGCCAAGGCTGCGCCGCACGCGGCGAGTGCGCCGAGCGCGGAGAGCGCGAGCAGCAGGGATAACGCAATCCGCCTCACGGAACGCCCCCTCCCGGCCGGACTTGGCTGCCATGCCAGCCATCCCTGGCGATCCGGAAGCGCGACAACTTCTCTTGCCAAACGACGACATACTCTCCGGGGAAGATGGCCGAGGCGGCGATAACGTCGGGGTGAATCGCGCCCTCCTGCCGCGAGATGGCTCGCATCGGCGCAGGACGCCCCATGGCGAGGCTCAGCGCCTGAGGATAGCAGTTGCGGAATATCTGCGCCCCCAGACGCGAATCAGGAAGACCGTCGACATAGATCTGCATGAAACGCCCCTGCCCCTCCAGATCCTTCACCAGGTTCTCACCCGCGGCGACCACGGTGTCCGCGGACTCGCGCGCCTGCTGCCAGGTGGTCACGTACCAGGCGCTGAGCCCGGCCGCGAGCAGCAGCGTCACTGCGGCCACTCCGCCGCTCCTGCGCCACCCGATCCCGCGCCCCGCGCACAGATCGCCGAAGAGCCAGGCCAGGGCGATGGAAGGGAGATAGGATAACCGCGAGTTCTCCAGGCCTGAAGTCGGCCCGGCCAGCGGCCAGATCGGGATGGAGATCACGAAGAACACCGCCACCCAGAACCGGAGCCGCCAAGCCGGCAACAGAGACAGGCCGCGCACCCACCAGAACATCCCCGCCGCCATTACCACCACCAACACATAGCGCAGCCAGGCCAGGTGTACCGCGTCGAGCAGCGCCACGTTGATCGGTAGGAAGAAGCCCAGTAGATGCTCCAGCGCGGTGGACGGTAGCGCGCTGCCCCAGGCGAAGATCCCGCGATACCCGCCGAACCCACCAAGAGCGCTGAGTCGCCACACCAGATGGGCGACCAGCACCACGCCGTAGGCGCCGACGCGAAGCGCCACGGCTCGCCAGGTCACCTTTCGGTGGCCCAGCAGCGCCCACAGAACGACCACCCCCGGCAGCGCCAGCGCCGCCTCCTTGCTCGAAAGCGCCAGACCGAACGCCCCCACCCCGGCCGCCAGCGCCAACAGCCGCCGGCTCCGCGCCTCGGATGTCAGGCTGACCTCCAGCGCTAGCAGCGAAAGCAGGGAGAAGAATGTGCAGAGCAGGTCGGCGCTGCACGCGAGCCATGTCACCGGCTCCACCCGCGCGGGGTGGATGGCCCACAGCGCCGCGGCCACGAACGCGCCGTATCGGCTCCCAATCAGCCGCTTCCCCAGCGCGAAAACCAGGACCGCGTTGGCGCTGTGCAGCGCCAGGCTCGCGATGTGATAGCCCAGCGGAACGCCCTGCCAGAGGCGCGTCCCAAGCCACCACCAGACGGAGAAGAGAGGCCGATGGAACACCCCCAGGACGTGCCTGCCCCAGGCCTGCGAGAGACTGTGCGTCTCCTGCATACCGTACAGAATCCCGTAGTCATCCGAGAGAAGTCCGACCCCCAGGCTGTGCAGGAAAGGAAGCACGGAAACGAGCGCCACCACCGGCGAGCTCATCAGCAGCCGCCAGCGCGGCGTAAGCGTCTCCCCAGTCGCCTCCGCGCTGCTCTCCCCCAATAGCGCGCGGGCAGCGCCCGCCGCCAACAGCAGGCAGAGCACTGCTACAGGAAGGGTCCAGACCGCGTTCTTCGGGATGGATGGTAAGGAACAGAGGACCGCCAGGGCGGCGATGGTGAGTCCGCTGGCGACGCTCACGATGGCACGATCTCGGCGGCCCGATCGTGGCCCCAGCCCTGCTGTGCTGCTCCGCTTCCCCCCCTTAGCTCGCCTCAATCCCGGCCCCCCATCTGGCAGTCCCGCGCAAGGGCGAACTGGCGCCCAGCGCGTCGGCGCCCGCTACCTGCTTTCCTCCAATGCCTGCGTCACCTGCGCGGCCGCCTTCCTGGTTCCATCCGGGACAGAGACCTTGCCGATCCACATCAGATCGAGCTGCTCCTGGATGAAGTGGCTCACGCGATCCCAGTCCGGAATGTTGGGGGCGACGCGGGCATAGCCCAACGCCTCCACGAACACCTTGCGATTGTAGTCGACCTTCTGCGCCAGGTAGGGGCCGTTCGCCACGGACTGCCGCGAAGGCTGCTTCTCGAGCTGGGTGCCCATGACTTCCTGAGCCTTGGGCCCGAGCAAAAACTTGAACAGCTCCCCCGCCTCCTTGGGATGCTTGGTGCCCGCCGCGATGGCGTAATTCTCCATGCCCAGGAGCGTGGCGTGCTGCTTCTTCTTCGGCAGTGGGGCGATGTCCCAGCGCAGCGTCTTCGCCTCCTGCATCGCTTGGATATCCCAGGCCCCGGTCTGGAACATCGCCACTTTCCCGTTGGTGAACATGGCGATATTCTGTCGCTTCTCGGCCTGAGTGGTTGGCGGGCACACCTTCCACTTGTAGCGCAGGTCAACCAGGAACTGAAGCGCCTCCTGCGTCTCCGATTGATCGAGCAGGCAGCGCTTGCCGCTCTTGTCGAGGATCTCTCCTCCCGCCGCCCACACCCACGGGTAGATGCGCGCGCCCCAGAAGTCGATTACGCAGCCCATGCGCCGCTTCTCGGGGTCCGCGCTGCTCACCGTGAGCTTCTTCGCCGCCGCCAGGTAGTCGTCCCAGGTCCAGTTACCATCCGGGTACTTGAGGCCCGCCGCGTCGAACAGGTCCTTGTTGTAGAACAGCACGTAGACCGAAGTGTACCGAGGCAGCGAGAAGAGCTTGCCCTCATATCGGCACTGGTCCACCAGGCCGGGATAGAAGTCCTTGAGATCGAACTGGGGGTCGGAGACGACGGGTTCGAGGTCGAGCAGCGCGCCCTTCGCTGCCAGCGGCATGAAGTAGGCGCCGTGAATCGACATCACGTCGGGCGGGTTGCCCGCCGCGACCATCGCCTGCAGCTTGTCCATCGCCCGGTCCCCCGGCTCGTTCATGACCTCCACTTCGATACCGGGGTGCTGCGACATGAACTCCTCGCACAGCTTCTGGTTCGCCGCCAGCTCCGCCGGGCGAGTCCAGGTGAACAGCGTCACCTTCACCTTACCGCCCCCACCCTTGGAGGCGGACTGGGGCCGGCCGCATCCGGCAAGGGCCATCGCCGCGCCCAGCACGAGTACCAGGCTGAATCGCATCTTCCTAACCTTCCTTCGGCCAACCCGGGCCGGGCGGG
>Ga0315284_10005862_pt1 | contig 17481 bp, 9 predicted proteins | sample YL17G09_16_MG_FD_203696 | JGI IMG/M metagenome (GOLD analysis project Ga0315284, IMG submission 203696) | Sediment microbial communities from Yellowstone Lake, YNP, Wyoming, USA - YL17G09_16 | ecosystem: Environmental > Aquatic > Freshwater > Lake > Sediment | place: USA: Wyoming | collected...
GCGTGCGTCTCGCTCGCATTTTTACTGGGATTTACAAGCATGCGAGCGAGACGCACGCGCTCCCAGAGGGGTTTTTCAACAGCCCCAATATGGTTACACCGGATTTTCTCTATCGAGCAAAGCTACAACATCGAGGCAGCGCTCGATTGAATTGTTTTCAAGTTCTCGAAGGTCTATATCTATCGGTTCGGTAAGGTCTCTTCCTTCGCTTGTTCTTATCAATGTGATTTTTGGCTGGAACGGTCTAAGGTAGTTTGCCTCCCTGACTATTCCCTCTTCTCCCGATTTGAGTTTGACATACGAACCGGGAGGGTAGATACCCATAACATTGAGGAAAGCGTTTACGATTTCAGGAGCGACCAGAATCCCCGGCGACTGATAAATCAGCTGCGCGGCACGATGGAAATCGCGTTTCACATCGTGGATTGGGTCGGTTATAGCCTGATCGTATCGGTTAGCCACAATCAAGAGCTGGTCGAGAAGTCCGAGTTTGTCACCGCTGACTCGTCGAGGGAATCCAAGACCATCGAATCGCTCATGGTGATTCAGAACAATCGTGAGCATTTTTTCGTTATATGTTCCCTGTTTCATAAGGAAACGATAACCGCGCATCGGATGGTTTCGGTAAAGATCGATTCCGTGTTCATCATCACGTCGAGGTAACACGCGTCCGATGTCATGCATGAGAGCCGCTTCTCCACCGCTGAGAATATCATTCTTATCGAAATTGAGGCTTTTGCACAAGGTCGTGAAGATTACAAGAGTGTTGAAGGAGTGAGAATAAATTTTCGAGCTGACAAGCAGCATATCGAGAAGGCTCACGGTTTTGGATTCATCAGCAAGGATTTCATTCACCACATCTCGCGCAGCTTCGCGTACCTCCTCGAGGTTCACCGGCATGTTGTTGTGCAGAAGGTCGAAAGAATTGACAAGAGCCCGGAACGCCTGACGCTTCGTCTCCTCTTTTATCGCCTCACGATGCGGTATCCTTCCAAGGAATTTGGCATAATCGGTGAAATGAAACTTCGGTTTGCGCGTTATCTCGCCTGCGAAGAAGAATCCTTCGCGGAAGTCCTGAGAGATGAACGCTGTTTCGCTTTCCGGTTCGAGTGTCTCGATAAAAGGAGTATGGCGAGTTGGTTCAACAATCGGTAATTCAGATTGTTTGGCGGTCTCCTCGATTTTCGGGATTTCAGTTTCAGGAGGTTTCTCTTCCTGTTTTAGTCGAACCTGTTTCACGCCTCGCCGCATAAGGATATCGATTATCGCGTGAGTAATCTTTGTACCCTTGGCGAGTAGCATCTCGCCGCTCTCATTCAGAAGGTCTTCCGGCAGTTCCTCATCGATTTTGAGCTTTTCGATAGGCATGGAAAGCTGAGGATTCATCATGGAATCCAGCTCCTTTCTACCTTTTTGCGAGACTGAAAGGGATCTCATCCCGGCATCTGTCCAGACGACATCAGCGGCAAGTGCAAGGCATTCCCTGCAATTCCTGATGTGTTCGAGCCAGAAATTCTCCTGTTCGGGTGTAAGTTCACCATCGATAAGAGACAGGATGATGCCATCATCAACAACTCTCTTGCAGAGAGATTCCTGTTTGATATTTTTCTTCATGAACATTTTTCAAGCCATCTCCATTATAGATAAAACTCAAGCCGCCGTGTGGGATTCCTCCTCCAGCATGGCTCGTCGCAGAGCGATGAGAGATTTCTGTATCAACGCTCCGACACTTCCCTCGGGTATATTTAATTCCCTGGCGATTTCCTTGTATTTCATGTTTTTAAGATATCTCAATGTCAATGCTTTTCTCGCGATTTCCGGAAGGTTCCTTATATGCTCTTTGAGGCTCTGAATCTCGTTTTCCTCGAGGAGAATGCTTTCCGGCGAAAAGGATTTATTATCGGACACTTCAATTGGAAGGTCATCGAGCGAGACACTCTCCTGACCGCTGCCGCGCTTAATCGTAAGAATTCGTCGATAATGCTGCCTGACCCGGTTTATGGTCAGACTGTGTATATATGTCTTCAAAATCGATTTCTGCCGGAAATTCTTGATTCCCTTGACCAAATCCTCGAAGACTTCATGGCAGATATCCTCGGCATCCTGATCGGAAATCCTTTGGTTTTTATTTTTCACGAGTTGATAGACATAAGTATAGAAACCATCGTAGAGGATTTCCCATGCGGTATCATCGCCGGCTTTTAGCAATTCAACGAGTTTGGCTTCGGGTATATCGCCGAAACGGCTTTTTGCCTTATGTTTTGTGGTTTCCTGAGTATGGATGCGCAAACCAATTCACCCGCAAGGCGAAATAATCAAAAAATTCCACTCGTATTAATATCGCTTTTGGGTCAGGCATTTAGACGTGATTTTAATTATAGATAGTTAGTGTAATGGCTGATTTTTTAATTACCAGAGCTTGATGATTCGCAAACCGCCAATATAATCTGCAACATATGCGTAACCATTTGAAACGTAAACCGCCGCTGGAGAACCTGAAGTCTCAATGGAATTCACAATATATGCATCTTCCGGAGGATCAATATCGATTATCATTAAGCCGGTAAAACCAACTGCAACATAGGCGTAGCCATTTGAAACTTGAACATCAATTGCGACATGTGTGATATCAACGGAATTCACGATATATGCATCTGTCGGGGGCTCTATGTCTATTATCTGTAACCCAACACCCAAATCCGTAACATACGCATAGCCATCAGCTACATGAACGCTGAGCGCAGCATATGGAGTGAAAACGGGTCTCAAGATAAATGCCGACTCTGGAGGTTCTATATCTATTATCTGTAATCCTGAATCCCCATCCGCAACATAAGCATAGCCATTTGAAACGTAAACACTTGATGCCAAGTCTGGCGTGTCAACTGATTTCACGATATATGCCGATTCTGGCGGCTCTATGTCTATTATCCGTAAACCGTTTTCATCATTAGCAACATAAGCATAGCCATTTGTTACATGAATACCTCTTGCAGAATCCGGAGTGTCAACCGAATTCACGATATATGCCTCTTCCGGAGGATCTATGTCTATTATCTGCAACCCGGTAAAACTATCCGCAACATACGCGTAGCCATTTAAAACGTGAACGCCATATGACCGACCTGGGGTGTCAACGGTTTTCATGAGATATGCCGATTCCGGAGGTTCTATATCTATTATTCGTAAACCGGAATAATCATTCGGCACATATGCGTATCCATTTGACGTGTTTACATCCTTAGCGTAGCCTGGAGTATCAATTGAATTCGCTATATATGCCTCCTCTGGAGGTTCAATGTCTATTATCTGTAAACCGTAATATGCAACTGCGGCAAACGCATAACCATTTGAAACATAAACACTTGATGCCGAATCCGGAGTGTCAACGGATTTCACTATATATGCCGATTCCGGCGGTTCTATATCTAATATCTTGAATCCACCCCCTCCAAGTCCTGTTGTTACATAAGCGTAACCATTGGAAATATAAACATTCGTTGCAAAACGAATATAAACGGAATTCAAAATATATGCTGAATCAAGTGGCTCTATATCTATAATCTGCAAATAATAAAAATCTATGACAAATGCGTAACCATTTGATACTTGAATTTTGGAAGCATGGTCACCGGGTGTGTCAACGGATTTCACGATATATGCATCTTCCGGAGGCTCTATATCTATTATCTGCAGACCCGAAGCATAATCAGCAACATAAGCAAAACCATTTAAGACATAAACATCGTATGCGCGACCTGGTGTGTCAACGGATTTCACGATATATGCATCTTCAGCAGGCTCTATGTCGATTATATATAAACCGTAGGAAGCATTCACAACATACGCGTAGCCGTTTGAAATATCAATACCTCCTGCATAGTCCGGAGTTTCAATGAATTTCACGATATAAGCCTCCTCCGGCGGCTCTATATCTATGATGTATAAACCGGATGAATGATCGTTAACATACGCGTAACCATTTGAAACACAACAATAACTTGCACGCATGGGAATCCGGTTTACCCAAATGGGATTCATCAGATCCGATATATCAAAAATATGGAAGCCATTTACTCCACCTGCGATATAAGCATAGTTACCTTCCACGACAACATCAAATGGCGAAAAATTTAACCATGGCGGGGTTACATCAACCGGATTGCCAGGAACTCCTGAGACATAGACTTTAGCTTCATGGAAAATATGCACATCAGTGGGAATATCCCAAGCTGCAACAAGAATGTTGTATTCTCCTGCGGGAGCCAATAGGGAGTTAGATATTATTCCGGAGAAGACACTCTCGTAAGGATTATTTCCCGGATGCGAGTAAAATAACTGAACTGAGCCTGTGAATAAATCAGGCGCTTCGATTTTACATTTTATTTCATACTTTCCCTGCCAGTCGAGTAGAGTAACTTCAATCTCCGTGCTTCCTCCTTCTGTATCCAGACCATCGCCAACGAACACATCGAAAAATACTGGCTCCGGCGCATTATCAATAACTGGTTGAGGCGGGTCCGGGTAATTCGTCGAAACATCAACAACAAGCCTGAATTGCATCGGACCACCAAATCCTGCAAGGTTCATGTCCCATCGTTGGGTTTGGGATGTTACCCCTGTACTTGACCAGACTCGATTCGGCTGATCCTTGAAATATGCCTTAAATGGATTTGTGTTGCCGGGAATTGAACCTCCAAGATTATCGAAGAGCTTCGCATATCCATCTGGCTCCATAATGACAGAATTATTTCCAATGCAATTGAAAATCGGATAATTGAAACTCACTCCCGGATTGGCTGGAAGAATCGCTATAACGCGTGGATCAAACGCATCAATCCCGCTTGTGGGAAATGGATGTGTAAGTTTTATATCAGCCCAAAAGTTTGGAGTCCATCCGTAACCAGTTATTTGAAGGACATTCGGATAAAATTTGGTAAGTGGAAAATGATAATCCGCTGAACGTTCGCATGGAGTGAGTGTAAATTTTCTGGTAACCGGATCAATAGAGGCATCGAGTACTGCCATGATAATGCGATTGTTGATTTCATTAGATGTAATTTCAATCTCAGATGAAGAATCAATTACAGGCTCGATTGGTGAGTAGGATTTTGATGATTTCGAACAAGCAGTGACCATAAAAATAGCGCTTGTAAAAAGCAATACGTAAAGGAAAGGCCTTAATGAATTCATGATATGGAACCTCCTAATCGCAGGGGGGTAAAGCGATTATTGTGTAGTAATATTAATTTAACACTAATAACGATGTTTCCACAAGGGGGGTATCGGTTAAAATTATTTAAACATGAAAACACATAAATCTGTACGGTTAGGAAAACCGCTGTTTTATATTGTGATCGTTGAAAAAATGATGTTGAAGAAAAAAATGGGGACGGTCATAAACAATTACCAGAGCTTGATAATGCGCAAACCGCCCTGACGGGATGCTATATACGCATAGTTGCCATCCACATGTATACCTTCCGGATTTCCTGATATTGGCTCAACATTTCTGTATACATAGGCTGTTTCTGGTGGTGTGATATCGATAATGAACAAGCCCTGAAAATAATCCGTTACATAGGCGAATCCACCTGAGATGGCCACTCCGTTAGCGGAACCCGGTTCACTGACTGTTTGGACAAGAGCTGCTGTTTCAGGTGGGTCAATATCGACAATCTTCAAACCGTTGTCGGTGGCGACATAGGCATAACCATTCGCAACATCCACATCGCTGACATAACCAAGTGAGCCAACTGTATTTACATCATATGCTGATTCCGGAGGGTCGATATCGAAAATTTTCAGCCCGTTGTGACCGTTTGCAATGTAGGCGTATCCATTGGCGACACATACACTCAATGCGCAATCAGAGGTAGTGACCGTTTTGACAATATGAGCAGAATCAAGCGGATCGATATCGATAATCTGCAAACCCGCATATGCCGCCGCGACATATGCGTATCCATTTTCGATATCCACATCGTACGCAAAATCCGTCGTTGCTATTGTTTTAGCAATATAGGCGGTCTCAGGAGTTGCGATATCGATTGCCTGAATACCAGGCTCTTCATCCGCTACGAACACATAAGGACTGACCGGGTCAAGACCGGTTGAAGCACCTGGCGTATCGACTGAGTGAATCAATGCAGCGGATTCAGGCGTCTGGACATCAAAAATGACCAGACCGGCCGAGCAATTTCCGACATAAGCATGACCGTTTGAAACCTTTATCTCGCGCGCATCACCTGCTGATTCTACTTTGCTGAGCAGATATGCCTCCTCCTTGGGATCAACATCGATGATTTGCAATCCTGCATCAGGATTGGCGATATAAGTTTCTGTTCCGTATCTGTTATATACTCCCTCTGCGCAACCAGGCAGATTCAATTCTTTAACAACATATGCTGATCCGACCGGGTCAACATCTATAATGTTCATCCCGAAATATCTATTTGTAATATAGGCATAACCGCTTTCAACAAAAATATCCTGAGCCTGACGATCTGTAACAACTGTTTTAACAATCGCAGCGGATTCGGGTGGCGAAACCGAAATAATCTGCAATCCTACATCCATGTCAGTTACATATGCGTATGTTTCCACTTCGACATCCATTGCTTCAGCAACGTAAACCTCTTTTACGAGAATCGGGTTGGTGATGTTACTGATATTATAGATTTGCAATCCATTATCAGAATCCGCGACATATAAATACCCGCTTAAAACCCATACCGCATTGGCGTAGCCATCTGTGTCGATTGTCGAAACGATATACGCTGAATCTATGGGAAGCACATCAATAATTTGTACACCCTCATAACCGTCGGCTATATAGGCATATTCCACATTTCCGGAGATGGTTTTGGATGCGAAGATATCATCACCTGAGCCCGGAGTATCAACTGTTTTCACAACGCTTGCCTTGAAGATTGGATCAACATCCACAATTGTCATTCCAGCTTCACCATCAGCGATATATGCATAAAAACTGGTGACAAAGAGAGAACCTGCACTACCGGGAGTCTCGATGAAGTCAACCCACCCAGGATTATTTATATTATAGACCGATGCCCAGTGCAATCCCTGCTCGCCGCATCCCATAAATGCATAGTCTATGTTATAAGTGTCTTTTCGAACAACAACACTCTGAGGCGAGAAGTTAAGCCCTTTCGGTGTAACCTCAACGGGATCGGATGGTGCCATCTCCACGTGAACATATGCGATTTGATACATTGATGTCCCGGTCACTTGATCCATAAGAGATATTAGAAGAGGGTAATCGCCCGGTGTTGAACAAATGGCGTTTTGGAGAATCCCATCAAACAGGTATTCATCGGGGTTTGGTCCCGGTCCTCCGTACTCATAGGGTGTTATCCCATTAAACAGTTGGGGACATTCAACATACGGATAACCCATAGTGCCAAATCCCTGCCAATCGAGCACGGTGATTTTGACAGGCGTGATATCGCCCGGAGTTGTTGTTAATCCCAGGTAGTTTGTCACGTTTATTTGCGCCGGTTCAGGAGAATTATCAACAATAGGCTGTGGAGGATTCGGGTAATGCGTGGAAACATCAACGACAAGTTTGAATATCATCGGACCGCCGAAGCCATTGAGATTGATATTCCATCGCTGCGTCTCCTGCGTTGTTCCTGTGCTTGACCATCGTCGATACGGTTGACTTTTGAAATAAGCCTTGAACGGATTTGTATTGCCCGCTATAGGTCCTCCAAGCTCATCAAACAACTTCGTGTAACCATCCGGTTCGAGCACTACATCAGGATTACCTCCTGCATCCAGAATAGAGAAAAGAAAATAGTGGGATGGATGCGCGTAAATTATCGCTATAACTCTCGGATCGAAACCATCTATCCCGCTTCCGGGATACGGATGAGAAAGCTTTATATCTGCCCAGAAATTGGGTGTGAATCCGTAGCCGGTGATTTTAAGGACATTCGGGAAATATTTGGAGAGCGGAAAATGATAATCCGCTGATCGCTCCTCAGGTGTGATTTCAAAAGTTCCGGCTATCGGGTCGATAACGGCATCATAGACCGCTACAACGTCGCGGTTCGATTTGGATGAATCACCGATGACAGGAATTTTATCATTTAGCTCGGATGGAGCGGGGATAATCGGTGATTTGCTTCCGGAACATGCGGAAAGCGTTATTAATATGAATAGCACAAATACATTGGTGGTTAATGATATCCATTTCATTCGTGATATACCTCCGATGGAATATTTCGGGACAGGTTCTGCATACAAACAGCCAGGACGTAATTGTAATATCAATATTTGTTTTTGGCAAATTTCATGAAATATGACCTTTGAAATGTCCGTTCCGATTTGCTATAATCCCTGTCTCTTTATGGGTGCGAAATATCTCGGCATAGGTATCGTGATACTGGATCTGATCATCCTGGTCAGAGCGTCAAGGTGCACATGAAAGCCCCACGTCCAAGGTGGGGCTTTTTATATTTCATTTATAATAATTTTTCGCTCAGGAGCATTAATCATGGGTCAAATATACACATATGTAAACGGTGAAATAGTACCTAAAGAAAAAGCCGCAGTTTCACCTTACGATCACGGTTTCCTTTATGGGGACGGGACATTCGAGGGAATCCGAATCTACAATGGTCGAATCTTCAAATTCAAAGAGCATATGGACAGGCTCTATGATTCTCTCAAAGTTCTCAGGATCGAACCGGCTATATCGCGAAAGGAGCTTGAGGAAGCCATCATAGAGACAATCCATAAGAATGAGATGTACGACAAGGGTTACATTCGCCTGGTCATATCACGCGGTATTGGCGACCTCGGGATCAATCCCCGCAAGTGCAAACATGGGGCGACAATCGTTGTTATAGTCGATACGATACAGCTCTATCCGGAGGAGATGTACGACAACGGTATCGATGTAATCACATGCTCGACTCGTCGGATGAATTCGCAGAGCCTCAATCCGCGGATAAAATCATTGAACTATCTGTGCAATATATTCGGGATTTTTGAGGCAAACAATCAGAACGCGCAGGAGGGGATAATGCTAACCATGGACGGTTATGTCTCCGAGGCGACTGTGGATAATATCTTCCTCGTGAAGAACGGTCAGTTATGGACTCCTCCGCTTTATCTCGGAATCCTTGAGGGTATCACTCGGAATACAGTCATGGATATCGCCGTGGAAAAAGGCTATGACATGCGCGAGGTCACTTTCACTCCGTTTGATTTGTATACTGCTAAAGAGGTTTGGTTGACCGGCAGTGGTGCCGAGCTGATTCCAGTTCGAAGTATCGACAAGATTCAGATAGGCGAGGGTAAAGCCGGTCCGGTTTTCAAGGAGTTGCGAGCTGCGTTCCAGGATTTGACTAAACGCGAAGGTTTTGTTATTCCGAGATAGTTTTCAATTAATTCTAAAATATTTTTGCGAGACGTTTTGCTTTGCGAATTGCTTTTTCGAGGCGTTCGTTTGCGATTTCATGCCCGGCGAGAGTTGGTTCGATAACAATCGACGTTATCTCCGTGAATCCAATATATTCAAGCGCCCATTCAAGATAGGGTTTCTGAAAATCGATTTTTTTCTTCGCTCCTTTATATTCCCCACCTCGCGCAAGGAAACATACTACAGGTTTGCCGGTGACATATCCGATTCGTTCGCCATCCTTATATCCAAAAGTAAAAGTAGGATGTGTTATCAAATCGATATATTGTTTGAGTTTATATGGAATCCCGAAGTTCCACATTGGGACTGCGATTACATATTTATCGAACGATTTGAAATGGTCGATTATCGTTTTGATTTTCTCCCACGCTGATGCCTGCTCTTCGGTCAGTGCACCACCGCGCGTGAAAGCATATCGTCCTGTGACTCCCGCGCAGTCGAATTCCGGGAGGGTTGCCTCGAACAGATCCATTGCATCGATTTCATCATCGGGATGCGATTTGCGATATGATTCAACAAACGCGTTAGCTGCTCGCACCGAGTATGAATCATCCTCACGTGGAGATGCCTTGATGTATAGAAGTCTTGCCATGATAAACCTCCGAAATTTCTCAAATTAAATCGCATTAATAGTATAAATGGAAGACCATTAAAATTGATTCAAAAAAACATCCTGGGTAACTACTACCCAGGTTTTTAGCTTGATACGGTTCACAATTAGTGGAGATTCGAGTTAATGTTATTTCCTGATCAATTAATACTCGATATCCACAGTCCTTTGGAGGACTCGGCGACAGAATACACATAACCATTGTTAACAAAAACATCAGTAACGCTTTCAGGTGTGGAAATTGATGTAACAATGTGGGCCAATTCGGGAGGATCGATATCGATTACCTGAAGGTCTGGATTTCTTCCTCCGACATATGCATACCCTTGAAAAATGAACACGCTTTTCGGATCAAAAGTACCTATTGTTTTAACCGCATGTGCTGCAGCTGGTGGATTAACATCTATTATTTGAAGGCCATCATAAAAGTTAACAATATAAGCATAACCGTTATATGCGAATATATCCTCAATTTCAGAAGAAGTGACAACTGAATTAAATAGAAACGAAGTTTCAGGAGGATCTATATCAATAATCTGGAGTTTGTTATAGTCATTTACATAAGCATAGCCATCAGAAACATGGACACGATCTATAGCACCCGACGTTGATACCGTATCTACTATGTAAGCCAGTTCAGGAGGATCAACATCTATTATTTGAAGGCCAACACCGTTATCTGCGACATAAGCATATCCATTAGCCACATGAATATCCTCAGCATTACCGGTAGTTGAAATGGATTTCACTATATGTGATAAATCGACCGGATCTATGTCAACAATATTTACACCGCTTCCATAGTCTGTGACGTACGCGTAACCGTTAGAGACAGCCAACCGTCGTGCTCTATAAAACGGACCAACTTTTTTTACTGTATTAGCTGTTTCCGGTGTTTCAACATCTATTATTCGCAGCTCAGATGGCGTAAGGGAATATGCGAAGTCATTCTGTGCTGCAACGCTTATTGTAGCATCTTCAGTATCTATATATCCCGCGATAAAAGCGTTTGATGGCGGATCGATATCGACTATCTGGACACCATATTCAGCTGTTACATAGGCATAACCATCTTGTAAATAAGAACTATGGCCATAACCCGGCAGTCCTATATTCACCACAAATTGAGGATTTTCGGGTGAAGTAATATCAAATATCCTGAAACCGTAACTGGCATTAGTCAGATAAGCGTAATTCCCGAATACTTTTATATCTCTTGCAACATCCATCCAGGCAGAGATTGATGTAACTACATAAGGATTTTCCGGTGAAGAAACATTGATAATTTGATATTCATCCCCTCCAGCAACATAAGCGTAGTCGCCAGAGACGAATACCTTATCAGCTAGATTCTGAAAATCCACCGATCCGATAATGTAAGCCGATTCGATTGGATCGATGTCAACGATTTGGAGACCGGAACTCCAATCGGCAACATATGCGTAGCCGTTAGAGACATGCACTCCGTGAGGCATCTGGGGCATATCAACAGTTTTCACAATCTGAGCTGAATCTATTGGATCGATATCGATTATCTGAAGTTCGTTCGCAGCGACAAAAGCATAACCATTTGATATATAGACGTCCATGTTATATGACATGTCTATTACTTTAACTATTTGTGCCGAATCAGGCGGGTCAACATCGATTATCAGAAGCCCTGTGTCATCATCGGTAACATATGCGTAACCATCTTCCACATGCACATTATTCGCATAGTCCGGAGTATCGACCCGGTTCACCCAGGAAGGTTCGATTGGATTGGATATATCGAAAATGTGAAGACCTGCTTCAGCACAAGCTAAATACGCGTAGTTGCCTTCAATGAAAATATCAATGGGCCAGAAGTTAAACCATGGAGGAGTAACATCTTCTAAAGTACTTGGAATTTCACCTTCAACACGAGCGGTGAATTCATTATAGGTTGGTATGTTTCTTTGCTTGTCAGATGCTTTAACCAAAAGGCTGTATTCGCCCTCCGGTGCCTGATATTCATTAGAGATAGTTCCCCTGAAGAAATGCCTGTTTGTTTGCGGTGCAAGACTGTAGAAAGATAATGCTCTTGTGTTGCTGAATAATGCGGGTGCTTCAACTTCAACATCACCCATTCCGCTTGTATCCTGCCAGTCAAGAAGGGAGACTTCAATAGATGTGTCCCCACCATCGATGGTTAGACCTTCTCCGAATGTCGCATCCATTTCAACAGGTTCCGGTGCATTGTCAATTCCGGGTTGCGGTGGATTGGGGTAATTAGTTGACACATCAACAACGAGTTTGAAAACGGCGGGACCTCCGAAACCACTAAAATTAAGGTTCCATCGCTGAGTCTCACTCGTAACTCCGGTACTCGACCAGACTCTGAAAGGTTCGTCTTTGAAATATGCTTTGAACGGATTTGTATTACCGGGGATCGATCCCCCGAGCTCATCGAATAGTTTTGTGTATCCATCGGGTTCTTTGACGACTCTGTTGTTTCCGATTGCATTTAAATTGGGATAATTGAAGCTGACTCCGGGATTGGCTGGAAGGATTGCGATGACTCGCGGGTCGAAGCCATCGATCCCGCTTCCGGGCAATGGATGTGTCAATTTCATATCCGCCCAGAAGCTGGGAGCCCATCCATAGCCGGTGATTGTAAGAACATTCGGAAACAGCCGCGAAAGAGGAAAATGAAATAACGCTGAGCGTTCAACCGCAGTAACAGAGAATGTTCCTGTTGACGGATCAATAAGCGCATCATAAACAGCGAGTATGTGGCGATTATCCGCCGGGATACCGAATGAATCGGGGATGTCCTGCGAGATTGACGATTGTGTTTCAGGTATCACAGGCGATTCATGCCCTGAACATGAAACACAGAATAACACGATGCAAACGGCAATCGTGATAATTAATAAAGGCCTTGAATGACTCATGATTGAGCCTCCCTATGATTTAATGAATGGGATAAAAGATTATGAATATTTTTTGTTACTTTTATTTTAATAGCTTGAGATGGTTTTCCGCAAGGGGGGAAAGCGAAAAAATGGGGACAGTCCCGGATAACGATGTCAAGTTGAATGTTATTTATTTACTCTTCTAAAGCATGAAATAATCGATTATCTATCAACAGGGACTGTCCCCATTTTTTCACTATTTGGAAAATGTACATAAGGAAGTACAATATCAGTCCTTGGATTATGCATGTATATCGTTCAATAGATGATTTCACTCCGCCGCGAGAGGGCATGTCGATTTTCATCGGTAAAGCGGATGCTCTCCATCTGGGGCATATTGCGCTTATCAGCGAGATGTTACAACTCTCTGAAAAGCTGGGTTCGAAAGCCGGCATACTTTCATTAATACCGGATGCATCGAATCCGATTTTCGATTCTGAATCGCTGAGATTCATACTTACAGAGGAGGAACGTCAATCGTTTTTGTCCAACTGGCCGATCGATTATTTAATCTATCAGAAAATGACGAGGGAATTCACCTCAATCGCTCCAAATGATTTCGTGACTCAAATCCTTGTTGATAAATTAGCTATCAGGGGTGTGGTTGTCGGATGGGATTTCAAATTCGGATTGTCGAGAGGCGGAGATACTGAACTTCTCGCGAGACTTTCACCGGAACTCGGTTTCAGATTGAGAATAATCAAGCCGGTTATGGTTGATGATCGACCGGTAAAAACAACATTGATACGCGAGCTCCTTGATATGGGGAAGGTTCGAGATGCCTGGAGACTTCTCGGTTATCCGTTTTTTGTAAGCGGGATTGTTGTTGAAGGAAAAGGATTGGGACATCCACTCGGCTTCCCGACTGCGAATATTCAGGTACCGCCGGAGAAAATTCTTCCGCGGAAAGGAGTTTATATCGGTCGAGCTCTCTTTGATGACACGTGCAAGTGGGGATTGATAAATGTCGGAACTCGCCCAACTGTAAGCGATGAAGAGAAAATCAATGTTGAAATCTGGTTAAAAGATTTTTCAGATGAGCTATATGGTTCCAATATAAAAATTGAGTTCTTCACTTTTATTAGAGAAGAGAAGAAATTTTCATCAATGGATGAATTAAAAATACAGGTTGAAAAAGATAAAAGGGATTTGGAATCATTTATAGGCATGTAATTGGAGTAAATCAGGACATTTACATATGGGATTTAGTGTGGTAAACTTAAAAGTTTGATGCTTAAATACAAGGTCGGAGGTTTGATGTTTTGGCTTTAACGAAAGAAATGAAGACCGATTCCATAAAGAGGTTTCGGAAACATCCCAAGGATACGAGTTGCACCGAGGTACAGGTAGCCTTGTTGACGATGCGTATAAACAACCTTAATGAGCATCTGAAAGATAACAAGCATGATTATCATTCCCGCCAGGGATTATATAAAATGGTGGGCAAGAGACGCCGTCTACTGAATTACCTCGCAAACCAAAACGTTGAGCGATACCGTAAAGTTCTTCAAGAGCTCAACCTTAGGAAATAACAAGGAGCCCTGATGGTACCTGAAATTCATCGCGCCGAGGTTGAAATCGGAGGCAAGAAATTAAGCTTTGAGATAGGACGAATTGCGCTTCTGGCTAACTGCTCGGTTCTGGTACGCTATGGCGATACCGAATGCCTTGTCAGCTCGGTCATGTCGCGGGAGGATCCGAAGAATATCACGTTCACACCGCTTACTGTCAATTTCGAAGAGAGAATGTATGCTGCCGGGAAGATACCCGGAGGCTTTATGAAACGTGAGGGTCGTCCGGGCGAACCGAGCATAATCGCTGGACGAGTAATCGATCGCCCAATCCGTCCTCTCTTCCCGGAGAACTTTAGAAATGAGGTTAATGTCACCGTAATGGTGCTCTGCACCGATGGTGAGAACTTACCGGACATGATTGGATTGAACGGCGCTTCCTGCTCACTTCTCCTCAGCGATATTCCTTTCACAACACCTTTGGCTGGTGTGAGAATCTCCCTGCTTGATGGCGATTACGTAATCAATCCGACCTACTCTCAGAGAGATAAGTCGAAAATGGAACTTATAATTGTCGGTACTCGCGAAAAGGTGGTCATGATTGAAGCATCTGCTGATGAAGTCTCGGAGAAAGACATAATTGAAGCGATTCATATCGGGCAGAAAGAGATAGTGAAGATTTGCGGCTGCATTGAGGAATTCCAGTCACGCGCCGGGCTTGAGAAAAAAGCGCCGGATGAACCGTTTGAACTTCCACAGGAAATAAAAGAACAGGTTGAGAATATAATTAAAAATCGCATTGATGATATATACAACGCTACTGCAAAGAAAGATAGAGAAAGAGTTTTCAAGGAAATCAGCACTTCGGTTAATGAGTTAATCGAGGAAAAGAGCAAGGAGGAGACTGAGGAGCCGATCGAGGCTGCTATTCTTGCTGCATGGGCTCATGATTATGAGTTCAAAACGATAAAGAAGATAATTCGCAAGGATATTCTTGAGAAAGGACGACGCCCTGACGGTCGAAAATTGAAAGAAATTCGTCCTATCTCCTGCGAGGTTGGATTAACTCCGAGAGCGCATGGAACGGGCTTGTTCACACGCGGTGAGACGCAGGTGCTATCGACCGTGACACTCGGCGCCCCCGGGGATTTGCAGGTTCTCGATGATATACATCCGTACATTGAAAAACGGTATCTTCATCATTATCAGGCTCTGCCGTTCTCATATGGAGAGACAGGACCGTTGCGCGGTCCGGGACGACGCGAGATAGGTCATGGCTCGCTTGCCGAAAAGGCTGTCAGACCGATGATACCCGACCAGGAGCAATTCCCTTATGTGATAAGAGTTAACTCCGAGGTTATGATGTCCAACGGATCGACATCCATGGCATCCGCTTGTTCGAGTACTCTCGCTCTCATGGATGCCGGTGTACCGATTAAAAATCCTGTCAGTGGAATCGCGATGGGGCTTGTGATTGACGATAACGGTAAACACTGTATCTTCAGCGATATAATCGGCACCGAGGATTTCATGGGTGACATGGATTTCAAAGTCGCTGGTACATCGAATGGGATTACGGCAATCCAGATGGATTTGAAAATAAATGGAATTACTGTAGAACTGATAGATGAAATTCTTGCGCAGGCGAAAGAGGGACGGGCATTCATCCTGAAGAGAATGCTTGATACGCTTCCAGCTCCTCGTCCGGACTTGAGCCCATACGCGCCGCGAATAACAATCCTTCATATCAAACCGGAGAAAATTGGTGAGGTTATCGGTCCGGGTGGAAAAATGATCAGGAAGATAATCGAAGAGACCGGTGTTGATATCGATATTGAAGATGATGGTCGTGTTTATGTGACATCAGCTAGCGCTGAAAATGCGGCAAAGGCTATACATATAATCGAGGAACTCGTGGCTGAGGTTGAAGTTGGTAAAGTGTATCTCGGCAAGATTACGAGAATCGAAAACTATGGCGCGTTTGTTCAGATACTTCCGGGTAAGGATGGTCTTCTGCATGTTTCCCAGATTTCAAGAGAACGAGTATCAAGGGTCAGCGATATCCTGAAAATAGGTCAGGATATTTTCGTCAAGGTACAGGGAATTGACGAGATGGGAAGGATCGATCTCACCTCGATAGGAGTAGAGGGCAACAAGGAAATTGACGCTTTGAAGCACGGCTCAGGATACGAAAACAGGGATGAATCGAGAGAAGGCGGATACAGGGATAAACCGCAGTCGGGTACATCTCGTGGCGGGTATGGTGAAAAGCGCGATTCAGGCTACCAGGGAAAAGACAAACGCAGAGGCTATAACGACCGGGATCGCTGATATCATCAGGATTGTTATCCAGAAAATATTATAAGGACGAATACAGCATTCGATATAATGGGGACAGTCCCAAACATAGAGATTAAAACCTTGTGGACTGTCCCGATTTTTATATCACAAGCAATGGTAAACAAAACAAGAAGAAGAGAATCCGGAGGTGTCATGAAACGAGGTCGTGGCTCTCGAAGGTGCCTATTGGAAAAACATGAGATTACAAGTGAGGAACCAATCCGGATGAAAATCCGCAACGGTCCTCTTTTTATATTCGAGGAGATGCCATGGCTTAAGAGCGCATCTGTCGGATTTTTCATTCCCACCGGAAGCGCAAGCGAATCCAAGGAAATCGCCGGAATAACGCATTTCATCGAGCATCTCGTCTTCAAGGGAACCGAGACGAAATCGCCGAGAGATATCGCTCTCGCGTTCGAGGGTTCGGGTGGGATGTTAAACGCGTCAACAGGCAAGGAATTCCTCGATATATTCGGACGCATCGGCTCACGACATCTCAAACGCGGTTTCAATGTAATTGCCGATATGATACTGAATCCGCGATTCCTTCCATCGGATATCGAAAAGGAAAAAGGGGTCATACTCGAGGAAATCCGCATGGTAAATGATATCCCCGAGCAATTCCTTTTTGAA